>Ga0182792_1002203_pt1 | contig 14188 bp, 18 predicted proteins | sample Passage237B_FD_130497 | JGI IMG/M metagenome (GOLD analysis project Ga0182792, IMG submission 130497) | Cellulose adapted compost microbial communities from Newby Island Compost Facility, Milpitas, CA, USA - Passage2 37B (version 2) (version 2) ...
GCGTCCTTCGATCCCGTGCTGGACGGCGCCACTCCAGCGGATGAGTTCGCCAAGGTGCCGCACTTCCACTTCGACGACAAGGCGCAGGAGGTCTTCATCCAGTGGTGCACCGAACTGCATCAGGACCACATCGCCAAGGAGCAGCACCCGCTGATGCGCCAACACTTCGGCAAGTACGAGAAGTTGTTCTGCGCCCTGGCGTTGATCCTGCACTTCGCGGAGGGCCGTATCGGCCCCGTACAGGCCGACAGCGCGATCCGCGCCGCCGCCTGGTGCCAGTACCTCGCCGGCCACGCCCGGCGCGTCTACGGGCTTGTGGAGTCCGCCAAGGTCAGCACCGCCGCCATGATCGGCCGGCGCTTGACCGAAGGGAAGTTGCCCGACGGCTTCACCGCCCGCGATGTCTGGAAAAAGGGCTGGTCCGGCATCGGCAGTTCCATGCAGGCGGAAAGCGCCCTCGCGATCCTCGAAGAGCACGGTTGGCTGGTGTCCGCCGACACCGAAGACCAGCCGGGCCGGCCGACGACGCACTACTACATCAACCCGCGCATCACGGAGGCGTCATGACCGACTGGATGCTGCGCGCCGCTGAAATTCTGAGTGGCCCCCAGGAGGCCGCCCCCAAAACCCCCAAATCCTGGGTAATGGGGGTTTCGGGGGCCGATCTCCCGCCCGATGTTGACCGCGAAACGCTGGTGGCCGATCTCCTCGACGCCGCCGGCCGCGCGTGTGACCACTGGGGCGACAGTCCTGCCGCACGGACGCACATGGAAGCTGACTGTCTCTCCAAGCCCCCGCACCAACAGCTCGATCTGCTGGCGCATTTCCGCTCGGCTTATCCCCGGGCATCGACCTGAAGAAAGGTAACCCATGACCCAAGAATCGAAAGCCCAGCAAATCGCCCGTGCGTCTCTGGCCCTGATGCGCGCCAGCGGAAACACCAGCGGCAGTCCTCTGGTTTCGGAGACGCTGAATGTCATCGACGGCGAGCGTGCCAATTCGATCCCCAGCATTCTCAGCGCGCTCAACGGCAAGCGCCAGGCCGTGCTGGGCGACAAAGAGCTATCCGACCTCGGCAAGAGCGGTCGCGTGAAGGACATTGCGCGCTCGCACCTCGGCAACGTCGCCGCACTGGCCAAGAAGGTTGTCGCGATGGAGAAGCAGCATCGGGAGGCCCGCGCCACCGCAGTGCCGATTCCGAAGGCCGATGCTGCCGATGTGTTGATGGACCTTGCACTCGCGCAGCATGTTCGCAGTGCCAACCTCAAGCCATCCGAACTTGTGTCGATGGGCGAGCGCGCTCGTCTGGCTGTCGCCCGGTGTCCGCTGGAGCTGACCGGCATCACCCCAGAAGTTCATGCGCGTGTGCATGGCAGCCTGATGGACCCCCGCAAAGCTGCTCAGTTCGCGGAGGAGGCGCAGGCGCTAGACACGGCGCGGGCCGTGGTTCAGGCGGCGATCAGGGAGGTGGCGCCGGAAGCTCAATGGCAAGCGTCAGAACTCATCGATGCGTTCGGGGCAGATTGGGAGATTCCAGGCATGGCCCGGACGGAGATCGACCGCATGGCCGGAGGCGGCCCTGAAAACCGAGCCGCCTGGAAGCTACGCAATCCCGATGAAGCTGCCAGGGCCGCACTGGCCGGCGCCGAGTAACAACCACCAGGGAGGAATCTCCATGACCGACATCGCATCACTTGGGATCAAGATCGACAGCACCGATGCCGTAGGTGCCAAGAAGAACCTCGACAACCTCACCGCTGCGGCGGCGAAGGCCGAGAAGCAGGCTGCCAACTTCGAGCGCAACTTCAGGCAGGCCGGCAAGGCCGTAGATGAGGCCGCCAAGGCGGCGCAGAAACAGGCCCAGGCCATCGATGCCAGCGTGGCGAAGCTCAAGCTGCAGGCCGACACCATCGGCTTCAATTCTCGGCAGACGAAGCTCTTTGAGTTGGCGCAGCAGGGAGCGACGAAGCAGCAGCTTCTCGCGGCCGATGCGGCGATCCGTGTCACCGAGGCCCACAAGCGCCAGGAGGCGATGATGGGCCGGCTCAAGACCGGCGCCATTGCTTTCGGAGCTGCGATGGCGGCGGCTGCGGCCGGCTCCATCTCCAACAGCATCAAGCTGCTGGACAAGCTGGATGAGATGTCAGAAAAGACCGGGATCACGGTCGAATCGCTGAGTGGGCTGCGCTACGCAGGCGAGGCCGCTGGAACCTCGTTCGACAGCCTCACCGGCGGGCTCACTCGTCTGTCGAAACTCATGGCCGAAGCTGCCGGGGGCAACAAAGAGGCGCAGGCCACCTTCAAGGCCCTCGGCGTGGATGTCAAGGACACCGAGGGGAAACTTCGGTCCTCCGAATCGGTGCTGCTGGATCTTGCCAACAGGTTCTCCGGCTATGAAGACGGCGCCGCGAAGGCCGCACTTGCACAGCGCGTCTTCGGACGCAGCGGCGAGGAGATGTTGCCGATCCTCAACAGAGGCGCAGCCGGCATCGAACGCTTGCGCACTGAAGGTGAGAAGCTGGGTGCCGTGTACAGCGGCGATTTGGCGAAATCGGCGGCGGATTTCTCGGACAACCTCACGAAGATCAAGATTGCCGCAGAGGCGGGCGCAACTGTGATCTCGGGGCCGTACATCGGCATGCTGGCCCAGCTTTCGACGCAGTTCATCGAGGCGAAGAAGAATGGCGATTCGCTGTTGCCCACGCTGGCCAACGTCGCCAACTATCTAACCATCGGCGGCCAGGTGGCGCTGATGGCGAACTATTTCCGCACCCGAGGCGATGCCAACAAATCGCTGACTACGGAGCAGATTCAAGCCTATGTCAATGCGATGGGAGGCCCCTCCGCCGGGGGCGGGCGCGGCTTCGTCAATCCGGCCATCGCCGCTCCCGTGGTCGATAACCCGAAGAAGCCGCCGCGCACCCCCAAGGCGAAGGTTGACCACACCGCCGAGCAAGAGGCACGCGAGCAGTTGCGCCTCGACCTTGAGCGCATTCGCAGCGCCTCCGAGTTGACGATTTCGGAGTTCAATCGCGGGCAATCGATCCTCGAAGCCCGGCGCGGTGCTGCGCTGGTCGATGAACAGGCGTACTACGAGGCCAAGCTGGTTTTCCTTAAGCAGTCCAACCTCGCCCAGCAGGACGGCATCAAGAAGGAGATCGAACGACTTCAGGCCGAGAAGCTGACCGGCAAAGAGGGCATCGCCAACACGCGGGCCATCGAGGAGGCGCAGGCCAGGCTGACCAAGGCGCAGAAGGACGGCGCGACCGCCGTCGATGTGCTGAAGATCCAGCAGACTGGTGCCCTCAAGGCCATCGCCGATGCCTACGACCGGGCGAAGGAATCGGCGGAGAGCTACCTCAGAGGCATTTCAGCGGGCTATGGGCGCGAGATCGCCGGTATCGGGCAGGGCAACAAGGCGCGAGAGCAGATGAGCGCCCTCGGCTCGATTGGCGACCGGCTGCGTGAGCAGGAGATTCAGTACCTGGGCGAGCTGCGCCGCAAAGAGATCAACGAGGCGACGTACAACCAGTACATCGAGGTTGCGCGGGACACCTACACCCGAGAGGTGGAGATGTACAAGGAGCGCACCAAGGCCATCGAGGAGGCGCAAAAGGACTGGCTGAACGGTGCGAGCGAAGCCTTTGCCAACTACTACGACGAGGCCATGAACAAGGCCAAGCACATGGAGGAGATCGTCGGCAACGGGCTCAAGAGCCTTGAGGACCAGTTCACGAACCTCCTCACCGGCAAGGGCTTCGACGGCAAGGCGCTGCTGGAAGGGATCGGCACCGACCTTTCTCGCGCCTTTGTGCAGGAAAACATCGTCGGGCCGATTGCGGGCTTGGCGAAAGACTACCTCGGCGTGAACCTCGGCGGCGTCGGCAAGCTGGGCACGCAGAACAATCCGATGTTCGTGAAGCTCGCCGACCCCCTGAGCATCACCGGGCTTGCCGGGCAAGCGAGCGGGGGCGGTGGATCGAATCTGCTGGGCAGCCTGATCGGAGCGGCTGCAAGCGCCTTCGGAGGCATGCCCAACTCCTTCGCGGCGCCGCTGGCCAACGCCCTGCCGGGTGACGCGCTGGACAACCTCCTGCGGCTGACCAACAACTACCGCGGCTTTGACTCCGGCGGCTATACGGGCGACGGCGGGAAGTACGAGATCGCCGGGGCCGTCCACCGAGGCGAGTACGTCATCAATGCCGAGGCCACCCGGAAGGTGGGCCTGAGCTTCCTTGAGCGCATCAACCGCCAGGGGCACGGCTACGCCCACGGCGGGTATGTCGCCGGCCCGCCGGTCGTCAGCGGCGGCAACACGGATCGCTCGATCAGCCAGGTTCTGAACGTCACCGTGCCCGGCGGCACGGATCGCAGGACCGCCGACCAGATTGCCAAGGAAGCCTATCGGCGCATGCGTGTCGCGCAGTTCCGCAATGGATAGGTGCGCCCCGCGACATTCCCTCAAACCTTCAACCTTGACCACACCATGACCAAGAAATTCAGCCTCACCCCCGATCCGCATTTCAACCTGAATGTCGGCCTGCCCCTGCCTGGCGCCGATCCGGTCGATGTCCGATTTACCTTCAACCATCGCGGCCTCAAGGAGTTGGCACGGATGACCGACGAACTCCCGAAGCGGCCTGCGGTCGATGTCCTCATGGACATCCTGCACGGATGGGAACTGGAGGACGACTTCACCCGTGAGAACGTGGAGCGTCTGGCGCAGAGCTATCCGGCAGCGCCGACGGTGATTTGGAACGCGTACTTCGACGCACTGATGGGGGTGCGATGACGCGCAAGACCAAAGAGCAGAACGCGGCTCGCCCCAAGACTCCAGGGCGGGTGCAGCCTGGCGCTGAACTGCGCAATCCACCGCCGCGCAACGCTGCCGAGATCATTCGGGATGCCGCACGCTCTGGTGCAAATCAGGCGGGGATCGTTGCGGCGCTGGGCATCAGTCAAGACCTGTACCGCCGCTGGCTGCACGAGTTTCCCGAGTTGAAGGAAGCCCTTGCCGAAGGACGAGAGATCGAGCGCAAGGAGCTTCACAACAAGCTCCACGAGGCCGCGATGAACGGCAACGTCACCGCCGCCATCTTCCTGCTGAAGGTCCGTCACGAGGGCTACATCGAGTCTGGCCCGGCTCACGACCAGGCGAACCGCGTGAACATCACTGTCAACATGCCGGGGGCGCTGCCTCTGGAGAAGGTCATCATCGAAAATGGAACAACTGCAGTTCAATCCCTTCCAAACGCAACTGCTGACGATCCCCGAGGAGATTGATGTCTTCTGCGGTGGCGGCCGAGGCGGCGGGAAGTCCTATGGCCTGGCCTTCCTCGCACTTCGTCACTGCGAGCAGTACGGCGAGCGCGCCCGGGTGCTCTACCTGCGCAAGACCTACGCGGGGCTGCGCGACTTCGAGCTGGCCACTCGCGAACTCTTCGGCATGGTCTACGGCACCGATGCCAGGTACAACGGCGGCGAGCACATCTGGCGCATGCCCAATGGCGGGTACATCGAGCTGGGGCAGTTGGAGACGCACGCCGACTACGCCAAGTACCAGGGTCGCTCCTTCACGCTGCTGATCGTGGACGAGGCCGGCCAGTACGCATCGCCCGATCTGCTGGACATGATGCGCTCGAACCTTCGGGGACCGAAGGACATGCCGATCCGCATGGTCGTTGCGGCGAACCCCGGCGGGCCGGGGCATCACTGGCTGGCGAAGCGGTATGTGTTCCAGGCGGGGCCGTGGAAAGCCTTCAGGGAGCCCAAGAGCAGGCGCCTGTGGATGTACGCACCCTCGACTTTCGACGGCAACCAGTTCATCGACAGGGACCAATACCGCGAACAACTGGAGTCGGCGTGTCCGTCCGACCCCGAGCTGCTGAGGGCCTGGACCACCGGGGACTGGGCCGTCAACCGCGGCGCCTACTTCGCGGCGGTGCTGGACGAGTCGCGCAATGCCATCGATCCGTGGGCTGCGGTTCCTGAGAACGAGCCGCCACCGCGCCGCCGGCCGCATTGGGAAGAGGAACCTCCCCAGTGGGACTTCTACCTGGCGCACGACTTCGGTTCCGCTGCCCCGAGCGTCACTTACCTGATGGGGAAATCACCTGGGGACACCCACGAAGGGAAGTTCTACCCGCGCGACTCCGTCGTCATCTTCGACGAGCTGGCGACCCATCGCCGCGATGACCTCAACAAGGGGCTGGGCTGGACCGTGCCGACGCTGGCCGAGGAGATCGTGGAGATGTGCAAGCGCTGGGGCATCAAGCCCCGAGGGGTGGCCGACGATGCCTGCTTCGCCGCCACGGGGCACAGCACTGGAAGCATCGCCGACGAATTCCGCCGCTGTGGGGTCTACTTCGAGCCCGCCAAGAAGGCCAACCGCATCACGGGCTGGCAGACGATGCGGCGGCTACTCGCGGATGCAGGAAAGCCCGATGTGCCGGGCCTGTACGTGTCCAGGGCGTGCGAATACTTCTGGAGCACCGTGCCCTACCTGGCGCGCGATCAGAAGCGCGTGGAGGACGTGGACAGCACCGGGCCGGACCACGGCGCCGATGCGTGCCGGTACGGCGTCCTGAGGGTGAAGCGCGAGGCCCGGCTCGAAGAATTCAGGATGTGATCGCTAGCCGGTATGACACGCCGGCGAGCAGAACGCGCAGCCGTTGGCGGAGTATGGGTAGTAGAGCTTCGCCGCCTGAACAGCCGAATGGCAGTCCAGGTGCCAACCAAGGTCTTGAACATTCCAGTTCGCGGGCCAGTATGCGCAGCCTTGCGCATGCACCTCGTGATCGCCGTTAGGCTGGGCATTCTTGTTGACGCAATACTGAGGCATGGTGTCTCCTCCAAGTGAGGGCACCAGCCTACGCCGGAGGGCGACGGATCGACCTCATCACTTGCACCATTGACAATTGCAAGTGAATGTATCTTGGGGTATCGGGGGTTTTGGGGTGCCACCCTCAGGCCCTTTGTGAAAAACACAGCCCCTGATCTGGGGGTGATGGGTGTTTTGGGGGTGGGGGTGTAGGGGGCATGGAGAAAAACGATGGTCTTCACCGCTCCATCAGGTAGTTCACGATGTGGGTCTCCCCGCCCAGTTTGGCGATGAGGTCCGTCCACGGGAGGACTTTCAGCAGAGCGGTAAGGCGCAATCTGCGTAGCTTGGCAGGTGCTGGCGACTCCGATATCTCTCGCAGCAGGATGAGCATCTTCAGGAGATCGCCGCCGTCTGCAGGTACGTACCCAATCTGCGAAGCCATTGAGCCATAGAGTTGTTTTTGACCGGGCAGACTGCGCACCCATATCCCTTGCCATGGTCGCGCTGGCTTGCGCGGCTTTTCCCCTGGCGGGCAATGCTGTCCGTGCATCTTGAGGACGCGCAGCGGCGTCCGAAGTTGCAGCGTGGCAACGAAGATGTGCCCGCCATCGAGGTCGTCCATAGTTAGATCTCCATCATCGGGAAGATCGTACAGGCTAGGGTTTTCAACTACTAAATTTCGTTGCCGAAAAGCCAATTAACAACTACATTAATCACATGGCAACAACGATACCCGCAAAGAAACGTCCCGGCAGACCCTCCATTGATCCGAGCGGAGAGACGCAGCCCGTTGCGATCCGTCTGACGGCGGGCCAGCGTGAGAAGTTGGCGAAGCTCGGCGGTCCGCCTTGGGTCCGCGAGAAGATCGACAAGGCCAAGCTGCCGAAGGAATGACCGCCGCGCCTCGGGGCGGGCCTCGGCTCAAAAGTGAGCCCAGGTGATCCGAGGCACCAAAGCGAACGGCCACAGGTGGTTCAGACCTGCAGCCGTTCTGACCATAGACCACTGATGGAGAGTGAACCATGGCTGCTGCCATTATCGACCTCGACCTCGACCTGGCCCGCGCCCAGCGCAAGGCCCGTCAATCCCGCCCGCTCCAGGGCAAACTGCTGCGCTCTGTGCAGCTCGATCCCCGCACCCGCGCCGTGATGGCCAGGGCCGTCGCTGATGGCTTCGCCGAGGGCCGCACCACGCAGGACATCATGGCGATCATCCGCCGCGATGCCGTGCGCCAGGCCGCCAAGGCTGCTCTGTGAGGGAGGGGAACATGGCGAAGACCAATACCCCTGCAACCGCGCCCGTGGAGGGCGTCACGAAGCCGGAAGGCTTTACCGCTGCCCAGTACCGACTCGTCTGCGAAACCATCGCCGGTCATGCCGACACGCTATGCAATCTGCTGATGCTGGTGCAAGGCAACGACAACAATGAGTGGCAAGAGGCTACGGCTCTCGACGCGGCGCTCTTGCTCGGCCGGAAGATCGGCACCATGGCCGACACCGCCGTGCGGCCGACCGGTGAAGTGATCGGAGACGCGAACCGCTGGAACTACGGTCCGAACTTCGCCGACCTGGGCAAGGAGGCGAGCCATGGCTGACACCGTTGTCTTCCGCCCCGACCCGCACGCGGGTTCGTCCTTCGCCCACGCCACCAGCACGGTGTTGGACACCGGCCACGGCTTGTACGTGCGCGGACACAGCCGCCTCGATGAAGTCGAGTTGTCCCGCTGCAGCACGTCCGATTACGTGTCGTTCAAGGTGACGGCCGAGGAGGCGCGCGCCATCGCCGCAGAGCTGCTGGCTGCGGCCACTGCTGCCGATCTGGCGAAGGAGGTTTGACATGAAGCCGGCAAAGAACAGCGGTGCGCGGGACGCCCTCTACGAGAGCTTGAAGAAGGCTCAAGCGATGGCAAAAGTCACCTACGGCGAATCGGGCGACGGCTTCCGAACGATGTCCACGGACTTGCAGGACAGATTCATGTGGGCACTGTCCGACCTGCTGGACGATGCGTGCGAGGCGCTGGACGAATATCTCCAGCTTGAGGCGGAGGTGCAGCATGGCTGATTCCTCCTACCAGTTCCAAGTCGGCGATCTGATCAAGTATCGAGACCCTGACACCGGAATAACCTATACCGGCCGGATCGTACGCCCCTACGGGCGGTACACCGCCGTCTCGCAAGGCGATGCGCGCGAGGAATGCGAAGGCTATGGCGTTGACCTGGACAACGTTGAACACCGCAACCCCAAACGCCCCTACATCGCTTTTGCATCAGGGCTGAGCCTTCGCCCCGACCTCGCCGCTGCACGCGCCGACAACGCGTTCCAGATGCTTCTGCATGGCATCTTGACGGCACCGCGCCGTGGGCGCAGGCCCAAGTCCCCCCATGGTCCTGATCGTCACGCTCCGGCGGAATGACCGATACCGGAATCCCGGCATCGCCAGCAAGGCCCTTCGGGGCCTTTTCTTTGGGCGGGTTTCGGGGGTTATGGGGGTACGGGGTAGGGGGCTTTGTAGAAATACACGCACCTCACCGAATCGCAGCGTGCCGCCGTGGCCGCGAAGTTGGCGAACCTCCCTGTCGGCGCGAACCAGCATGCGCAAATTTGCGCACCCTCCCAAGAGAAAGCTGCCGAGATGCTCAACGTGTCGCGGCGCAGCGTCCGGCGTCCCCGCGCGTCCCCTTGACCAAAAAATCCTCTTACATCCACCGTTACATCGGCGTTTGCGAATCACCAAAGAGAAAGCCCCGTGCTACAGAATTTGTAGCAGCGGGGCTAAGAGCCATAGGGCTTTGCATTTGGCTCCCCGACCTGGGCTCGAACCAGGGACCTACGGATTAACAGTCCGGCGCTCTACCGACTGAGCTATCGGGGAATGAGCCCACGAGTATAGCGTGTTTTTCGCGCTTCTCTCAAGGTCGCGTCGATTTGTTGCGGCGATGTTCAAGGCGCTGCCTTGAGCACCGCGTCCAGGTAGGTTGCGTGCTGGCGCGCGTAGTCGGCGCGCAGGTGATCGGAGTCCTTGTAGACGGGGGTTCCGTCCCCGGTGGTGCGGATGCACTGGCCATCGGGGCACAGCGTCGGCAGCGGGTCGATCAGCGTGGCGCCGCTGCGCACGGCCAGCTCGCGCAGGCGCGCATCGACGAACTGCTGGTCGCCCGGCAGCGGCACGCGCGGGCTGACGCGCTGCACGCTCCAGGCGCCGAGGCGGTCGTAGGTGATGAGGTGCTTGGGCTCGAAGGCGTCGCCGATGGGGTTGTCGAGCAGGAAGTACACGCGTGTGTGCAGCGACAGGTCCTTGAGGATGTACTCCAGCGACTTGATCGCCCATTCCACGCCGCCGCCGCCGCGGAAGGCGTACTTGCGGTCGCCGGCGAGGCGGTCGCGGTAGTAGTAGCCCTCGTCGTAGTTGCCGTCGGGGTTCGCCACGGCCTGTTTGATGAAGTAGCAGTTCCAGCAGCCGCCGATGATGACGGCATCGGGCCTGGTGGCGTGGATGTAGTCGATGATGTCGCTGCGCCAGGCGTCGCAGTCGACGTTCCGGTCCTCGAACACGTTGGGGATCGGCGGGCAGCCGCCCTTGGTCGCGAAGAGCAGGGTGTTCAGCGCGGCGGGACCGCCGTCGCGGGCGATCTCGACCGCGCGCGGTCCGTATTGCTCGATGTGGCTGTCGCCGAACAGCAGCACGCGCTTGGGGCCGGTGCCGATGGTGTAGGCGGGCCGCTTGCCCAGGGTGGTGTGCGCCAAGCCGTCCGGATAGGCCCAGTCGGTGGTGGCCGCGGCGACGTGGCTCAGGTACGGATCGCTCAGCCGCGGCGGCAGGCGCTGCGCCCAGGCGAGCAGGCCCAGCACGAACAGCACGGCCATGGCGATGGAGAGATTGCGCACCACGCCCGTGCGGCGGCTGTGGCGCAGCGGCTGCTCCACCCACTTCCAGGTGGCCCAGGCCAGGGCGACGGCCGCGATCACGCAGGCGATGCGCACGTTGCGCGTGGGCATGCCGCCTTCGAGCACGCGTGCATAGGCCAGCAGCGGCCAGTGCCAGAGGTAGAGCGGATAGCTGATGAGGCCGAACCACACCATCAGGCGCGAGCCGAGCACGCGGCGGTTCAGCCAGGCCGCGGGGCCGGCGGCGATGCAGAAGAAGGCGCCGAACACCGGCAGGATGGCCCACCAGCCGGGGAAGGCCTTGTCTTTGTCGAGCAGCGCGAGGCCGGCGCCGATCAGCACCAGGCCGACGATGGCCTGCAGGTCGTCGCCGCGCGAGAGCAGCCGCGGCCGGTGCAGCCGCATGTAGGCCAGCAGCCCGCCGGCGGCCAGCTCCCAGAAGCGCGAGGCCGGCAGGTAGAAGGTGGCGCTGGCCCAGGGATGCACGCCCGCCACGTTGAGCAGGAAGGACAGCGCCGCCACGGCGCCCAGCGTGGCCAGCACGTTCCAGTGCCGGCGCCAGGCCAGGCCCAGCAGCAGCGGCCACACGATGTAGAACTGCTCCTCCACTGCCAGCGACCACAGGTGCAGCAGCGGCTTGTTCTCGGTGGCGGTGTCGAAGTAGCCCGATTCGCTCCAGAAGGCGAGGTTGGAGACGAAGCCCGCGCCGGCGGCGACGTGCTTGCCCAGTTGCCCGAACTCGTCGACCAGCAGCGCGTACCAGCCGAAGGCGAAGGTGGCCGCCAGCACCGCCAGCAGTGCAGGGAAGAGCCGCCTGATACGCCGCGCATAGAAGTCGCGGTAGCTGAAGCCGTGGCTGGACAGGTTGCCCAGCAGGATGGTGGTGATGAGGTAGCCGGAGATGACGAAGAAGATGTCGACGCCGATGAAGCCGCCCTTGACCCACTGCGGAAAGGCGTGGAAGCCGACCACCGACAGCACGGCGATGGCGCGCAGGCCGTCGATGTCGGGCCGGTACTTCAGGTGCAGGGTGGCGTCGGCGGGGGCGTGGGGCGTCGTCGTCATGCAGGCGGGGCAGGGGCGCTGGGCGGGGGCGCCCGCGCGGCATTGTCGCCGCGGCCCGCGGCGGCTCAGGGCGCCGGCAGGTGTGCGTGGCGGGCCAGGTCCGCCATCAGCGTCCGGGCGGCGGCTTCGGGGTCGTCTGCCGCGACGATGGCACGCACCACCGCCGCGCTGCCGACGCCGGTGGCCATCACGGCCGGCAGGCTGGCGGCGTCGATGCCGCCGATGGCCACCAGGGGGTAGCCGTGCATCAGCCGGGCGTAGTCGCCCAGCCGCGCCACGCCCTGCGGCGCGGTCGCCATCTGCTTGAGGGTGGTGGGGAACACCGCGCCGAGCGCCAGGTAGCTCGGGCTGACCGCATCGGCGCGGACCATCTCGGCGTAGCCGTGCGTGCTCACGCCCAGGCGTGCGCCGGCAGCGCGCAGCGTGTCGACGTCGGCCTCGTGCAGCGCGTCGAGATCCTCCTGCCCGAGGTGCACGCCATAGGCGCCGGCCTCGACCGCCTCGCGCCAGTGGTCGTTGATGAAGAGCAGCGCACCGGTGCCCTGAACGGCCTGCACGGCCGCGCGCACCTCGTGGCGGACCGCCGCGGCGTCGGTGGACTTGAAGCGCAGCTGCACGGTGGGCACGCCGGCGCGGGCCATGCGGCCGACCCAGGCGGCATCGGGCAGCACGGCGTACAGGCCCAGGCGCTCGGGGCAGGGCGGGAAGGCGTCGTCGCGCGCCTGCGGCGGGAACTCGCGCAGGCCGAAGTCCACCGGCGTGGCGGGCCAGGCCAGCGCGTCGAAGAAGCCCAGGCGCTCCGTCTGCGCGTGCCAGGCCAGCGCGACGCATTCCGCGTCGGCCTCGATGAAGCCCAGCAGCACGCAGGCCTGCTTGACGCCGCGGTACACGGGGTCGGCCAGCGTGTAGTCCTGCGGCACGCTGGGCGGGTGCGCGCCGAAGCGCGGCAGGTGGGCGGTGAGCACCGCCGAGGCGATGGTGGTGGGGTCGTGTTCAGTCATGGGCGCCTGCATGGTGCCAGAAGGGCGTGCCGAGCACCGGCGTGCTGGGCTGGGCGGCATCGCTGGCGGACATGGCGCCGGCGAGCCGGGCGGCGCGGCCGGCGCGCACGGCATCGGCGAAGGCGCCGGCCATCGCGACCGGGTCCTGCGCCAGCGCGACGGCGGTGTTGAGCAGCACGCCGTCGTAGCCCCATTCCATCACCTGGCAGGCGTGCGAGGGCAGGCCGAGGCCGGCATCCACCAGCATGGGCACGGCAAGGCGCTCGCGCAGCGCCTGCAGCGCGTAGGGGTTGACCGGGCCGCGGCCGGTGCCGATGGGCGCGGCCCAGGGCATCACGGCCTGGCAGCCGACGTCGACCAGGCGCTGGCACAGCACCAGGTCCTCGGTGCAGTAGGGCAGCACCTGGAAGCCGTCGTCGATCAGCAGGCGCGCCGCCTCCACCAGGTTGAGCGTGTCGGGCTGCAGGGTGTAGTCGTCGCCGATCAGCTCCAGCTTGATCCAGGGCGTGTCGAACACCTCGCGCGCCATCTGCGCGGTGGCGACGGCCTCCTGCACGCTGTGGCAGCCGGCGGTGTTGGGCAGCACCGGCACGTCCAGGCGCCGCAGCAGCGCCCAGAAGTCCTGGCCGGCGTCGGCGCCCGAGGGCGCGGCGCCCTGGCGGCGCAGCGAGGCGGTGAGCATCGCGGGCCGGGCGCGCCGCACCGCGGCCTCCAGCACGTCGGGCGAGGGATAGCGGGCGGTGCCCAGCAGCAGGCGGCTGTCGAAGCGCTGGCCGTACAGGACCAGCGGGTCGCCGGCGGGAGAGGACGTGGTGTCGTTCATGTTCGTCAGCCTCCCGTCACGGGCCGGATCACCTCGACCTCGTCGCCCTCGCGCAGTTCGCGCCCGGCATGCGAGGAGCGGGGCACGAATTCGCGGTTGACGGCCGCGGCATAGGGCGGCGGCGGCGCCAGCAGCGCGATGGCGTCGGCCAGCGTGGCAGGCGGGGCCAGCTCGCGCGGCTGGCCGTTGAGCAGGATGTTCATGGGGTGTCCAGTATGGGGAGATCGAAGCGCCGCGCCAAGGCATCGCCCTGATCGGCCAGCACCTGCATCGCCGCGTCGAGCATGGCAGGAGAGATCATGAAGCCGTGGCGGTACAGGCCGTTGACCTGCAGCATGCGCGGCGCCAGCCAGCGCAGCGCGGGCCGGTTGTCGGGCAGGGTGGGGCGGCACTGCGTGAGCACTTCGAGGATGCGCGCCTCGCCGAAGCCGGGGTGCACAGCGTACGCGGCGCTGAGCAGTTCCATCGTCGAGCGCACGCTGGCGGGCGAAAGGTCGTCGGACTCGATCTCGGTGGCGCCGACGACGAACACGTGGCCCGGCTTGGGCGCGATGTAGAGCGGATAGCGCGGGTGCGCCAGCCGCGTGGGCC
>Ga0182792_1002211_pt1 | contig 14137 bp, 7 predicted proteins | sample Passage237B_FD_130497 | JGI IMG/M metagenome (GOLD analysis project Ga0182792, IMG submission 130497) | Cellulose adapted compost microbial communities from Newby Island Compost Facility, Milpitas, CA, USA - Passage2 37B (version 2) (version 2) ...
CAGCCGGCGGCCTTGAAGAACAGTTCCGGACGCGGCGCGGCGTAGACCTTCTGGTACACGTCCGCGCTTTGCGACTCGGCCTCGCGCGCCATGCGGCTGCTGAGGTAGGTCACGCCGCTGGCCCAGGCCTCCTGGGTGTCCTCGATCGGCGCCAGCAGCGGTGCGTCGGCCACCTCGCCGCCGGCTGCATCGGCCAGCGCGGCGGCCGCGTCGGCAGCCGGCAGCGCCAGCCACTGCGACAGGCGGAACTCCCGTGCCAGGTAACGGCCGTCCAGGGCCCAGCGCGGGCCGTCGGCGGCGGCGTGGCGGGTGAGGCTTGCGGTCATGGGCGCTCCACGGTTCGACGGAAGGTGGATCAGGCGGTGGCCAGGGCTTGGCGCACCGCCTGCGGGCTGCCCGGCTCCAGCGCGGCATAGGCCTGGACCAGGGCATGGACGAAACGCGGTTCGGCGCCCAGCGTAGCGAAAACCGCGTCAAGGGCCAGGAAAGCGGCCACGTCCGCGGCCGCGTCACCGCTGCAGGCCGCGCCAAGGCGCGCCAGGGCATCGGCCAGCGGGTCGACGATGGACGTGCCGCGGCCGGCCTGGCGGCGCAGGAACTGCAGCCAGCCGGCCACCGGCAGGCACAGGCGGTCGACCGGGCGGCCCGCGGCCAGCGCGTCGGCAATCGTGCCCAGCAGGCGCACCGGGATCTTCTGCGAGCCATCCCAGGCGATCTGCGCCAGCAGGTGGCGGATGGCCGGGTTGCGGAAGCGGTCGAGGATCGCATCCACGTAGCCCGGCCCATCCAGGCCGGCTGGCAGCTGCAGGGTGGGCAGGATGTCCTGGCGCATCAGGGATTCGACGAAGCCGGCCAGCAGCGGCTCGCGCATGGCCTCGGCCACGCTTTCCAGCTCCAGCAGCGAGCCCAGGTAGGCCAGGGCCGAATGGCTGGCGTTGAGCAGGCGCAGCTTGGCCCGGTCGTAGCCGGCGAGCTCATTGCTCAGCACCACCCCGGCGCGCTCCAGCGGCGGGCGGCCATTGCGGAAGTCGTCTTCCACCACCCACTGCGTGTAGGGCTCACGCTGCACCGGCCAGGCATCGGCCAGGCCCAGCGCCTCCTGCACCCGGCTGCGCAGCCCATCGTCGGTGGCCGGGGTGATGCTGTCGACCATCGAGCGCGGAAAGCCCACCTCGCGCTCGATCCACGCCGCCAGCTGCGGGTCGATGCGGCCGGCGTAATCCAGTACGGCGCGGCGCAGGCGGCCGCCATTGTCGGCCAGGTTGTCGCAGCTGAGCACGGTGTAGGCCGGCAGGCCGCGCCCGCGGCGCAGGCGCAGGCCCTCGACCAGCCAGCCAATGGCGCTGGTCGGCTCGCGCGGGTGGGCCAGGTCGTGGGCGATGTCGGGATGGGTGGCGTCCACGCCCGCGTCCGCCAGGCAATAGCCTTTTTCGGTGATGGTCAGGGTCACCAGGCGCACGTCCGGGTCGGAAAGGCGCGCGGCCACCGCCTCGCGCTGCTGCGGCGCGCACAACACCTCGCGGATCGAGCCGACCACCCGCAGCGCCGGCTGTTCGCCCAGCAGCACCAGGGTGTACAGGCCGTCCTGCGGGGCCAGTGCATCGCGCACCCCGGGGCTGTGCAGCGACACCGCGCTGATCGCCCAGTCCGGGTCGCTGGCCAGCACGTCGTCCAGGTACACCGCCTGGTGGGCGCGATGGAACGCGCCCGGCCCGAAGTGGACCACGCCGATCCGGGTGTGCGCGCGCACGTAGGCCGGGCGCTGCACCGCCGGCGGCAGCGCGTCCAGCGCGGCCTGGCACAGTCCGGTGGCGGCAGCTTGCGGGTTCATCGGCCTGGCTCCAGGGACCAGGCCCGCACGCGGGCGCCGGCTGCGTGCGGGCACGGGCTCATTGCGCCTGGATCCTCAGGACCGCGTTCTGGCGGATGTCGGCCGAGGACGCGCCCACCTGGACCTCGTACTTGCCCGGGTCGACCACGTAGCCGCCGGCCGCCTCGTCGTACACCCGCAGGTCACGCTCGGGAACGATGCTGAATTCGACCAGGCGCTCCTCGCCCGGTTGCAGGTGCACGCGCTGGAAGCCGCGCAGCTCCTTGATGGCGCGCTCGCGCTGCGGCTTGACCGGGGCCAGGTACAGCTGCACCACCTCGTCGCCGGCGAGCTTGCCGGTGTTCCACACCCGCACCCGCACCTTGACCTCCTCGCCGGGCGCGGCCCGGTCGCGGTCCAGCTCCAGGCCCGAGTACTTGAACCTGGTATAGGACAGGCCATGGCCGAAGGGGAACAGCGGCTTGCCGGTGAAGTAGCGGTAGGTGCGCCCCTGCATCGCGTAGTCGTCGAACGGCGGCAGCGGCTCCTCGGCGCTGTAGAAGGTCACCGGCAGGCGTCCAGCCGGGTTGTAGTCGCCAAACAGCACGTCGGCCACGGCGTTGCCGCCGCGCTGGCCCGGGTACCAGGCCAGGAGGATGGCCGGCAGCTTCTTCCTGGCCCAGTCGATGCCCAGCGCCGAGCCGGTGGTGAGCACCATCACCACCGGGGTCCCGGTCTCGTGCAGGGCCTCCAGCAGCCGCTGCTGGGTGGCGGGCAGCTGGATGCTGGTGCGGTCGCCACCGGCAAAGCCGGGATAGTCGACCTTCATCTCCTCGCCTTCCACGTCGCCGGTCAGGCCGCCGACGAACACCACCACCTCGGCCTCGCGCGCCGCTTCCAGCGCCTGCTCCAGCGGCGGCCTCGCCCCCGGGCGATCCCAGGCCAGGCGCACGGCGGCGTCGCGCTCGTTTTCGTAGTACTCCAGGCGGATGTCGTAGGCGCGGCCGCCCTCCAGGTCCAGGCTGACGCTGGCCGCGCGCAGGCGCTCGGCGTCTTCCCAATGGTCCAGCACCAGCTTGCCGTCCACGTACAGGCGCATGCCGTCGTTGGCCGCGGCCTCGATCCGGTAGCGGCCGCTGACCGGCGGCAGCAGCTGGCCGCTCCAGCGGATGCTGAAGCCGTCGTTGGGCACGGCATTGTCCGGACCGGCCTCGCCGCGCGCCATCAGGTTGTCGGTGGGCGAGCCACGGTCCCAGCGGAAGGCGATCTGCGAATCCACCCGGACCAGCACCGGCTCGCCGGCCAGGTCCTTGTTGCGGAAGTACTCGCCGCGCAGGCCGCGCTCGTTGGAGCCCGGCGCCGGACGCAGGTACTGCGGCTCGATCAGCGGGGTGGCGGCCGGATCGTCGCGGCCTTCCACCAGGTCGGCACCGCGCGCGTACACCACCTCGGCATTGGGCAGCGCCTCGCGGATACCACGCAGGATGGTCACCGGATCGGCCGGGGTGCCGTAGTAGTTGCCCAGCAGGGCCATGGTGTCGTCGGCGGTGGGGCCGATCACCGCGATCCGGCGGATGTCCCTGGACAGGGGCAGGATGCCGTCGTTCTTCAGCAGCACCAGCGATTCGCGTGCCATCTGCCGGGCCAGCTCGTCGTGCCGGGGCGCCTGGTTGACCTCAGAGGGGATCTGCGCCCAGCGCACCCGCTCCGGCGGGTCGAACATGCCCAGTTCCATCCGTGCCACGAACAGCCGGGTCAGGGCCTGGTCCAGCTCGGCCTCGCTGATCAGGCCCTGCTGCACCGCCAGCGGCAGGTGCTTGGCGTAGGTGCTGCCGCAGTTGAGCTCGGTCCCCTTCTTCACCGCCAGTGCCGCGGCCTCCTCCGGGGTGGCCACGATCTTGTGGTTGGCCCAGATGTCCACGATCGCCCAGCAATCGGACATCACATAGCCCTTGAAGCCCCAGTCGCGGCGCAGCGTGTCCAGCAGCAGGAACTGGCTGGCACTGGCCGACTCGCCATAGACGCGGTTGTAGGCCCCCATCACCGCGTGCACGCCGCCCTCCCTGACCAGGGCCTCGAACGCCGGCAGGTAGGTGTCGTACAGGTCCTGGCGCGAGGGCCGTGCATCGAAGGTGTGGCGGTCGGCCTCCGGCCCGCTGTGCACGGCGAAATGCTTGGCGGTGGCGTCGAGCTTGCGGTAGACCGGGTCCAGCGGCTTGCCGGTCTTCGGGTCCATGCCCTGCAGGCCGCGCACGAAGGACACGCCCATGCGCGCGGTCAGGAACGGGTCCTCGCCATAGGTTTCCTGGCCGCGGCCCCAGCGCGGGTCGCGGAAGATGTTGATGTTGGGCGACCAGAAGGTCAGGCCCTGGTAACGGCCACGCTCGCCGTTGCGGGCGAACTCGTGATGCTTGGCCCGCGCCTCGTCGCTGATCGCCGCCGCGACCTGGTCCATCAACGGGATGTCGAAGCTGGCCGCCATGCCGATGGCCTGCGGGAACACGGTGGCGCCCCCGGCGCGGGCCACGCCATGCAGGGCCTCGTTCCACCAATCGTACTGCGGCACGCCCAGGCGCTCGATCGCCGGCGCGTCGTTCTGCATCTGCGCCGCCTTTTCCTCCAGGGTCATCCGCGCCACCAGCGCGGCGGCACGTTCCTGGAAGCTGAGCGAGGTATCCAGCCAGGGCCGGTCCTCGCCGGCCTCGGTGGTGGCATCCGCAGCGCCTGCCACCTGGGCCTGCACGCCGGGCGCGGCGGCAAGCAGGGCCAGCAGGCAGCCGCGGGCAAGCAGCTGCAGGCGCAGGCGGCCGCGCGCCGGGATCGGGCGCGGGCTCGGGAGGGCGGTGGTGGTGTGGGCGTCCATCGGCAGTCTCTCCAGGCAGGTCCGGGGGGATGCGGCAGGGCCGCTCAGGGCTTGGCTTCCAGGCGGGCGTGCGGACCCAGGGTGGCGCCGATGAAGCCGCCGGCCACGTCGGTGCTGAGGATGGTGCCGTCGGCATCCTCCACCAGCCAGCGCACGCCCTGGCCGTCACCGGCATCGAAGCCGAAGCCGTACGTGCCCTCGTTGCCCTTGATGTGCAGGGTCAGCAGTCCGGCTTCCTGCGCCGGCTGGCTGGCCACCACCTCCGGTTCGCCGCCGGCCTTCTTCTCCAGGAACACTTCCACGCCCTGGTCGCCGCCGCGGCGCACGCCGAGGAAGTACCAGTGGTCATCGCCCTGGAAGGCGGCCAGGCCGGCGGCCACGCCCGGCGCCGGCAGCTCCAGCGCGGTGCTGGCCTCGAACACCAGGTGCTGCTGGCGGCGGGCGTAGAAGGCCATGTTGGTCTTGGCATCCAGGCGCTCGGGCAGCGGGGTGACCGCCAGCCAGCCCGGTCGGGCACTGCCGTCGTACCACTGGGTCTTGGGCACCCGCGGGGTCATCCAGCCCTTGCCCAGCTCGACCGTGTCGAATTCGTCGCGCCAGGTGAAATTGCCGGTCATCGGCGCCTGCTCGGCCGGCTTCTTCATGAAGGACGGGCCCGGCAGCACGTAGGGGATCTTCTCGCCGTGCGGCAGGATCACCGGCCAGCCGTCCTTCCAGGTCACCGGCAGCAGGAAGGCCTCGCGGCCGGTGTTGTAGTGGTCCACGCCGTAGTTGCGGCTGGCCAGGAAGGTCGCCCACCAGCTGCCGTCCGGCCCCTGCACCAGGTCGGCGTGGCCGGCGTTGGTGATCGGCAGCTCGCGGTTGGGATCGAGGTCGCGCTGGGTCAGGATCGGGTTGTCGGCGTAGGGCTCGTACGGACCCCAGACATTGCGGCTGCGCAGGATCACCTGCGAGTGCTGCGGCCCGGTGCCGCCCTCGGCGTCACTGAGGTAGTACCAGCCGTCGACCTTGTAGATGTGCGGCCCCTCGATCCAGATCGGGTTCTCCTCCGGCTTCACCCCGCCGTCGATGAGCACCTTGCGCGGTCCGAACGGCTTGCCGCTGGCGATGTCGATTTCCTGCAGCCAGATCGCGCGGTGGCCGTCATAGCGCACCGGCACCTCCGGCTCGTCGTTGTTGAGGATGTAGACCTTGCCGTCGTCGTCGAAGAACAGCGACGGGTCGATGCCGCCGATGGTCGGCAGCCACACCGGGTCCGACCAGGGCCCGGCCGGGTCCTTGGCGGTGACGAAGAAGTTGCCGCCCGCATCGACCGAGGTGTTGACCACGTAGAAGGTGCCGTTGTGGTACTCGATGGCCGGGGCGAACACGCCGCGCGACATGCCCAGGCCGTCGAAGTCCAGCTGGCCGGGACGGTGGATGGCATTGCCCACCTGCTTCCAGTGCACCAGGTCCTCGCTCTCGAACACCGGGATGCCGGGGAAGAAGGCGAAGGTGGAGGCCACCAGGTAGAACTTGCCGTTGGCCGCGGTGATGCTGGGGTCGGAGTGGAAGCCGGCCAGCACCGGGTTGCGGTAGTGGCCGTCCGGCAGCGGCGCCTCGAAAGCCGCGTCGCGGCCGGTGTACTCGAACCAGTCGAAGTAGACCGGCGCGGTCTCGGCGGCGGCCGGTGCGCCGGCCTGGTCCTGGGCGGCTGGCCTGGCGCCGCAGGCGGCCAGCAGCAGGGTGGCCACGCTGGCGGCGAGCAGGCGGCGGGTGGTGCGGGCAAGGGGCTTGTTCATGGCTGTTCCTGTGTCATCGGGGCTTACCAGTCCCACATCGAGCCGTCTTCCAGGCGCGCGATCGGCAACTGCTTGGGTGAATAGGGGTACCTGGCGGCCAGCTTCTCGTCGATGTCCACGCCGATGCCGGGGCTGTCGCCCACGTGCAGGCGTCCGCCCTGGAAGCGGTAGTCGTGCGGGAAGACCGCGTCGGTCTCGTCGGTATGGAACATGTATTCCTGGATGCCGAAGTTGGGCACCCAGGTATCGAAGTGCAGGGCCGCGCCCATGGTCACCGGCGACAGGTCGGTGGCGCCATGGAAGCCGGTGCGCACCTGGTGCAGGGCGGCGAAGTCGGCCAGGCGGCGGATATGGGTGATACCACCGCCGTGGACGATGGTGGTGCGGATGTAGTCGATCAGCTGGTTCTCGATCAGGTGCTTGCAGTCCCAGATCGAGTTGAACACCTCGCCCACCGCCAGCGGGGTGACCGAGTGCTGGCGGATCAGCTCGAACGACTTCTGGTTCTCGGCCGGGGTGGAATCCTCCAGCCAGAACAGGCGGTAGGGCTCCAGCGACCTGGCCAGGCGCGCGGCCTCGATCGGGGTCAGGCGGTGGTGGACGTCGTGCAGCAGTTCCACCTCGTTGCCGTGGTCGCGGCGCAGCTGCTCGAACAGCCTGGGCGCCACCTCCAGGTAGCGCGGGGTGTTCCACACGGTTTCGGCCGGCAGCTCGCTCTCGGCCGGCTCGTAGGCCCGCCCGGAGGACACGCCATAGGCCTTCTTCACCCCCGGCACGCCGCACTGCGCACGCACCGCCAGGAAGCCCTGCTCGATGAAGCGGCCCACCGCGTCGGAGGCCTCGGCGATGTCGCGGCCATTGGCGTGGCCGTAGACCAGGGCGCCCTCGCGCGAGCGCCCGCCCAGCAACTGGTACAGCGGCAGCCCGGCCATCTTGCCGAGGATGTCCCACAGGGCCACGTCCACCGCGGCGATGGCGCTCATCGTGACCGGACCGCGGCGCCAGTACGCGCCGCGGTAGAGGAACTGCCAGATGTCCTCGATCCGGCCGGCGTCGCGCCCGATCAGGTTGGGCACGACGTGGTCGGACAGGTACGAGGCCACCGCCAGCTCGCGGCCGTTGAGGGTGGCATCGCCCAGTCCGTAAACGCCCGAGGCGGTGGTGATCTTGAGGGTGACGAAGTTGCGCCCCGGGCAGGTGACGATGACCCTGGCATCGACGATGCGGCGGTCGCCGCGCGAGCCCTGCGCTGGCGGCTGGAGGGTTTCCTGGCTCATCGCGCGTGGTCGTCCTGGATCAGGGGCGGAATGGACAGTTCGAACGGGCCGGCCGGCAGGCCGGTGCCGTCGTACAGGGTGCACACCGGACTGTCGGCCCAGCAGTAGCGAACCCGGGTGGCCTCCGGCGCATTGGCCGCGCGCAGGGTTACCCGGTGGTTCCAGATCTCCGCCTGCGCGTACTGGCAGCTGCCCGCCGCGGCGCCGCACAGCTCGAAGCCGATCGGGGCAGTGGCACTGTAGGCGACCAGGCCCTTGCCCACATCGCCGAACTCCACCACCACCGCGTCGCCATTGCGGCTGGCCGCGCGCGGCACCGGGCCGGACGGGGCGATGGCCTCGCCGTAGATCGCCTTGCGCGCGGCGCGGGCCAGGCGCCTGCCCACTTCCTGCTTGTTGGCCGGGTGGATGTCGTAGCGGTCGCCGATGTCGATCGCCACCGCCAGGCCCGAGCGCGCATCCTCAGCCGCGACCAGGCGCTGGGCCTCGCGCACGCCGGCCCAGCCGCTCTCGGTGGGGGCAGTCGGGGCCGGGCCGAAGTTGGCCAGCTGCACCACCAGCAGGCCCAGGTCCTTGCCGAAGCGGTTGCGCCAGTCGCTGCGCAGGGCGCGCAGCAGGTCGGCATAGCGCTCGGGCTCGCCGGTGTTGGACTCACCCTGGTACCACAGAGCGCCCTTGAAACCGTAGCCCACGAGCGGGGCGATCATGCCGTTGTACAGGGTGGTCATGCCGGCCGCGCTCTGCCAGGGCGCGCGCGGCGGTTCGCCAATGCCCTCCGGCGCGATCCGGTAGCTCCAGCGTGCATCCAGCGCCAGCTTGCTGCCGTCGGCCAGGTGCAGGCTGTGCAGCGAAGCCGGGCCGGACAGGCCGCCTTCGCGGTAGGTGTCGAGCACGTTCACCACCACGGTGTTCTTGCCGGGCCTGAGCAGGCCGGCCGGCAGGCGGTACTCGCGCCCCGAGCCGGCGCCATAGGTGCTGCCCACGGCCTGGCCGTTGACCCAGGTCATGTCCACCTCGTCGGCCGGCCCCAGGGCCAGCACCGCTTCCTGGGCGGCCTGGGCCGCGGTCAGGGTCACCGTGGTCCGGTACCAGACCATGCCGTTGTAGTCGGCCAGCGCCGGCACGCCCCAGCGCTCCCACGGCCCCAGCTGTGCCGGCGCCGGCTTCCAGCCCGCGCCCGCGCCCAGCCAGGGGCGGTCATCGGGCCCGATCCCGGGGGCGCGGCTCCACCAGTCCTGCCACAGCTGGCCCCACTGGGCCAGGCCGGCCAGCTCGTCCCGGCCATAGGTGTCCAGCACCGCCAGCTCGCCCTCGTACCAGGGCAGGGACTTCAGGCCTTCGGCGCTGATCCAGGGCTGGATCTTGGAGCCGCCCCAGGAAGCGTTGACCAGGCCCATCGGCACGTCCACGGTCTTCTGCAGCTCGCGTGCGAAGAAATAGCAGGCGGCGGAGAAGTCGCGCACCGAATCGCCGTTGACCGGCTGCCAGCGCACCGGCTTGCCGAACTCGTACTGCGGGGTCACCGCCGAGGTCTGCGGCACGGTGAGCATGCGGATCCGCGGATTGTTGGCCGTGCCCAGCTCCATCCAGGCATCCAGCGCGCGCCAGACCTGCAGCTCCATGTTGGACTGGCCCGAGCACAGCCACACGTCGCCCACCAGCAGGTCCTGCACCCGCTGGCTGGCCTGGCCGCTGCGCACGTCCAGGGTGTAGGGACCGCCGGCCTTGGGCGCGGGCAGCTGCGCCTGCCAGTGGCCAGCGTCATCGGCGCGCACCCTGGCCTGCTTGCCGGCCAGCTCCACCCGCACCTCCGCCCCCGGCTCGGCCCGGCCCCACAGCTTGACCGGCTGGCCGCGCTGGAGCACGGCATGGTCCTGGAACAGGCTGTGCAACAACGTGCTCTGCTCCTGTGCCGACAACGGCAGGGCCATGGCCAGCAGGGCAGCGGTGAAAGCGACTCGGATCATTTGCCATCTCCGGGAGCGAATGGGAACTGCAGGGCTTGGTAATGGGACAGCGGATGCGGCGGCGGCGCGGCGCCATCCGGCAGCGGCCGCCTGGAGAAGGTCTGGAAGTAGGCGATGGAGGCATCGCGCCACCATTGCGCCTCCTGCTCCTGGATGGCCAGGAAGGCGGCCACCTGCTGGTGGCGCTCGGCATCGACCCGGCCCTCCAGCGTGGCCCAGGTGCGACGCATGCCGCGCACGTAGTCCACGCCGCGGTCGTAGCGCGCCACCAGCTCGTCCCACAGGCTGCGCCCGGAGGCCATGCGGTGGTCCCAGGGCACGTGGTGGAACCACAGCAGGAACTCTTCCGGCACGGTGTCGAGGTTGCCGAACTGCGCCGCCACCGGCGGCGCGTACTGGCCCACGGCGTTGCTGCCGCCGGCGCTGCGGTCGAAGCCGATGCCGCGCGCGTCGGCACGGTGGTAGTAGACCGAGGTCCAGTCCGCGCGCGGGCCGCCTTCCACCCACGGCGCTGGGCCATAATGGTGGCCGCGGCCCATCAGGTGGTGCAGGCCCAGCGGGGTCATGTAGTCCACCGCGGCCTGGTGCGAACCCATCATCATCCCCACCACCGGCTCGACCAGGGCCGGGTCGTTGCCGAAGGTCATGCGTACCCAGTCCGCGGCGATCGCGCGTGCGCTTGCGTGCGGGTCCCAGGCCAGGCGGCCGAAGGCGTACCAGTTGGCCTGGTCGAAGTGCGAGCCGCTCCAGTTGCGGTCGCTGCCGATGTTGGCCACCCCGGCCATGCCGGTCAGGGCGTGGCCCTCCAGCGTGCCGTCGACCACCCGGGCCACGGTCGAACCGGGGCCGCGCGCATGGGTGTCGGCGCGCAGCACTTCCTCGTACAGGCTGCCCAGGTACACCAGGTGGGTGGCGAAGCCCAGGTACTCCTTGGTGATCTGGAACTCCATCATCAGCGGCGTCCTGGGCATCGCGCCGAACAGCGGATGGAAGGGTTCGCGCGGCTGGAAGTCGATCGCGCCGTTCTTGACCTGGACCAGCACGTTGGGCGCGAACCTGCCGTCGTGCGGCACGAACTCGTTATAGGCCTGCTTGTGGCGGTCGTCCGGCTCCTCGTGGGAATACACGAAGGCCCGCCACATCACCACGCCGCCATGCGCGGCCAGCGCTTCGGCCAGCATGTTGGCGCCGTCGGCGTGGCTGCGGCCGTAGTCCTGGGGCCCCGGCTGGCCCTCGGAATTGGCCTTGACCAGGAAGCCGCCGAAATCCGGGATGGTGCGGTAGATCTCGGTGGCCTTGTCCTTCCACCACTGGCGCACGGCCGGATCCAGCGGGTCGGCCGTGGCCAGCCCGCCAATCTCGATCGGAGCGCTGAAGCGGGCGCTGAGGTAGACCTTGATGCCGTAGGGGCGGAACACCGAAGCCAGGGCCGCGGCCTTCTCCAGGTACATCGGTGTCAATGCCAGGGCGCTGGTATTGACGTTGTTGAGCACGGTGCCGTTGATGCCGATGGAGGCATTGGCGCGGGCGTAATCGGTGTAGCGCGGGTCCAGCCAGCCCGGCAGCTTGTGCCAGTCCCAGATCGACTGCCCGGAGTATCCGCGCTCGACGTAGCGGTCCAGGTTGTCCCAGTGGTTGAGCACGCGCAGGCGCAGGCGCGGGACCTGGCGCAGGTCCAGCGCGGCCAATGCCTGCCCGGTCTGGGCCAGGCGCAGGTAGTGGAAGGCGCCGTACAGCACCCCGAGGTCGGTATTGGCCGCCACCACGGTCAGCGCCCGGCCCTGGTGGCGGACGCTGCGCACCAGGTAGCCCTCTTCGCCCAGGTCGGCCAGGTCCAGGCCCAGGGCGGCCACCAGCGGCGAGGAAGCCGGGGTACCCAGGACCAGGGTGCCACCGCGCCCGGGCTGCTGGATCAGCTGCGGCCGCTGCCCGGCCAGGCCTTCCACGCCCCGCAGCACCTCATCGCGCGCGGCGCGCTGGGTCGGGGTATCGGCCGGGGCCAGCAGGCCGGCGGCCTGGGTGCGCAGCTGCGCGGCCTCGGCCCGGGGCAGGGCCGCATAGCGCAGCCACAGCGCGTAGCCGTCCTCTGCCCGGGCCGCCGGCGGGGCCAGCAGCAGGGCCAGCAGGCACAGTCCGGCACACAGCCACCAGGCCCGTCCCGGCCCACCTGCACGCGCCCCGGCACCGATGCTCGTTACCATTGCCCCATCTCCCGCCTGCGATGATCCCCGGGCAGGGTGCGGCTATGCTTGCGCCTGCGACGGGGGGAAATCCGAGCCAACGCGGTCCGGGGACCGCACAACCAGAGGAATCCGTCTTGGCGACCAGCAGCAAATCGGCCCGCCGCAAGGGCCGGGCGATCACGATCCACGAGGTCGCTGCCCTGGCCCAGGTCTCGCCGATGACCGTCTCCCGCGTCATCAACGGCAACGCCAACGTGCGCGAGGCCACCCGCGAGCAGGTCATGCGCGCGGTGCAGGAACTGGGCTACACCCCCAACCTGGCGGCGCGCTCGCTGGCCGCGGCCCAGGCCACCCGGATCGCGCTGATCTACACCAACCCGTCCAACGCCTACCTCAGCGAGCTGCTGGTCGGCGCCCTGCGCGGCGCGGCCCGCACCGCGGTGCAGCTGGTGGTGGACAGCTGGGACGGCTACAACGCCGAGGCCGAGCGCAATGCCGCCCGCGCCCTGGCCCGCAGCGTGGCCGGGGTGCTGCTGCCGCCGCCGCTGTGCGAGTCCCAGGCCGTGATCGCCGAGCTTGTGGAAGCCGGGGTGCCGGTCGTGGCCCTGGCCTCGGCCCGCTTCGGCGACGACCTTTCGCACGTGCGCATCGACGACTTCAGCGCCAGCAAGGAAATTACCGAATACCTGATCTCGCTGGGCCATAACCGGATCGGCTACATCAAGGGCCATCCCAACCAGACCGCCAGCGCGCGCCGCTACGAAGGCTTCCAGGCGGCCCTGGCCGAGGCCGGTATCGCCGCCGAGAGTGGCCTGGTCCAGCAGGGCTACTTCACCTTCCGCTCCGGGCTGGAGGCGGCCGAGAAGCTGCTCTCGCGCAAGAAGCCGCCCACGGCCATCGTCGCGGCCAACGACGACATGGCCTCGGCCGTGGTCTCGGTGGCCCACCGCCGCGGGCTGGAGGTGCCCGGCGACCTGTCGGTGGTCGGCTACGACGATACGTCCGCCGCCACCACCGTGTGGCCGGAGCTGACCACCGTGCGCCAGCCGATCGCGGCCATGTCCGACTCGGCCGTGGACATCCTGCTGCGCAGCATCCGCCGCAAGGAGAAGGACGTGCACATGGTGGTGGACCATGTCGTGGCCCACCAGCTGGTCAAGCGCGACTCGGCGGCGCCGCCGCGCGGCAGCCGGGATTGAACTGATCCCCGCGCGCGGCGCCACCACGTCGTTCACCCTTCCATCTGCTCCAGTTCGCGGCCCTTGGTCTCGCGCACGAAGCGCAGGACGAAGAACACCGACAGCACCGCCGCGGCCGCGTACAGGCCATAGGCCCAGGCCAGGCCAATGCCGGCCAGCAGCATCGGGAAGGTCCAGGTGATCAGGAAGTTCGCCACCCACTGCGCCAGGCCGGCCACCGCCAGGCCCGAGCCGCGGATCTGGTTGGGGAACATCTCACCCAGCATCACCCACATCACCGGGCCCCAGGACATGTTGAAGAACACCACGTAGGCGTTGGCCGCCACCAGCGCCACCACGCCCATCTGGCCGGGCAGCTGCAGGGTGCCGGCCGCATCCAGGGTGCCGGTGGAGAAGGCCCAGGCCACGATCCCCAGGGTCACCGCCATGCCGGCCGAACCCAGCCACAGCAGCGGCTTGCGGCCGATGCGGTCCACCAGCACCAGGGTCACCAGGCAGGCGGCGATGCTCAGGCCGCCGGAAAGCACGTTGATCAGCAGGGCGTCGTTCTCGGAGAAGCCCACCGCCTGCCACAGCACCGCGCCGTAGTAGAACACCACGTTGATGCCGACCAGCTGCTGGAAGGTGGCCAGGCCGATACCCACCCACACGATCGGGCGGACCTTGCCGGTGACCTTGCTGATCAGGTCAGACAGGCGCGGGCGGTGGTGGTCGGACGCCAGCGAGGCGTCGATCTCGGCCAGCTTGCGCTGGCCGTTGGCCGCGCCGTACAGCCGCGCCAGGACCTTGCCGGCCTTGTCCTTCAACCCGCGCGCCACCAGGTAGCGCGGGCTCTCGGGAATGAAGAACAGGGCGATCAGGAACAGGAAGGCCGGTACCAGTTCGGCCCAGAACATCCAGCGCCAGGCCGCGTAGCCCAGCCACAGGATCTCGGTGGAGGCGCCGGCATGGCGGGCCAGCCACCAGTTGCTCAGGAAGGAGAAGAACAGGCCGGAGATGATCGCGATCTGCTGCACCGTGGCCAGGCGGCCGCGGTAGCGCGCCGGCGCCACCTCGG
>Ga0182792_1002212_pt1 | contig 14132 bp, 13 predicted proteins | sample Passage237B_FD_130497 | JGI IMG/M metagenome (GOLD analysis project Ga0182792, IMG submission 130497) | Cellulose adapted compost microbial communities from Newby Island Compost Facility, Milpitas, CA, USA - Passage2 37B (version 2) (version 2) ...
AGCGCGGCGGCGACCACGGGCAGCAGCTCCTCGTCGCCGTAGGCGTCGACGTGCTGGATGAGGGCGTGGCGCATGCGGGGGTCCCAGAAGCGCTTGATGTGGCCGGCGGTGTCGTCGGCGGCGACTTCGATCGGCACCTCGGGTTCGAAGAAGGTGCCGATCTGGTTGGCCATCTTGATGAGGGTTGCAACGTCCATGTCAGGCCATTTCCCGATCCGGCTCGGTCGCGCCGAGCAGGGTGTCGCGGTGGCGTTTGAGCGCCACGGCCACGACGGGGAGCAGGCCCTCTTCGCCGTGGGCATCGACGTGGCTGATGAGCTGGCGGCGCATCCGGGGGTCCCAGAAGCGCTTGATGTGGCTGGCGGTGTCGTCGGCGGCGACCTCGACGGGCACTTCGGGCTCGAAGAAGGTGCCGATCTGGTTGGCCATCTTGATCAGGGTCTGGATGTTCATGCGTGAAGTCCTGAAAGCGAGGTGTTGATCCGCGCCGAGTGCGAGTACGCGATGTGGCCTTCGCCCCGCGTGAAGCCGAGCAGGGTCACGCCGGCTTCCTCGGCGATGCGCACGGCGAGCCCGGTCGGCGCCGAAATGGCGGCGACCAGCGCCACGCCGCGCGTGGCGGCCTTCTGCACGATCTCGTAGCTGGCGCGGCTGGTGATGACGATGAATCCGGCGGCGGGGTCGACGCCCGCGCGCGCCACAGCGCCGAGGAGCTTGTCGAGCGCGTTGTGGCGGCCGACGTCCTCGCGCACCAGATGGAGCTGGCCTTCGGTGTCGGCCCACGCGGCGGCGTGCACGGCGCCGGTGATGCGTTGCAGCCCTTGCGCCCCGGGCAGGGCGGCCATGGCGCGATGCACGGTTTCGGGCGTCACGCGCAGGTCACTGGCGACGGGTGCCGGGTGGCGCACGGCCTGCTGCAGGGTCTCGACGCCGCACAGCCCGCAGCCGGTGCGGCCGGTGAGGTTGCGGCGGCGCTGCTTGAGGCCCATGAAGCGTTCGGCCGAGATGCGCAGGTCCACCTGGATGCCCTCGCCAGACTGCTCGATCTCGAGGTCGTACAGCTCGCTCGGGTCGAGCAGGATGCCCTCGGTGAGGGAGAAGCCCAGCGCGAAGTCTTCCAGGTCGGCCGGCGACGCGAGCATCACCGCGTGGGAGATGCCGTTGTACACCAGCGCGACCGGGACTTCCTCGGCGATCTGGTCGATGCCGTCCGTGGCCCGTCCGCCGGCCCATCGCTGGACGCGACGGGCGGACCATGCACGTTCGATCACCGGCTGGGCGGCGCGCAGGCTGCAGGCGCTCATTTCGCGCTGGCTGCCGTGCGGGCTTCCTCGAGCAGCGCGAGCTGCTGCTGCGTGAACGCCTGGAAGCTGCGCTGCCATTCGGACGGTTGCGACACCGGCAGCACCTGCACCGCGGTCACCTTGTACTCGGGGCAGTTGGTGGCCCAGTCGGAGTTGTCGGTGGTGATCACGTTGGCGCCGGATTCCGGGAAGTGGAAGGTGGTGTAGACCACGCCCGGCTGGACGCGCTCGGTGATGAGCGCGCGCAGAACGGTTTCCCCGGCGCGGCTCTGGACGCCGACCCAGTCGCCGTCCTTGATGCCGCGCTCCTCGGCGTCGTGCGGGTGGATCTCCAGCCGGTCCTCGCTGTGCCACATGACGTTGGCGGTGCGGCGGGTCTGCGCGCCCACGTTGTACTGCGACAGGATGCGGCCGGTAGTGAGGATGAGCGGGAACTTGCGGTTGACGCGCTCGTCCGTGGCCACGTAGCGGGTCGGGGCGAACTTGCCCTTGCCGCGCACGAACTCCTCGACGTGCATGGTCGGCGTGCCTTCCGGCGCGGCCTCGTTGCACGGCCACTGCACCGAGCCGAGACGGTCGATGAGCTCGAACGACACGCCGTGGAAGGTCGGCGTCAGGCGCGCGATCTCGTCCATGATCTCGGACGGGTGCCTGTAGTTCATCGGGTAGCCCAGCGCGTTGGCCAGCATCTGCGTGACTTCCCAGTCGGCGTAGCCGCCCAGCGGACGCATGACCTTGGTGACGCGCGAGATGCGGCGCTCGGCGTTCGTGAAGGTGCCGTCCTTCTCGAGGAAGGAGGAACCCGGCAGGAACACGTGCGCGTACTTGGCCGTCTCGTTCAGGAACAGGTCCTGCACGATCAGGCATTCGAGCTTTTCGAGCGCCTCGGTGGTGTGCTGGGTGTTCGGGTCGGACTGGACGATGTCCTCGCCCTGCACGTACATGGCCTTGTAGGTGCCTTCCAGCGCGGCATCGAACATGTTCGGGATGCGCAGGCCCGGCTCGGATTCGAGCGTCACGCCCCACTCGGCCTCGAACAGCGCGCGGGCGGTGGCGTCGGAGACGTGGCGGTAGCCCGGCAGCTCGTGCGGGAAGGAGCCCATGTCGCACGAACCCTGCACGTTGTTCTGGCCGCGCAGCGGGTTCACGCCCACGCCCTTGCGGCCGATGTTGCCGGTGGCCATGGCGAGGTTGGCGATGCCGATGACGGTGGTCGAACCCTGCGCGTGCTCGGTGACGCCCAGGCCGTAGTAGATCGCCGCGTTGCCGCCGGTGGCGTACAGGCGGGCGGCACCACGCACCATCTCGGCCGGCACGCCGGTGACGGATTCCATGGCCTCGGGGCTGTTCTCCTCGCGGGCGACGAACTTCTTCCAGATGTCGTAGGACTCGAGGTCGCAGCGCTCCTGGATGAAGGACTCGTTGAGCAGGCCCTCGGTGACGATGACGTGCGCCATGGCCGTGACCAGCGCCACGTTGGTGCCCGGACGCAGCTGCAGGTGGTAATCGGCCTTGATGTGCGGCGACTTCACGAGGTCGATGCGGCGCGGGTCAGCGACGATGAGCTTGGCGCCAGCGCGCAGGCGGCGCTTCATGATGGAGCCGAACACCGGGTGGCCGTCGGTCGGGTTGGCGCCGATGACGAAGATCACGTCGGAGTGCAGCACGGACTCGAAGGTCTGCGTGCCGGCCGACTCACCCATCGTGACCTTCAGGCCGTAGCCGGTGGGGGAATGGCAGACGCGGGCGCAGGTGTCGACGTTGTTGTTGCCGAAGGCGGCGCGCACGAGCTTCTGCACGAGGTAGGTTTCCTCGTTGGTGCAGCGCGACGAGGTGATGCCGCCGACCGCGCCACGGCCGTACTTGGCCTGGATGCGCTTGATCTCGGACGCGGCGTAGCGGATCGCCTCTTCCCACGACACTTCCTGCCACGGGTCGTTGATGCTCTTGCGGATCATCGGCTTGGTGATGCGGTCCGGGTGCGTCGCGTAGCCCCACGCGAAGCGGCCCTTGACGCACGAGTGACCCATGTTGGCCTGGCCGTTCTTGTTCGGGACCATGCGCACGACCGTCTCGCCCTTGACCTCGGCCTTGAACGAGCAGCCCACGCCGCAGTAGGCGCAGGTGGTGACGACGCTGTGCTCGGCCTGGCCGAGTTCGATGACGGACTTCTCCATCAGCGTCGCGGTCGGGCAGGCCTGCACGCAGGCGCCGCAGGACACGCACTCGGACTCCATGAAGGGCTGGAACTGCCCCGGGGAGATGCGCGAGGCGAAGCCGCGGCCGTCCACGGTCAGCGCGAACGTGCCCTGGGTTTCCTCGCAGGCGCGCACGCAGCGGTTGCAGACGATGCACTTGGACGGGTCGTAGGCGAAGTACGGGTTGGACTCGTCCTTGACGTCCCCGAGGTGGTTCTTGCCCTCGTAGCCGTAGCGCACCTCACGCAGGCCGACGGTGCCGGCCATGTCCTGCAGCTCGCAGTTGCCGTTGGCCGGGCAGGTCAGGCAGTCGAGCGGGTGGTCGGAGATGTACAGCTCCATGACGCCACGGCGCAGGTCGGCCAGCCTGGGCGTCTGGGTGTGCACGACCATGCCCGCCTCGACCGGCGTGGTACACGAGGCCGGGGTGCCGCGACGGCCCTCGATCTCGACCAGGCACAGGCGGCAGGAGCCGAAGGGCTCGAGGCTGTCGGTGGCGCACAGCTTGGGGATGTTGATGCCGGCTTCGGCCGCGGCGCGCATCACCGAGGTGCCTTCCGGCACGGAGATCTCGACGTCGTCGATGGTCAGCGTCACGAGTTTCTCGGAGACGCGGGCCGGCGTGCCGTAATCGATTTCGTTCAGGTTGTAGATCATGGCGGTTCTCCTCAGGCTGCCTTGCCGGCGGGTTCGGCGATGCCGAAGTCCTCGGGGAAGTGGTTGAGCGCGCTCAGCACCGGGTACGGCGCCATGCCGCCCAGCGCGCACAGCGAGCCGCTGAGCATGGTGTTGCACAGGTCGCGCAGCAGCACGACCTGCTTGGGACGGTCCTGGCCTTCGACGATGCGGTCGATGACCTCGACGCCGCGCGTCGAGCCGATTCGGCACGGCGTGCACTTACCGCAGGATTCGAGGGCGCAGAACTCCATGGCGAAGCGCGCCATCTGGGCGAGGTCGACGGTGTCGTCGAACACCACCACGCCGCCGTGGCCGAGCATGGCGTTGACGCCGGCCAGCGCCTCGTAGTCGAGCGGCAGGTCGAACTGCGATTCGGGGACGTAGGCGCCGAGCGGGCCGCCAATCTGCACGGCGCGGATCGGACGGCCGCTGCGCGTGCCGCCGCCGAAGTCGTACAGCAGCTCGCGGATGGTCATGCCGAACGCCGCCTCGACGAGGCCGCCGTACTTGACGTTGCCGCCGAGCTGGAACGGCAGCGTGCCGCGCGAGCGGCCGACGCCGTATTCCTGGTAGCTGGCGCCGCCCTTGTCGAGGATGACCGGGATGCTCGCGAGCGAGATCACGTTGTTGACGACGGTCGGCTTGCCGAACAGGCCTTCGAGCGCGGGCAGCGGCGGCTTGAAGCGCACCATGCCGCGCTTGCCCTCGAGGCTCTCGAGCAGCGAGGTCTCCTCGCCGCAGACGTAGGCGCCGGCACCGCGGCGCACCTCGAGGTGGAAGGTCTTGCCGGAGCCGAGGATGTCCTCGCCCAGGTAGTTGCGCGAGACGGCGACGGAGATGGCCTCGTTCAGCGCGGCCTCGGCGTACGGGTACTCGGAGCGCAGGTAGATGTAGCCCTGCGTCGCGCCGACGGCGATGCCCGCGATGGTCATGCCCTCGATCAGCACGAACGGGTCGCCTTCCATGATCATGCGGTCGGAGAAGGTGCCCGAGTCGCCTTCGTCCGCGTTGCAGACGATGTATTTCTGGTCGGCCTGCGCGCCCAGCACGGTGCGCCACTTGATGCCGGTCGGGAAGGCCGCGCCGCCACGGCCGCGCAGGCCGGAGGTGACGACTTCCTCGACGATGTCCTTGCCGGTCATCCTCAGCGCGTTGGCGAGGCCACGGTAGCCGTCGTGCGCGAGGTAGTCGTCGAGCGAGACCGGGTCGGTCACGCCGACGCGCGCGAAGGTCAGGCGTGTCTGCCGGGCGAAGTAGGGAATCGCCTCGGTCAGGCCGAGGTGCAGGTGGTGCTGGCCGCCGTACAGGAAATTGGACTCGAACAGCTCGGCGACGTCCTCGGGACGCACCGGACCGTAGGCCACGCGGCCTTCCGGCGTGCTGACCTCGACCAGCGGCTCGAGCCAGAACATGCCGCGCGAGCCGTTGCGCACGAGGTTGATGGTGGCGCCACGCCGGGCCGCCTCGACGGCGATCGCGCGGGCGACCTTGTCGGCGCCCTTGGAGATCGCGGTGGAGTCGCGGGAAACGTAAACGGTGACGGTCATTGGCGGGTCCTCAGCGAATCAACGATGGCGTCGAGGGCCTCGGTCGTGACCTCGCCGACGACCTCGCCGTCGACCATGATCGACGGCGAACAGGCGCAGTTGCCGAGACAGAACACCTGCTCGAGCGAGATGGCGCCATCGCTGGTGGTTTCGTGGAAATCGACGCCCAGCGTCTTCTTGGCGTGGGCGACGAGCTGGTTGGCGCCGACGGCCTGACAGGCCTCGGCACGGCAGATCTCGAGCTTGTGACGGCCCGGCGGGGTCGTGCGGAAGTGGTGGTAGAACGTGATCACGCCATGCACTTCGGCGCGCGACAGGTTCAGCGCCTCGGCCATCAGCGGCACGGCGTCTTCCGGCACGTAGCCGATCTCGTCCTGGATGCCGTGCAGAATCGGCATGAGCGCGCCGGGCTTGTGCTTCAGCGCGTTGATGATGCCGAGGACCTTGTTGCGGTCCCAGGCGGATTGGGCGGAACTCATGTGCACCTCTTCGAAAACGTGATGACCGGCCGATTCGGGTTAAGCTGGATTCGTCGCGCAGTTCTCATATGCATGCAGTAACATATGCAAACAAACCCACTCGGAATCGCTACACCGGCACGGTAGCAAAGCCATAAATGCCTCTCAATATGAGATAAATTGCACATGAAGTTCAGCGTCACGATCCGCCCGACCTGGCATGTCGCACGCGACGGCGACGCGCAGCTGTCGCTTCCGGGCCTGCTCGCGCTGCTGGCGGCGGTGGACGAGCTGGGGCAGATCGAGCAGGCCTGCGCCCGGCTGGGCGTGTCCTACCGTCACGGCTGGGGCCTGCTGCGGACCGGGGAGGAGGTGTTCGGAAACCCGCTGGTGAGCAAGGCGCGCGGGCGCGGCACGACGCTGACCGCGCTGGGCAAGAAGCTGCTGTGGGCCGACAAGCGCATCGCGGCGCGGCTCGCGCCGACTCTCGACAGCCTGGCCTCCGAACTGGAGGCCGAGCTGCTCAAGAGCATCGAGCACAAGGACCAGATCCTGCGCATCAACGCCAGCCACGGCTTTGCCGTGGAGCTGCTGCGCGGCTTCCTCGTCGACAACGACATCCCCGTGGATCTGAAGTACCGGGGCAGTCTCGACTCGGTGGCCTCGCTCGCGCGCGGCGACTGCGACGTGGCGGGCTTCCACGTGCCGCTGGGCGAGTTCGAGGCCGCCGCCTGGGCGCAGTACCGCCGCTGGCTGCGACCGCGCAAGCACCGCCTGATCCACCTGGCCGAGCGCCAGCAGGGTCTGTTCGTGCTGCCGGGCAATCCGAAGCGCATCACCGGGCTGGAGGACCTGGCGCGCGAGGACGTCACCTTCGTCAACCGCCAACCCGGTTCGGGCACGCGCATCCTGCTCGACCTGCTGCTGGAGGCGCGCGGCATCGACAGCGACCGCATCCGCGGCTTCCAGAACTCGGAACTCACCCACGCCGCCGTGGCGGCCTACATCGCCAGCGGCATGGCCGACGTGGGCTTCGGCGTGCGCACGGCCGCACACCGCTTCGGGCTCGACTTCATCGAGATCGCGCGCGAGCGCTACTTCATCGCCTGCAACGCCTCGGCGCTGCGCGCCTCGGCCGCGCGCGGGATGCTGGAGATCATGCAGCGCGAGGACTTCCGTGCCGCCGTCTCCAGCCTGCCCGGTTACGACGGCCGCGACACGGGCCGCCAGCTCACGCTGGACGAAGCCGTGCCGCCCGCCTGAGCGCGCGGATCGCCCGTCTTGCGCGGCACCCGGCAGGAGCTATGCACGCCTTTTCATATTGGCCGCCCCCGCCCCCGCCTCTACAGTGACGGCCTGTGCTCCCACTTGCATACGTGACGCCCGTTCCGGACGCCCGATGACCTTTACCTCGACCTTCGCCGAAGCCTTCTCGCTGATCGCCAGTCTCGACGCCCGCGTGGCCGAGATCGTGCTGCTGTCGGTGCAGGTCAGCGGCACGGCGGTGCTGCTGGGCACCCTCGTCGGCCTGCCGCTGGGCGCGGTGCTCGCGATCGGCCGCTGGCCCGGCCAGCAGACCGGCACCGTGCTCGTCAACGCGCTGATGGGCGCGCCGTCGGTCGTGATCGGCGTCACCGTGTACCTGCTGCTGTCGCGCTCCGGCCCATTCGGCACCCTGGGCCTGCTGTTCAGCCCCACGGCGATGGTGATCGCGCAGTTCGTGCTGGTCGTGCCGCTGATGGCGGCCATCGCGCGGCAGGTCGTCGAGGACGCCTGGCAGCGCTACGCCGAGGAGCTGCACGTGATGCGCTTCTCGTGGTGGCACAGCCTGACGACGCTGCTCTACGACTGCCGCCACTCGCTGCTGGTGGCGGTGCTGGCCGGTCTGGGCCGGGCGATGAGCGAGGTCGGCGCGGTGATGATCGTCGGCGGCAACATCGACGGCCTGACCCGCGTGATGACGACCGCCATCGCGCTCGAGACGGCCAAGGGTGACCTGCCGCTAGCGATCGCGCTGGGGCTGGTGCTGATCGGCGTGATCCTGGTCCTGAACGCCGGCGCGCAGGTGCTGCGCGGCTGGGCGATGAAACGTTATGGCTGAGCGCGCGATGTTCCCGGTCCGGCTGCGCGACGTGCGCTTCGAACCCAACGGCCGCACCGTGCTCGACGGCGTCGACCTGGAGCTCGGCGGCGAGGGCATCACGCTGCTGCTGGGGCCCAACGGCGCCGGCAAGAGCGTGCTGCTGCGCACGCTGTGCGGGCTGCTGCAGCCGTCGGCCGGCACCATCGAATGGGCGGACGGTCCGCGCCCGGAAACCGGCGTGATGATGGTCTTCCAGCACCCGATGATGATCCGTGCCTCGGTGCTCGAGAACGTCTCGCTGGGACTCAAGCCGCTCGGCGTGCCGCGCAGCGAGCGCCGCCGGCGGGCCGAGCGCATCCTCGAACGCGTGGCGCTGTCCGACCGCGCGCACGACAGCGCGCGCCACCTGTCCGGCGGCGAGCAGCAGCGCCTCGCGCTGGCGCGCGCCTGGCTCACCAGACCCCGTCTGCTGCTGCTCGACGAGCCGACGGCCAGCCTCGACCCCTCGGCCACGGCCGAAGTCGAGCGTATCATCCGCGAGATCCGCACCGACGGAACCCGCATCGTCATGACCACCCACAATCTCGGCCAGGCCACGCGTCTGGGGGACGACGTAATCTTCCTCTCCGGCGGAAAGGTGCGCGAGCACGCGCCCGTGCGGCGCTTCTTCGCCCAGCCGGCATCGGAGGAGGCGCGCCTGTTCATCCAGGGCGAGCTGCCGTGGAAACTGCCGTTGTGAAGCCCTCCCCCGGCCGGCTCTCGCGGGAAGCCAACGGCGCCTGCGGGGATCTCGGCACCTTCCTCCCCTACGCCGTCGGCGCGATCACGGTCGGAGGACTGAATGCGGTCGGCGTGTTCTTCGGCTTCGGCGTCGCGCTGATCGCGGCCGGGCTGTTCTACGGCATGCCGATGGCGGTGCAGCCGATGAAGGCGGTCTCCGCCGTGCTGCTGACCTCGGGCCTGACACCGGGCGAGGTCACGATGGCCGGGCTGCTGATCGGCGCCTCGCTGCTCGTGCTGGGGCTGACCGGCGGCATCGTGTGGATCGCGCAGCGCATCCCGGCCACGGTCACGCTGGGCATCACGCTGGGACTGGGCCTGTCGATGGCGTGGCTGGGCGTGAGGCTGATGTCCGCCGCGCCCCTGCTCGGCGCCGGCGCGCTGGCCTTCGCGGTCGCGGCGGCCTGCGTGACACGGCTGCCGCTGCTGGCGCTCGGCGTGGCCGCGGTGCTGGTCGCGCCGTGGTTCGTGCCCGGCTCGGAGACGCCGACGCTGGCGGGGCTGGGCCTGAGCCTGCCGCGCTTCGCGCTGCCCTCGTGGTCCGATTTCCCGCGCGCGCTGGAACTGGCGGCCCTGCCGCAGATTCCGCTGACGCTGTCCAACGCCATCATCGTCACCGCCTCGGTCAGCGCCGCGCTGTTCCCGGAGCGGGCCACGCGCGCGACCGAACGCAACCTGGCCGTGAGCACCGGCCTGGGCAATCTGCTGCTGGCGCCCTTCGGCGCGATGCCGATGTGCCACGGAGCCGGCGGCGTCGTGGCGCAGCACCGCTTCGGCGCGCGCACGGCGGCCGCGCCGGCGCTGTTCGGCGCGGCGCTGCTGGCGAGCGCGCTGTTCGCCGGCGAGTCGGCCGCGGCTCTGCTCGCGGCCTTTCCGCTGCCGGTGGCCGGCGCGCTGCTGGTCGTGGCCGGCATCGACCTTGCGTTCTCGAAACGGCTGGCCGACGCCGCCCGCACCGGCTGGCCGGTGATCGGCGTGACGGCCTGCGTGGCGCTGCTGGCCAACCCCGCCTGGGCGCTGGGCGCCGGCCTGCTGGCCGAGTGGGTGCGCCGCCGCGTGGCGGAACGCGGCTGAAGCCTCAGCCCGCGGCCTGCGAGAACACCTGCATCACGACGACGCCCGCGATGATGAGCGCCATGCCGATCAGGGCGGGCGCGTCGAGCTTCTGCCCGAACACCAGCGCGCCGACGAGCGCGATCAGCACGATGCCCAGTCCCGACCAGATGGCGTAGGCGACGCCGACCGGAATGTGGCGCAGCGTCAGCGCGAGCAGCCAGAACGCGCAGCCGTAGCCGAGAACGACCGTCACCGAGGGCCACAGCCGCGTGAAGCCGTCGCTGGCCTTGAGCGCCGAGGTGCCGATGACCTCGGCGACGATGGCGGTGCCGAGGTACAGCCAGGGCGATACGTTCATGCGGGTCTCCGGAGGATCTGGAAACGGAAACGCCGCGCCCGTGGAGGCGCGGCGTTGGCGGATTCTCCGCGCGGCGCGGCCGGAGCCGCGCGCGCGGGCAGGTCAGAACTTGTCGGTCACCGCGCCTTCGGACGCCGAGCTGACGGTCTTGGCGTACTTGGCCAGCGCGCCGCGGGTGTAGCGCGGCGGCATCGGCTTCCAGCTGGCGCGGCGGCGCTCCAGCTCGGCCTCGTCCACGTGCAGCGTGATGACGTTGTTGTCGGCGTCGATCGTGATGCGGTCGCCGTTCTCCACCAGCGCGATCGGGCCGCCTTCGGCCGCTTCCGGCGTGATGTGGCCGACCACGAAGCCGTGGCTGCCGCCCGAGAAGCGGCCGTCGGTGATCAGCGCCACGTCCTTGCCGAGGCCCTTGCCCATGATGGCCGAGGTCGGGCTCAGCATCTCCCGCATGCCGGGGCCGCCCTTCGGACCCTCGTAGCGGATCACGAGCACGTCGCCGGCCACCACGGTGCCGTCGAGGATGCGGTCGAGCGCTTCCTCCTCGGAGTGGAACACGCGGGCGTTGCCGGTGAACTGCGTGCCTTCCTTGCCCGAGATCTTGGCCACCGCACCGGTCGGGGCGAGGTTGCCGTAGAGGATGCGCAGGTGGCTGTCCTTCTTGATCGGGTTCGACAGCGGACGGATGATCTCCTGGCCTTCCGGATACGGCGCGACGTCGGCGAGGTTCTCGGCCAGGGTCTTGCCGGTCACGGTGATGCAGTCGCCGTGCAGCATGCCGGCGTCGAGCAGCATCTTCATCAGCGGCTGGATGCCGCCGATGGCGATCAGCTCGCTCATCATGAAGCGGCCCGACGGGCGCAGGTCGGCCAGCACCGGGGTGCGCTTGCCGATCTCGGTGAAGTCCTCCAGCGTCAGCTCGACGCCGCAGGCGTGGGCCATGGCCATCAGGTGCAGCACGGCGTTGGTCGAGCCGCCGAGCGTGATGACGACAGTCACGGCGTTCTCGAAGGCCTTGCGCGTCATGATGTCGCGCGGCTTCAGGTCCAGCTCGAGCAGCTTCATGACGGCCGCGGCGGCGCGACGGCAGTCCTCGCGCTTGTCGTTCGAGACGGCGTTCTGCGCCGAGCTGCCCGGCAGGCTCATGCCCAGCGCCTCGATGGCCGAGGCCATCGTGTTGGCGGTGTACATGCCGCCACAGGAACCGGGACCGGGGATGGCCGTGTCCTCGACGTCCTTCACTTCCTTCAGCGTCATCGTGCCGCGCGCGTGGGCGCCGACGGCCTCGAACACCGAGATGATGTCGGTGTGGTTCTTGCCCGGCAGGATGGTGCCGCCGTACACGAACACCGACGGACGGTTCAGGCGCGCCATGCCGATGATGCAGCCCGGCATGTTCTTGTCGCAGCCGCCGATGGTCACGAGGCCGTCGAAGCCCTCGCAGCCGGCCACGGCCTCGATCGAGTCGGCGATGATCTCGCGCGACACCAGCGAGTACTTCATGCCCTCGGTGCCGTTGGCGATGCCGTCGGAGATCGTGATGGTGTTGAAGATCACGCCCTTGCCGCCGGCCTCGTCGGCGCCGCGCGCCGCTTCCTCGGCCAGGCCGTTGATGTGCATGTTGCACGGCGTGACGTTGCTCCAGGTCGAGGCAATGCCGATCTGCGGCTTCTTGAAGTCCTCGTCGGTGAAGCCCACGGCGCGCAGCATCGCGCGGCCGGGCGCCTTGCTGATGCCGTCGACGACTTCGGCGGAATACTTGCGGCGGTTGTCGGTGGTCATGACGTGTTCCTGAACGGGTTGATCGGGCGCCGCAGGCTACGGCGGTCAAAGCGTGATTTTAGCGAAAGCGCACCGCGCCGGCCCTGAATTCGGCGCGTAAACGCAGAAAGCCGGGCTCAGGCCCGGCTTTCGGTCGAGCGTCGGGCGCCTCAGGCGACCGAGACGATCTCGATCTCGAAGGTCAGGTCCTTGCCCGCGAGCGGATGGTTGGCGTCGACGGTGATGTTGGCGTCGTCCACCGACACCACGACGACCGGAACCGGGCGGCCGTCATGCGTCTGCATCTGCAGCTGCTGGCCGACTTCCGGCTTGATCTCCGCGGCGATGTTGGCGCGCGGCACCTGGATCAGGCCTTCCGGACGATGCGGGCCATAGGCCTCGTCGGACGGAATCAGGGCGGTCGTGCGATCACCGGCGGACAGGCCGGTCACGGCCTTCTCGAAACCCGGGATCAGCTGGCCAGCGCCAACGGTGAATTCCAGCGGCTCGCCACCGACGGACGAATCGAACACCGTGCCGTCGTTGAGCTTGCCGGTGTAATGAACGCGGACGGTATCGCCCTGCTTGATCTGTGCCATGTGCACCTCCTGTACGTGCGTGATCGGAATCTCCACCGGTCGCGCAAGGCACAGTTGGTGAAGCACTTGGTGCCCATTCTACAGCATGACGCCGGCTTCGCCCGCGAAACGGCGTCATCATCGCGGCAAAAACCCGCCCGTTCGGCGCACTTTCCGCGCGCGATCCGTCGCCCCGGGGCTCAGTCCTCGAGGCGTTCGAACAGCACGTCCTGCGCGCCCTCCCACAGCACCTTCTCGCCCAGCGCGCGCAGGTTCCCGCGGCCCTCGACGACGGTCATGAAGTGGTTTCCGGCCAGCGGGCCGAGCTTGCTGGCGAAGCTGCAGGCGCCGTAGGCGAGGATGAGCTCGGTCTCGCTGTAACCGCCGGGGTAGAACAGCACGTCGCCCGGTGCCGGATGGGCCGTGGCGTTCTCGAAGCCGAAACCCGGCCGCTCGTCGCCGAGCGGCACCCAGCAGCCTTCGCCGCTCCAGCGCACGTGGATGAGCTGCGTGCGCCACGGCAGACGGGAGAGAAAGTGCGCGACGGTGGCGGGCGCGGCGTCGACGGTCTCGGCGACGAACACGTGCCCGCCGGCGGTGATGCGGATGCGGGCCATGCGCTCACTTCCTCCCGATCAGCCGGCCCAGCGCCGGCGACAGGCCGGCCCAGTCCTTGACCGGTGGTGGCGCGTAGCTGCCGGCCGTGGCACCGCGCGGCGCGAGCGTCGCCAGTGACTCGGCGTGACGCACGGCGCTCGACACACCGTCGACGACCGGCACCGGAATGCGGTCGGCGAGGGTGCGCGCCAGCCCGGCCAGCGGCGCTCCGGCGATGATGAGCACGTCCGCGCCGTCCTCGCGCACCGCGGCCTCGCACAGCGCGAACAGCTGCTCGCCCTTGTCGGTCTGCACGGTGCCGATGTTGGGCAGGGCCTCGTCGAGGCAGCGGATGCTCGCGAGGCGGCCGCCCAGACCGTGCACGTCGACGGTTTCCCGGTACCAGGCGCGGATGCGGCGCGAGATCGCGATGATGGAGAAGCGGCCGCCGAGCATCGCGGCGCTCATCAATGCGGCCTCGGTCATGCCGACCACCGGGATCGGCAGGATCTCGCGCGCGGCGGCGAGGCCGGGATCGCCGAAGGCGGCGACGACGGCCGCATCATGGCCGGCATGATGCTCCGCCAGTTCGTTGAGCACGGCGAACGCGCCCACGGCGGCCTCGGCTCGGGTCTCGATGTAGGCCACGCCGAACGGCGCGGTGCGCATCGTCAGCTCGGTGCCGGGCGACAGCGAGCGGCGCGCCTCGGCCTCGATCAGGTCGGTGACGCTCTGCG
>Ga0182792_1002213_pt1 | contig 14130 bp, 12 predicted proteins | sample Passage237B_FD_130497 | JGI IMG/M metagenome (GOLD analysis project Ga0182792, IMG submission 130497) | Cellulose adapted compost microbial communities from Newby Island Compost Facility, Milpitas, CA, USA - Passage2 37B (version 2) (version 2) ...
CAGTTGACCACCGCGTTCTTGCGGTAGGCCAGGCCCTTGCGCATCAGGCGCACGAACATGCGCTGCTCGTGCACGTAGTAGTCGGGCGTGCAGGTGGCGAACTCGCGCGACCAGTCGATGGCGTAGCCCAGCGACTTGAGCTGGGCGCGCATGTGGTCGATGTTGGCGTAGGTCCACTTCGCCGGGGCGACCTTGTTCTTGATCGCGGCGTTCTCCGCCGGCAGGCCGAACGCGTCCCAGCCCATCGGCTGCAGCACGTTGTGCCCGGTCATGCGCTTGTAGCGGCTGATCACGTCGCCGATGGTGTAGTTGCGCACGTGGCCCATGTGCAGCGCGCCGGACGGGTACGGCAGCATCGACAGGCAGTAGTACTTGGGCTTGTCGGACGACTCGTCGACCTCGAACGCGCGCGTGGCCTCCCAGTACCTCTGGGCGGCGGCCTCGACCGGGCGGGGATCGTAGGAAGCGGTGTCGGGAACGGCGGACATTGCGGCTCGGGCGGCTGCGGCAAAGTCGCCAAGGTTACCGCAGCGCAGCATCCCGCTCCACTTGGCGCCCCCGGCCGCGACGGCACGGCGGCCGGGCGGCGGCTACCATCGGCCCCCTGCCCCCGGGAGTACGCCGCATGGACACCACCGCGCTTCCGCCCGCCCCGCCAGCGTTCACGGCCGCCCGCTTGCGGCCGGGAGCCGCGCCGTGAGCGGGGAATGGCTGGGCTACGTGGCCGCCACCCTGACCACCCTGGCCTTCGTGCCGCAGGCGGTGAAGACCCTGCGCACCCGCGACGCACGCTCGATCTCGCTGGGCATGTACGTGGTCTTCGCCACCGGCCTGTGCTTCTGGCTGGCCTACGGCATCCACCTCGGCTCGTGGCCGATGATCCTGTCCAACGTGGTGACGCTGGCGCTGGCGCTGATGATCCTGGTGCTCAAGCTGCGCCACGGCTGAGCCGGCCCGGCGCCGCGGCGAGCAGGCCCCACGCCAGCCACGCGGCGAAGGCCAGGCGCTGGGCCACGCCCGCGCCCACCCAGCCGCTGCCCAGGAACCCGCAGGCCAGCACCAGCACGCCGGCGGCCAGCGTGCCCGCCGCCAGCACGCGCGCGCCCGGCACGCGCCACAGCCCGGCGCCCAACAGCGCCGCGCCGACGGGGAAGGCCAGCGCCCACAGCAGCCAGGCGGTGGCGTGCCAGCGGCTGCCGCCGGCATCCAGCCGTTCCAGGTCCAGCGGCAACAGCCCCTGCGCGAGGAAGGCCAACGCCGCCAGCAGCAGCAGCTGGGCGCCGATGCGCGCCGGCCAGCCGCCGCCGGCTGGCAGCCGGCCACGCACGTCCAGCGCGATCCACGCGCCGGCCAGGCCCGGCAGCACGAAGGCGAACAGGCCGAAGACGGCGCCCAGCAGCTGGCGCGCGCCCAGCAGCGCCAGCGGGTGCTGCAGGTGGGAATAGCCCTCCACCGCCGCCCCGCCGATCGCGCCGGCCAGGAGCCAGCTGGCGGCCGCGGCCACGGCCGCCCCCTGGCGCCAGCGCGCGTTCATGCCGCCTCCGTGCGCGGTCCAGGCGCGCGGGCAGATGGCGGACGGAGGAAGGCGGCGATGACGGCAAGCGGCGTGGGCATGCGGCCATCGTCGATGCCCGGCGGTTAAACTGCAATGCACGCGCAACGCGGGCGGGCCTGCGCCTTGCAAGCCGCCGCCCCCGGCACCATCTGCATGCCATCCCCGCTCACGGAATCCGCCCATGGCCCCGCTGCCCCACGTCGTCGACGTCACCACCGCCACCTTCGAGACCGAGGTCCTGCAGCGCTCGCTGCAGACGCCGGTGCTGGTCGATTTCTGGGCGACCTGGTGCGGGCCGTGCAAGTCGCTGACCCCGATCCTGGAGAAGCTGGCGGCCGAGTACGGCGGCGCCTTCGTGCTGGCCAAGGTCGACGTGGACCAGGAACAGCAGATCGCCGCCGCGTTCCAGATCCGCTCGGTGCCCACCGTGTTCCTGCTGATCGGCGGGCAGCCGGTGGATGCGTTCCAGGGCGCGCTGCCGGAAGGCCAGCTGCGCCAGTTCCTGCAGCAGCACGGCATCGAGCCGGCCGCCGAGGCCGCGCCGGAGGAGGCGGCGCCGCTGGACCCGCAGGCCGAGGTGCTGCGCCTGCGCCGCGCGGTGGAGGCCGAGCCGGACAAGGACGAGCTGAAGCTGGACCTGGCCCTGGCGCTGCTGCGCATCGGCGCCGCCGCCGAGGCCGAGCGGCTGCTCGATGCCCTGCCTGCCAATCTGGCCACCGACGACCGCGCCGTGCGCGCCCGCGCGCGCCTGGGCTTCGCCGCCCTGCTGGAGGACGCGCCGCCGCAACCGGTGCTGGAGCAGGCGGTGGCCGCCAACCCGGACGACCTGAAGGCGCGCCACCTGCTGGCGGTGCACCACATCGTCGGCGGCGATGCCGCCGCCGGGCTGGAGCACCTGCTGGAAATGCTGCGCAGGAACCGCGACTTCGAGGACGGCCTGCCGCGCAAGGCGCTGATCGACGCCTTCCGCGTGGTCGAGGACGAGGACCTGGTCGGCCAGTACCGGCGGAAGATGGCCTCGCTGCTGTTCTGAGGCCGGCTACATCCCGCGGAAGCGGTGCAGGAAGGCCGCGCTGACCGGCAGCCGCTCGGCGTGGCCCTTCAGGCTCAGGGCGTGCCGGCCCAGCTCGTTCCTCGACACGCGGTCGATGGCCTGCACGCGCACCACCGTGCCGCGGTGCACCTGCCAGAACTCGTCCGGGTCCAGCCCCGCCAGCAGGTCCTTCAGCGGCGTGCGGATCACGCCCTCGCCCGCCGCGGTCACCACGCGCACGTACTTCTCCTGCGCCTGGAAGAACAGCACCTCGCCGATGCCGATCATCCGCACGCTGTCGCCGGCGCTGGCGGTGATCCAGCGGATCAGCCGGTCGCCGCGCGGCCGCAGGCGCGACTCCAGCTCCTCGACCAGCGCCTGCAGGTCGGGGCCGGCTCCGCCCGCCTGGCGCTCGTCCAGCCGCGCGCGCAGCCGCGCCACGGCCTGTTCCAGCCGCGCGGGCTGCACCGGCTTGAGCAGGTAGTCGGCGGCGCCGGCCTCGAACGCGCGCACCGCGTAATCATCGTAGGCGGTGGTGAACACCACCAGCCCGCCCTGTTCCACCGCCGCACGCGCCACGTCGAGCCCGCTGACGCCGGGCATGCGGATGTCGAGGAACGCGACCGCCGGCCGGTGCGCGCGCACCGCTTCCAGCGCCGACACGCCGTCCTCGCAGACCGCGACCACCTGCAGGCCCGGCCATGCCAGCAGCAGCTGTTCGTGCAGCGCGCGGCGCTGCGGCGCTTCGTCCTCGGCGACCAGCGCGGTGACCGCGGCCGCGCTCATGCGTCCGGCTCCGCGCCGGCGTCGCAGGGCACCTCGATCTCCGCGACGACGCCACGCGGCTGGCCCGGTTGGAGCCGCAGCGCCGCCCGCGCGCCGAAGCGATGGGCCAGCTGCTCGCGCACGTTCGCCAGGCCCATGCCGGCGCCGACGCCCGGCGCCAGCCCGGCGCCGTCGTCGGCCACGCGCACGAGCACGCGGTCGCCCTCGCGCCGCGCGGCCACCTCGATCCGTCCGGGGCCGGGCCGCGGCTCGATGCCGTGCTTGATCGCGTTCTCCACCAGCGTGATCAGCAGCGAGGGCGGGAACGGCAGCGCGCGCAGCGCATCGTCGGCGGACACGGCGTACGACAGCCGGCCGCCCATGCGCATCCGCATCAGCGCCAGGTAGCTGCCGCAGATGTCCAGCTGCTGGCCCAGGGTGGAATGCAGGCCGCGGTCGTCGCGCAGCTTGGGGATCGTCGCGCGCAGGAAGGCCACCAGCGCGTCCAGCGTGGACTCGGCCTGGGCCGGGTCCTGGCGCACCAGCGCGCGCACGGAGGCCAGCGTGTTGAACAGGAAATGCGGCTCGACCTGGGCCTGCAGCACGCCCAGACGCAGGTCCGCCTCGTGCACGCGCCCCTCCATCTCGCGCAGCGATTGCGCGTGCAGGTGCGCGTCCCAGCGCCGGCGTTCGCTGAAGTACGCACGCAGCGCCAGCCCGCCGCCGAACAGCCCGTAGACCGCCACCAGCACGGCCAGGTTGAGCGCGAGGCTCGCGGCCTTCAGCCACGGCCCCATCGCCGGCGGCTTCGGCTGCATGCCCATCGCCGCCAGGCCCGGCGCCATCAGCGATTCGACGTGGGCCGAGGCCACGCGGTCGACCAGGTAGCTCAGCAGCATGCCCAGCAGCACCGCCAGCACCACCGCCCGCCGCTCCCGCGGCTCGGGCCAGCCGCGGTGACGCACCGCGGTCGCCAGGGCCGGCCCGAGCGTGGCCATCAGGCTGAAGGCCGCGAACTGGACCGCGCCCACCTTGAGCGCCACCGCCGCGTCCTGGACGGCCACGCCGACGCCGGCGCCGGTGACCGCGGCCCCTACCGCGATGACGCTGCAGAACAGCAGGCTGCGCCCGGCCAGCCAGCGCAGGCTGAACACCGGGTAGCGCCGGTAGCGGCTCCACACCGCGTTGCCACCGACCAGCACCTCCGCCGGCAGCGCCCGGTGCAGCGGATAGCCCTCGTTGCCGTTCACGCCTTCCTCCCGTCGCCCCGGGCGTTCCGATGCCGGAGCGCGATCATTGATGCCATGCCCGCCATGCGCAAGCCGCGGTGGCTCAGCGCCGCCGGCCGCGCAGCACCTGGCCGCCCTGGTGCAGTTCCAGCGCGCCGACCCGGCCGTCCTCCCCGCGCTGGAAGCGGATATCGATGCCGAACGCCGGCGCCTGGAAACGGTCCTTTCCGCTGCCTTCCAGCGCGAACTCGCCCTGGCCGGTGGCCTGCGCGTAGAGCACGCCATCGCGTTCGCGCACGTCCAGGGCGAAGCCCGGTTGCAGCTCGTAGCGGCCCGCGTAGGCCTGCAGCTGCGCGGCCGACAGGCGCGGCGCTGGCGCCGATGCCGCGGCGTCCACGCGCACGGCCGGCACGCTCGCACCCATCTGCGACCAGGTGAAGGCGTAGCTGCCGTCGGGCCGGCGTTGCGGTCGCAGCACCGCGTCCAGCTCCAGCGGGTAGAAGTCGCCGGCGTCGTCGTGGCCCAGGGCGTACTCGCCCTGGCCTTCCGCCTGCACGTACAGGCGGCCGCCGCGGTGGCGCAGGGTCATGCCCATCGCGCCCTGCAACCGGTATTCGCCGGCCAGGGCCTGCAACAGCGCAGGGTCGGGCGCCGTCTCGCGGCGCGGCACGCCGAGCGGGAACGCCGGGTCCACCAGGTGCAGGCCCAGGCTTCCCAGGCCGCCGATCGAATTCCACGTGGTGTCCGAGAGGATCACCACGCCGCGGGCGCGCGCCGGGTCGATCGACACGAACGAGGAAAAGCCGCCGGTGCCGCCCTCGTGCGCCAGCACGCTGCGGCCGTTGACGCGGGCGATCATCCAGTTCATCGCCATCGGCGGCGCATCCGACAGCGGCTGGTGGGTCAGCTGCAGCGCCGGCTGCAGCGCCTGGCCCTTCCAGCCCAGGCCGGCCTGCACGTAGGCGACCATGTCGTCGAGGGTGGCGCGCACGCCGCCGACGCCGGCCAGGTCGGTGGCGAAATGCCAGGCCGACGCCGGCCTGCCGTTCGGGGTGTGGCCGGTGGCGGCACGCGCGCCCGGCGGCGGCGCGTTGACGTAGGCACGCTCCATGCCCAGCGGCGCGAACAGGCGCTGCCTGAGCAGGGTCTCGAAGTCGCTGCCGGCGCGCCGCGCGACTGCGTAGGAAAGCAGCATCGAGGCGAAGTTGGAATACGCGTAGCGCGTGCCGGGCGCCGCGTCCAGCCGCGCTTGGCCCAGCGAGGCCAGCAGCGCGTCGGCGTCGAGGTCGGCGTAGGGATCGTCCAGGCGGGTGGCGCCCAGGCGCGACGGCAGCGCCGGCAGGCCGGAGGTGTGGGTGACCACGTGCCGGAGGCGGATCGGCTGGCCCTGGTAGTCCGGCACGCGCGTGCCTTCCGGCAGCCACGAGGCCAGGGGATCGTCCAGCGAGCCCTTGCCCTGCAGGATCAGCCCGGCCAGCAGCGTGGCGGTCATGGTCTTGCTCACCGAGCCGATCTCGAACGCGGTATCGGGCCCGATGCGGCCGCGGTCGGCGGCGTCGGCGCACTGGTAGGTGCGCGCCACCTGCGCCTTCTCGACGACGGCCACGGCCATGCACGCGCCGGTGCGGTCGCCGTGCAGGCGCCGGCCGACGATGTCGGCGAGCTGGGCGTCGGTCATGGCCGAGGCGATGCCGGGCGCGAGCAGCGCGGGAAGGACGAAGGCCAGGCGGGCGTTCATGCGGCGGCTCCTGTGGCGGGATGGCGCGGCAATGCTGCCCCCCCGGCGGCGGCCGCGTGCGGGCGTGCGACGGACGCGGCCGCCGCGGCGACGGAACCGCCGCCGGCGCGGACGGAATGCGCCGGCCTCAGCCGGCCAGCAGCCGCGCCACGGCCTGGCGGTAGCGCCCGGCGATGGCCTCGCGGTCGCGGTGGCGGCCGTCGGCGACCACCCGCTGCCCGCCGACACGCACCTCGCGCACCAGATTGCGGTTGCCGGCGAACAGCCAGCGGTCGGCCACGTCCTCGGGCCGCGCGCCGGCGAAGGCCGGGGCCGAGGGATCGAGCACGATCCAGTCGGCGGCCATGCCCGGGGCCAGCGCGCCCACCGGCTGCCCCGTCGCGTCCATCCCGCTGGCGAGGGCGCCGCGCAGCAGGGTCTCGCCCACGCTGGGCGAATCGGCGCGCGTGGCGATGTTGCGGCGGCGCGCGTGCAGGCGCTGGCCGTACTCCAGCCAGCGCAGTTCCTCCACCGGCGAGACCGACACGTGCGAGTCCGAGCCGATGCCCCAGGCGCCGCCCGCGTCCAGGTACTCGCGCAGCGGGAACAGGCCGTCGCCGAGGTTGGCCTCGGTGGTCGGGCACAGCGCCACGGTGGCGCCGCTGCGCGCGATGGCCGCGGTCTCGCCCGCGGTCAGGTGGGTGGCGTGGACCAGGGTCCAGCGCGCGTCCACCGGCGCGTGGTCCAGCAGCCATTCCACCGGGCGGGCGTTGCGCACCGCCAGGCAGTCCTGCACTTCGCCGATCTGCTCGGCGATGTGGATGTGCAGCGGCAGGTCGGCCGGCAGGGCGGCCAGCGCCGCATCCAGCGCCTCCGGCGGTACCGCGCGCAGGCTGTGGAAGGCCACGCCAATGCGCAGCCGGTCGTCCTCGGCCGCGCGCAGGGTCTCCACCAGGCGCAGGAACGCGTCCAGGTCGTGGCCGAAGCGCCGCTGCCGCTCGGACAGCGGGCGCCGGTCGAAGCCGCCGGTCATGTACAGCACCGGCAGCAGGGTCAGGCGGATGCCGGCCTCGCGCGCGGCCGCGACCAGCGCCTGCGACATCGCCGCCGGCTCGGCGTAGGGGCGCCCGTCCGGCGCGTGGTGCAGGTAATGGAACTCGCAGACGGTCGTATAGCCGGCCTCGAGCATCTCGGCGTACAGCTGCGCGGCCACCGCGTGCAGGCTGTCGGGGTCGAAGCGCGCGGCCACCCGGTACATGGTTTCGCGCCAGGTCCAGAAGGAATCGTGCGCGTGCGTCTGGCGCTCGGCCAGGCCGGCCATTGCCCGCTGGAAGGCGTGCGAGTGCAGGTTCGGCACGCCCGGCAGCGCCCAGCCGCCGCCCCAGGTCGGCTCGGCGGCCACCTGGCGGGCGATGCGGCCGGCCTCGACCACCAGCCCCATGTCGGGCTGCCAGCCGTCCGGGGTCCACAGCAGGGAGACGTCGCACATCGGGTCCATGGCCGCATTCTCGCGCGAACCGTGACCGCCTGGCGACGCGCCGGCGCACCGGCCGTCGGCGCGCACGGCGGCACGTAGAATGCGCGCATGGATACCGGACACGCCCCCTGGGACGGCCTGCTGCTCCACGCGCGCCTGGCCACGCTCGCGGACGAGGCCGGCTACGGCATCGTGGAGGACGCGGCGCTGGGCTGGCGCGACGGCCGCCTGTGCTTCGCCGGACCGCGCGCGTCGCTGCCCGGCGAACCGGCGCGGCTGGCGCGCGAGGTCCTCGACGCCGGCGGCCGCTGGGTGACCCCCGGGCTGGTCGACTGCCACACCCACCTGGTGTTCGGCGGCGAGCGCGCCGGCGAGTTCGAACAGCGCCTGCAGGGCGCCAGCTACGAGGAGATCGCGCGCGCCGGCGGCGGCATCGTCTCCACCGTGCGCGCCACCCGCGCCGCCGATGCGGACGCGCTGCTGGCGCAGTCGCTGCCGCGCGCGCGCGCGCTGCTGGCCGACGGCGTGACCACGGTGGAGATCAAGTCCGGCTACGGCCTGGAGCTGGAGGCCGAGCGGCGCATGCTGCGGGTCGCCCGGCGCATCGGCCGCGAGCTGGGATTGCAGGTGCGCACCACCTACCTGGGCGCGCACGCGCTGCCGCCGGAATATGCCGGCCGTGCCGACGCCTACGTGGACGCCGTCTGCCGGTGGCTGCCGCAGCTGCATGCCGAGGGGCTGGTGGACGCCGTGGACGCGTTCTGCGAGCGCATCGGCTTCGACGCGGCGCAGACCCGCCGCGTGTTCGAAGCCGCGCGCGCGCTGGGCCTGCCGGTGAAGCTGCACGCCGACCAGCTCAGCGACGGCGGCGGTGCGGCGCTGGCGGCCGGTTTCGCCGGCCTGTCGGCCGACCACGTGGAATACACCTCCGAAGCCGGCGTGGCGGCGATGGCCGCGGCGGGCACGGTCGCGGTGCTGCTGCCGGGCGCCTTCCACGTCCTGCGCGAGACGCGGCTGCCGCCGCTGGAGGCTTTCCGCGCCCACGGCGTGCCCATGGCGGTGGCCACCGACTGCAACCCCGGCACCTCGCCGCTGCTGTCGCTGCGCCTGGCCATGGCGCTGGCCTGCACCCATTTCCGCCTCACCCCGGAGGAAGCGCTGCGCGGGGCCACGGTCAACGCCGCGCGCGCGCTGGGCCTGCACGACCGCGGGCGCCTGGTGCCGGGCCTGCGCGCCGACTTCGTGCTGTGGGACATCCGGCGCCCCGCCGAACTGGCCTACTGGCTGGGCGGCAACCTGGCCGCGGAGGTGCGCATCGGCGGCCGCCGCGTGCACGCGGCCGGCTGAGCCACCGGGGCCGCGCGGGGCCCGAAACGCGGAACGCGGCGCCAGGCGCCGCGTTCCGTGGGGTACTGCACCGGTGGCGGGATCAGCCGGCCTTGGCCACCGTCTTCTTCGCCACGGCCTTCTTGGCCGGCGACTTCGCCACGGTCTTCTTCGCCGCCGGCGCGGCGGCGCCGGCCGCGGCGCGCGTGCCGCCGTGGCGGCGCGCGTTGCCGTAGCTGGCGTTGTAGCGCTTGCCCTTGGCGGTCTTGCGGTCACCCTTGCCCATTTCTTCGACTCCTCGATATTCCAGACGAAACGCGTGCGCGCGGCGCGCGACAGGCCGGCAAGCCTAGCACGCGCGGCTCAGTGGGCACAGGTGGCGTCGTGGACGTGGCCGTGGTTCAGGCGCAGGTTCATCACATGGGCCAGGCCCACCAGGGTGCCGCCGAAGGTCATGACCACCGCGTGCGGCACCACCGATTCGTGCAGCGGCGGGTACAGCAGGCCGGCCCACAACGCCGCCAGGCCCGCCAGCAGCACGCCCAGGGCCCGCAGCACGCGGTGCCGGCGATAGCTCCAGCCCAGGCTGAAGAGGCCCAGCAGCGTCACCGACACCACCAGCGCGCGCTCCAGGCTGCCGTCGAACCACAACGTCAGGCCCAGCGAGGGCAGGCCGGCCAGCAGCAGCGGCGCCAGCGCGCAATGCACCGCGCACAGCAGCGAGCCGGTGGCACCGAAACGGTCGAGCAGGTCGCGGGGAGCGGATGGCATCGGCCTATGACTTCCGGGAGGGGTATCGGTCTGTTTGGATACATTATAACATTCGTCATCCGTTGTCACCCCTTGGAGCATCCCGCATGCGTCACCCCCTTCCCCGTCCTGGCCGCCTGGCCGCCGCCCTCGCCCTGGCCTGCACCGGCCTCCCCCTGGCCGCCGCGGCCCACGAGCCCACCGAGCTGCCGACCGTGCAGGTCACCGCCTCGCCCCTGGCGGGCGATGCCGAGTCGCTGGCGCGGCCGGTCGAGGTGCTGCAGGGCGAGGCGCTGGACCGGGCCAAGTCGGCCACCCTCGGCGAGGCCGTCGCCGGCCTGCCGGGCGTGCAGACCACCTATTTCGGCCCCGGCGTGGGGCGCCCGATCCTGCGCGGCCTGGACGGCCCGCGCGTGCAGGTCCTGTCCAGCGGCATGGGCAGCATGGACGCCTCCACCGTGAGCGCGGACCACGCCACCAGCATCGAGCCCTTCCTGGCCGACCAGATCGAGGTGCTGAAGGGCCCGGCCACCCTGCTGTTCGGCAGCGGCGCCATCGGCGGCGCGGTCAACGTGGTGGACGGCCGCATCGCGCGCGAGCTGCCGGCGCGGCCGCTGAGCGGCCGCGCCGAGATCCGCGGCAACACCGTCAACGACGAACGCAGCGGCATGTTCCGCCTCGACGGCGTCAACGGGAACTGGGTGCTGCACGTGGACGGCCTGCTGCGCGATACCGACGACTACGACATCCCGGGCCTGGCCGCGGCGCCGCACGACGACCACGACCATGACCACGAGCACGAAGGGGACGACCACACCGACGCGGCACGCGGAACCCTGCCCAACAGCGCCATGCAGACCCGCGCCGGCGGCCTGGGCGCGACCTGGCTGGGCGAGCGCGGCTACTTCGGCCTGGCCGCGAGCACGTACCGCAGCGAGTACGGCATCCCCGCAGGCGCGCACGTGCACGCCGGGGACGACCATGGCCACGGGCACGACGAGCACGACCACGACGAACACGGGCACGAGGACGAAGGGCACGGCCACGAGGAAGACGTGCGCATCGACATGGTGCAGAACCGGCTGGAACTGAAGGGCGGCATCTACGACCCGCTCTCCTTCCTGGAGCGCATCGACCTGCACGGCGCGTGGAGCGACTACGAGCACGTCGAGCTGGAGGGCGGCCAGGTCGGTACCCGCTTTGTCAGCCGCGGCCACGACACCCGCCTGCAGGCGGTGCAGAAGGAAGTCGCCGGCTGGCGCGGTGCCTTCGGCCTGCAGCTGGGCAGCGTGGACTTCTCCGCGGTGGGCGAGGAGGCGTTCGTGCCGTCGACCGTGACCGACAGCTGGGGCCTGTTCGTGTTGCAGGAAAAGGCCTTCGGCCCGCTGAAGCTGGAGCTGGGCGGCCGCTACGACCACGTGCGCCTGGCGCCCGACGGCAGCGCGCCCGCGCGCGAGTTCGACGCGACCAACCTGTCGGCGGCGGCGATCTGGCGCCTGAACCCGGCGCTGGAACTGCGCTTCGGCCTGGACGGCTCCGAACGCGCACCCACCCAGGAGGAGCTGTACGCCGGCGGCCTGCACGTCGCCACCGGTTCGATCGAGATCGGCGACACCGGCCTGCAGACCGAGCGCGCCGCGCGCGCCGAGGTGAGCCTGCACGCGCACAGCGAGCGGCTGGACTTCAAGGTCGCCGCCTACCAGGGCCGCTTCGACGACTTCATCTACCTGGCCGACACCGGCGTGGCCGAGCACGACGTGCCGGTGCGGCTGTGGACCCAGGCCGACGCGGTGTTCACCGGCGCCGAGGCCGAGGCGGTCCTGCACCTGGCCGACAACGCCACCGGCGCCTGGGACCTGCGCCTGTTCGGCGACTACGTGCGCGGCGAGCTGGACGGCAGCGGCAGCCGCGAGGTGGCCTTCGCCGTGCCGCACGGCGACCACTTCCACCGCTACCGCACCGAGCTGGCCAACGACGGCAACCTGCCGCGCATCGCGCCGGCGCGCGTGGGCGCGAGCCTGGCCTGGACGCTGGACGGCTGGCGGGCCTCGCTGGGCGCGGTGCGCTACCAGCGGCAGGACGACGTGGCCGCCAACGAGGAGCCCAGCCCCGGTTACACGCTGGTGGACGCGCACCTGGCCTACCGCTGGGACCGCGGCGACGGCAACAGCTGGGAGGTGTTCCTGGACGGCACCAACCTGGGCGACGAGGAGGCGCGCCCGCACACCTCGCTGCTGCGCGACTACGCGCCGCTGCCCGGCCGCGCGGTGGCGTTCGGCGTCCGCGTCTGGTTCTGACGTCCCACCCGTGCCGGGCCTGGAACGCAGGCCCGGCGCGCGGGAACCGGCGACGCCGTCCGGCGGCGTGCCTGTCTCAGCCGGCCTGCGCGCAGCGCGCGCACAGGCCGTGCACCTCCAGCGTCTGCGCCTGCGGCTGGAAGCCAAGCGCCTTCGCGCGCGCGTCCAGCTGCGCCACCACCTCGCGGTCCTCCAGCTCCACCGCGCTGTGGCAGCGGTCGCAGATCAGGAACGGCACCGAGTGCTGGGCACTGTTGGGATGGTGGCAGGCGACGAAGGCGTTGACCGACTCCAGCTTGTGCACGAAGCCGTTGGCCATGAGGAAGTCGAGCGCGCGGTACACCGTGGGCGGCGCGTCGGCGCCGGCGCCCTTGCCCTCGCGCACGCGCTCCAGCAGCTCGTAGGCCTTGACCGGCTTGCCGGCGTCGGCGATCAGCCGCAGCACGTTGGAGCGGATCGGGGTCAGGCGCAGGCCGCGCTCGACGCAGGCGCGCTCCACCGCCTGGACGAACGCGTCGGCGTCGTCGACGTGGTGGTGCGGATCGGTGCAGGCGTGCTTGGCGGGCATGGCGCCTCCCGGGTCAGGCCGTTGCGACCTTCATAAGCGCGGCATCGATGCGTTTCAAGGCCTCCTCGCGCCCGGCCAGGTAGACGGTATGGCCGATGTCGGGGCTGACCTGGGTGCCGGTGATGGCCACGCGCAGCGGCTGCGCCACCTTGCCCATGCCCAGCTCCAGCGCGACCGCCACCTCGTGCAGCGCGGCCGACACCGCCTCGACGGTCCACTCCGGCAGCGCGGCCAGCAGCTCGCGCGCCCTGGCCAGCGGCGCCTCGGCGCCGGCCTTGAGGTGCCTGGCCACCGCCGCCTCGTCGTAGGCCTCCAGCGGGCGGTACCAGACCTGCGCCTTCTCCGCCATTTCCTTCAGCGTCTGCACGCGCTCGCGCAGGGCCACCACCACGTCGGCCGGCGCCGGGCCCGCCGCCGGGTCGATGCCGAGCCGGCGCAGCTGGTGCTCCAGTTGCGGTGCGATGGATGCCGGGTCGTCGGTCTTCAGGTAGTGCTGGTTGACCCAGCCCAGCTTGGCCATGTCCAGGCGCGCGGCCTTGCTGTTCACGTCCTTCACGTCGAATAGCTCGATCAGCTCCTGGCGGGTGAACAGTTCCTGGTCGCCATGCGACCAGCCCAGCCGCGCCAGGTAGTTGATCAGCGCATGCGGCAGGTAGCCGGCGTCCTTGTACTGCATCACGTCGGCCGCGCCGGTGCGCTTGGACAGCTTGGCGCCCTGTTCGTCCAGGATCATCGGCATGTGCGCGAACTTCGGCACCGGCGCCCCCAGCGCTTGGTACAGGTTGATCTGGCGCGGGGTGTTGTTGATGTGGTCGTCGCCGCGGATCACCTCGGTGATGCCCATGTCCCAGTCGTCCACCACCACCGCGAAGTTGTAGGTGGGGTAGCCGTCCGGGCGGAAGATCACCATGTCGTCGAGTTCGGCATTGGCGATCTCGATGCGGCCCTTGATCAGGTCGTCGAACGCGACCACGCCATCCAGCGGGTTCTTGAAGCGGATGACGCGGTTGGGATCGTCGCGGTACGGAAGGTTGAGGTCACGCGCGGCGCCGTTGTAGCGCGGCTTTTCCTGCTTCGCCATCGCGGCCTCGCGCATGGCGTCGAGTTCTTCCTTGGTCTCGTAGGCGTAATAAGCCTTGCCCTCGGCCACCAGCTTCTCGGCCACTTCCTTGTAACGCTCAACGCGGTCCGTCTGGTAGATCGGGCCTTCGTCGTAGTCCAGGCCCAGCCAGTCCATCGCCTGCAGGATCGCGTCAATCGCCGCCTGGGTGCTGCGCTCGCGGTCGGTGTCCTCGATGCGCAGGATGAACTGGCCGCCGCGGTGGCGCGCCTCCAGCCAGCAGTACAGCGCGGTGCGCGCGCCGCCGATGTGCAGGTAGCCGGTGGGACTGGGGGCGAAACGGGTGCGGCAGG
>Ga0182792_1002214_pt1 | contig 14126 bp, 9 predicted proteins | sample Passage237B_FD_130497 | JGI IMG/M metagenome (GOLD analysis project Ga0182792, IMG submission 130497) | Cellulose adapted compost microbial communities from Newby Island Compost Facility, Milpitas, CA, USA - Passage2 37B (version 2) (version 2) ...
CCCACGATGCCCTCGAGCGAATCGGTGGCCTCGTTCAGGAAGCAGGAGATCGGCAGCCCGCGCGTCGTGCCGCCATTGCTCAGCACCGGCGTGGCCGGCATGAACCAGAGATTGCTGATGTAGTCGTACAGACGCTGCGCGTGCGCATCGTCGTCGGCGTAGGCCGAGGCCACGCGGGCGAACATGTCCTGATAGCTCTCGCCCGGCAGGAGGTACCGGTCGGAGAGCGTGGCCTTGCCGAAGGCCGTGAGGCGGGCATCGCGCGAGGAGTCGGTAACAACCCGAGCACCGCTTCGAACCTGAACGACATCAAACACTTGCGGCCCCCATTCTTGCTTTTGTCCACAGGTGTGGATGAAACACTCTGTGGAAGACACCTACATGTTGGGAGGGTCTTTGCCCTCCCCACTATTCCTTGATGATACGCCCCGCGATCGTCGTGTCATCGCCAATTTTTTACCCCGCGTGTGAATCTGAAGAATGGCCACTCAAACCATTGAAACAATTAGAAAAATCAGGCTTGGAAATATTGTTGTCCGGGCCCTGCAGGCCTCTTCGCAGGTGCAGCAAAAGAGGAGAACAAAACGCGCTTTGCCGCGGAATCCAAGGGCCGCAGACAGAAATGCCGCCGAATCGGCGCACTGGCGCGCAGGCGCACGGCAAAAGCCGAGACGGCATGGGCACTTCCGGCCCTTCCGAACAGCGTCGTCATATTGTCATCGTCGGACGTAACATCCGGCCGCACCAAGGCACACTGCACGAGCGCCCGCGACGGGCGCACCAACGGGAGGGATCGGCACCCCATGGCCATCGCCGATACGGCCAGCGTCAGGACACCGCCGCGTGTCTACGGGCTCGACGCCATCTGCGCCGCGGCGCTGGAGACGGGCGGCGAGGAAGCCGCCCAGTTCGCGCGCCGCCTGTTCAGCCGCGTGGCGGACAAGGACCTGGCCGCCGCCCCCGCCGCGCAACGCGCCGGCGCGGCGACGGCCCTGCTCGCCTTTGCCCGCCGCCGCCTGCCCGGCGTCGCCAAGGTGCGCGTCTTCAACGCCACGATGCAGGACCACGGCTTCGATGCGCGCCACACCATCGTGCAGGTCGTGAACGACGACATGCCGTTCCTGGTCGATTCCGTCGCCAACGAGCTCAATCGCCGCGAGATCGCCGTGCACCTGCTGGCGCACCCGGTGCTGGCCGTGCGGCGCGACCTCGACGGCGACCTGCTGGACTTCGCGCCGGAGCCGGGCGACCGGGCGAAGGCCGAGTCGCTGATGCATATCGAGATCGACCGGCAATCCGATCCCGTGCTGCTCGACGAGATCGCCGCCGCGCTGACGCGGGTGCTGGCCGAGGTGCGGCTGGCGGTCGAGGACTGGCGCGCGATGCGGCGGGCCTGCCTCGACGCCATCGGCGATCTCGCCGGCAGCCGTTCGACCAGCCTCGCCGAGTACGAGGACTTCCTGCGCTGGCTGGAAGCCAATCACTTCACCTTCCTCGGCCACCGGCGCTATCGCCATGTCGAGGATGCGAACCAGCCGGGCGGGCTGCGCTACGAGCTGGTGCCGGGTTCGGCGCTGGGCATCCTGCGGCGTGACGAGCTCAGGCTGTTCGCTGCCGGACCGGCCGGCAGCGAAGCCATGGCGCGCTTCGCCCGCGGCGGGCACAACATCCTGATCGTGAAGACGGACAGGCCCTCGCTTGTCCATCGCAGCGGCGCCATGGACTGCGTGATCGTCAAGACCTATGACGCCGACGGCCGCATCACCGGCGAACGACGGCTGGTCGGGCTCTTCACCTCGGCCGCCTACCACACGCCGGTGCATGACGTGCCGTTGCTGCGCGGGCGGGTCGACCGCATCCTGCGCCGCTCCGGCCTCGACGTGCACAGCCACGACGGCAAGGCGCTGCTGGCGATCCTCGAGGCCTATCCGCGCGACGAGCTGTTCCAGATCGAGGAAGACACGCTCTACGACCACGCGCTGGGCATCCTTCAGCTTCAGGAGCGCCGGCGCGTCGCGCTGTTCGTGCGCCGCGACCCGGTCGGCCGCTTCGCCACCTGCCTGGTGTTCACCCCGCGCGAGCGTTTCGACGCCGTGCTGAGCAGCCAGTATGCGACGCTGCTGGAAGGCGCCTGGCGCGGTGCCGTCACGTCCGTCTCCTCGTCCGTGAGCAGCGATTCGGCGCTTGCGCAGTCGCTCTACACGCTGAAGCTCGAGCAGCCCGATGCGCCGACGCCGGACCTCGGTGCGCTCGAGGCGGCGCTGGCCGAGGCTGCGACCTCGTGGAGCGACCGCTTCCGGACCGCGCTGCAGGCGCACCAGGGCGAGGCGGAGGGCCGCGCCGCCGCGCGCCGCTGGCGCGACTGGTTTCCGCCGGCCTATCGAGACCGCTTCGAGGCTGCCGAGGCGGTGGGCGACCTGCCCCTGCTGCAGGCCACCCTGGCGGGCCAGCCCTTCGGGGTGCGGCTGGACCGCGAACCCGGGGCACCCGCCCATCGCTTCCTGCTGCGCCTGTTCCATCCCACGGCGCCCATCGCACTGTCCGACATCCTGCCGCAGGCCGAGAATCTCGGCCTGCGGGTGCTGAGCGAGACGCCGTACGTCCTGGCAGAGGGCGGCCCCGGCGTGGCGCTTCAGGTCCTGAGCGTGGAGACCAACGACGGCTCGCCGGTCGATCTCGACCAATCCGGCCCGCGCTTCGCCGAAGCGCTGAGCCGCGTCTGGTCGCGCGATCTCGAGAGCGACGGCTTGAACCGGCTGGTGCTGGCCGCCGGCCTGGACTGGCGCGAGGTGACGATCCTGCGGGCCTATGCCAAGTACCTGCGGCAGGCGGGCATCGCGTTCAGCCAGGAGTACATGGAGCGCGCCCTCGCCGCTCATCCGGTCATCGCGCGCCTGCTCGTCGACCTGTTCGCCGCCCGCTTCGACCCCGCTCTCGGCGCCGCAGCGGCGGAGGACCGCGTTGCGAAGGTCGAGGACATCGAAGCGCGGCTGGCCCTTCAGTTCGACGAGGTGGCCACGCTCGACGAGGACCGCATCCTGCGACGCTTCCTCAATGCGCTGCGCTCGACGCTGCGCACCAACTACTGGCAGGCCGCGCCCGACGGCGCGCCGAAGGCGTGGGTCTCCTTCAAGATCGACAGCCGCGCGATCGACGACCTGCCGGCGCCGCGACCGCTGGTCGAGATCTTCGTCTACAGCCCGCGCATGGAAGGCATCCACCTGCGCGGCGGCCGCGTGGCGCGCGGCGGCATACGCTGGTCGGACCGGCGCGAGGACTACCGCACCGAGATCCTGGGGCTGATGAAGACCCAGATGGTGAAGAACGCCGTCATCGTCCCGGTCGGCTCGAAAGGCGGCTTCTTCGTCAAACGACCGCCGGTCAACCCGCAAGGGGGCGGCGCCACGCGCGAGCAGCATCAGGCGGAGGGCATCGCCTGCTACCAGACCCTGATCCGCGGCCTGCTAGACCTCACCGACAATGTCGCCGGCGACGGCATCGCGCCGCCCCCTCGCGTGGTCCGTCACGACGGCGACGATCCCTACCTGGTGGTCGCGGCCGACAAGGGCACGGCGACCTTCTCGGACATCGCCAACGCGCTGGCCCGCGACTACGGCTACTGGCTGGACGACGCCTTCGCCTCGGGCGGTTCGGCCGGCTACGACCACAAGAAGATGGGCATCACCGCGCGCGGCGCCTGGGAATCGGTGAAGCGCCATTTCCGCGAGCTGGGCCAGGACATCCAGACGACGCCGTTCTCCGCGGTGGGCGTAGGCGACATGTCCGGCGACGTGTTCGGCAACGGCATGCTGCTGTCGCAACAGACCAGGCTGGTCGCGGCGTTCGACCACCGTCACATCTTCATCGACCCCGATCCCGATCCGGCGCGCAGCTGGCAGGAGCGCAGGCGGCTGTTCGAGCTGCCGCGCTCGTCGTGGATGGACTACGACCGCTCGCTGCTGTCGGCCGGCGGCGGAATCTACGACCGCGCCGCCAAGTCGATTGCGCTGTCCGCCGAGGCCGGTGCCGTGCTGGGTATCGATGCACCGGCCATGACGCCGATCGACCTGATGCGGGCGATCCTCGCCGCGCCCGTCGACCTGCTGTATCTCGGCGGCATCGGCACCTACGTCAAGGCAAGCAGCGAGGACCACGCCGATGCCGGTGATCGCGCCAACGATGCGCTGCGCATCGACGCGCCGCAGGTGCGAGCGCGAGTGATCGGCGAAGGCGCCAATCTGGGCTTCACCCAGCGCGCCCGCATCGAGGCCGCGCTGGCCGGTCGCCGGCTGAACACCGACGCACTCGACAATTCGGCAGGAGTCGACACGTCCGACCACGAGGTGAACATCAAGATCGCCACGGGCGCGGCCATCCGGCAGGGCGCGCTGGCGCCCGAGGCGCGGGACGCCCTGCTCTTCTCCATGACTGACGAGGTCGCCGCCCTCGTGCTGCGGCACAACTACCAGCAGAGCCAGGCGATCAGCGTCGCCGAAGAGCTCGCGAGCGAGGAGCACGACCGGCTGGAACGCTTCATGCGCGCACTGGAACGCGGCGGCCGGCTCGATCGCAGCGTCGAGTTCCTGCCCGATTCGGCCGCCATGCGCGGGCGGGCCCAGAACCGCCAGTATCTCACGCGGCCCGAACTCTGCGTGCTGCTGTCCTACGCCAAGATCGACCTCAACGAGCAGATCCTCGAGTCGGACCTGCCCGACGACCCGCTGCTCGTGGGCGAGCTGCTGCACTACTTCCCGGCCCCGCTGCGCGAGCGGCACGAATCGGCGCTCCTCGGCCATCGCCTGCGCCGCGAGATCACCACGCTGCAGGTCGTGAACTCGCTGGTCAACCGCTGCGGCCCGGCCTTCGTGCGGACGATGACGGCGCGCACCGGCGCGCCGGCCGCCGTCATCGCCCGTGCCTTCGCCGTGGTGCGCGACGCCTGGAAGCTGCGCGAGCTCTGGAGCGACATCGAAGCGCTGGACCCGCTGCTCAAGGCCGGCGCCCAGATCCGCATGCTGGTCGCCTCGCAGCGGTTCCTCGCACGCACCGTCCTGTGGGCGCTGCGGCGCCTGCCGCAACCGATCGACGCCACCTCGGCGACGGAACAGCTCGGGGCCGCCGTGTCGGTGCTGCGCGCCCTGCCGCCCGGCCTGATCGGCGATTCGGAGACGGCGGCGCTCGCCGAACGCGCCGCTTCCTTCGAGGCGCTGGGGGCACCGCCGGATGTCGCCCGTCGCGCCGCCGCGCTCGAGACGCTCTCCGCCGCCGGCGACCTCATGCTCGCCGCGCGGGCCAGCGACGTCGACCTGGAGTCCGCAGCCCGTCTCTATTTCCGGCTGGGCGAACGGCTGTCCCTGGCGCGGCTGGCAACCGCCGCGCAGAGACTGCCGCGCGAGGGCCAGTGGGCGGCGCAGGCGGCACTGGCCATCCAGGACGAACTCGCTACGCTGCATGCCGACCTGCTGGGCTCGGCGCTGGGCGCGACGCGCGCCGTCGGCGCCAGCGATCCGGAGGCCATCCTGGCGCGGTGGGGCGAGCCGCGCCGGCTGGCGCTGGACCGGGTGGACCGCCTCATGAAGGAGGAGCTGCCCGGCGGCGGGCCGCTCGACCTCGCCATGCTTTCGGTCGCCACCGCCGAGCTGCGGACGCTGGTCTGAGGACGGATCGTCGCCGCGCGCGCTCAGCGGCCGGGCAGGGCGTAGAGATCCTGTACCAGCCGCTGCAGGTTGGCCCGCACCGCCCGCTGGTCGGCGATGCGCAGACGGTCGTCGTTGGTGATGGCGTCGTCGAGGCTGGCGTCACCGAGACCCGTCACCGTCTTCTCGTAGACGACGCGGCCGCTGCCGACTTCGGTCAGCCGGTAGGCGATCGCCGCGGTGACCGACATGGCGAAACCGGCATAGGGACGGTTCAGGGTGAGCAGCGTGGCATCGAGGCGATAGCGGCCGCTGGTACCTGCCGCCAGCCCGGCCGCCGTCAGCGTCTGCACGAGCGCTTCCCGCACCTGGGCCGGATCGACGGCCGACGTCCATGGCGTGCCGGGGTCGTTGCCCAGCACGACCGATCCGACGGTGACGGCATCGCGGTAGGCCGGTGCCGGCGCGCCGGCCGGCGGCGGCTCGGGCACCATCGCCAGATAGCTCGCGGGCGGCGCACAGGCCGCCACGCCCGCGAGCAACAGCGCCACCATGCCGAGAAGACGGATCATCAGCGCCCCCAGGAATGCGGCGGAGTATGCCGCAGGCGGCAACGGCCGCCCAGAACGCAATCATTCAACGGAAAACATCCAGCTACAGCGCACGGCGGACATCGGTGCGGGCGAAGTCCTCGCCCTTGAACAGCAGCGGTGCGTCGAGTTCCTTGGCCAAGGCATAGGCCGCGCAATCGCCAAGGTTCAGCCGGGCGGGATGATTGCCCTTGCCGAAGCGGCGATAGCCTTCGAAGGCCAGGGCAGAATGATTCTCGTCGAAGGGCACTGCGGCCATCCTTGCCATGCGAAGCCATTCCTCGAATTGGTCCCGCTTCGCCGTGCCACCGCGGAAGGAAAGGACGGTACGGGCCTCGAACAGCGTAAAGGTCGAGGCGTGCGGCGCGTCATCGTCGCCGATCAGATCGCTGAAAATCTCGGCCTCCGGTTCACCCATCAGGATGGCGACGAGCGCCGAGGTATTGACGACGATCAATCGAACGTGCCCCGATCGTTGTAGCCGAGGATCTCATCGTCTGTTCTCGGATCCAGGTTGGGGATGGCCCGCGCCTTTTCGATGATGGCCCGCATTGCGGCCTTTCTCGCCTCTCTCGAGGCATCGATGGATCGCAGTTTCTCTAGCGCCACCTGATGGACGGCCTCGGTGATGCTGAGGCCCGTCCGCCGAGCCAGCTCACGAACCACCCGCTCGGTCTCGGGACTTTTGATGTTGAGAGCCATTCCTTCTTCCCGTCTTCCCCGGATAGGAAGATAGGCCTTCATCGTCAAGAAAGCCCCTTCAGGAAACCGATCAGCAGGTCATTGACCTGCTGCGGCCGCTCCTGCTGCACCCAGTGGCCCGCGCCCTCGAGGATATGGCTGCCGACGAGGCCGGGCAGGGTCTTCGGATAGGCGTCGAGCTGCGCCTTGGCCGCTGGAAAGCGCAGCACGCCATCGCGGCTGCCGGCGATGAACAGCGAGGGCTGGCGAATCGGCTGGCCGCGCCAGGGTCCGCCGAGCTCCCAGTTGCGGCGCAGGTTGCGGTACCAGTTCAGGCCGCCGCGGAAACCGGTACGCGAGAACTCCTGAACGTAATAGTCGAGGTCGGCCTCGCCGAGCCATGCCGGCAGCGCCGGCGGGTCGACCGTGTTGGCGAGCAGCGTGCCGCCGGTCAGGCGTGCGAACCCCTTGCCCGTCTCCTCGAGCTCGCCGCCGGCCGTGAAGTAGAGACGGCGCAGCGCGCCGCGGATATCGGCCTGCAGCTCGGCCTCCGCCACGCCCGGCTTCTGGAAATACTGCAGGTAGAAGTCGCTGATGCCGAGCTTCTCCAGCGCGGTCAGGATGTCGACGTAGCCGGGCGGCGCATAGGGCACGCTCATGGCGCAGACGGCCGGGAACAGGTCGGGCCGCCACAGGGCGGCATGCCAGGCCACCGGTGCGCCCCAGTCGTGGCCCACGATCGTCGCCCGGCTCTCGCCGAGCCCCTTCACCAGCTCGGCCATGTCGCCCACCAGGTGGAGCAGCGTGTACTGATCGATCGGCTCGGGCGCCTGCGTGCCGCCATAGCCGCGCATGTCGGGCGCCACGCAGCGGAAGCCGGCGGCCGCGACCGCGGTAAGCTGGTGCCGCCAGGAGTACCAGCTCTCGGGCCAGCCATGGCAGAACAGCACCAGCGGCCCAGTCCCGATCTCGGCGTAGCGCATATGGATGTTGTTGGCCTCGGCGGTCCTGAGGGCGACGCCGGGCACGGGCGAACTGGTCATCGTCGGCTTTCCTCCTGATGGAGGACGAGCCTAGAGCATGACCGATCCGGCCGAAATCGCCGTACTTCGATCGCCGTACTTCGATCGCCGTGCTCCGATCGCCGTGCCCTACCCGCGCAAATGGACCGGCCGCGCCAGCCGCGTGCGCAGCGAGGCGCGTGTGCCGAACAGCAGGGAGCCGAGGAAGAACAGGCTGGCGCACAGCACGATCACCGGCCCCGACGGCAGCCCGGCGTGGAACGACACCAGCAGCCCGATGGCCGACGAGGCGAAGGCGATGGGCGCCGCGATCAGGGTCATCGACCAGACCTCGCGTGCCCAGAAGGAGGCGGCCACGGCCGGCAGCAGGATCAGACCGAGCGCCATCAGCGTGCCCAGCGCCTGGAAGCCCGCCACCATGTTCAGCACGGCGAGCGCGAGGAACAGGTAGTGATAGATCGATCCCCTGATCCCCATCGCCGCGAGGAATCCCGGATTGAAGCATTCGACGACGAGCGGCCGGTAGATCGCCGCCAGCCCCACGAGCGTCACGGTCGCGGTCGACGCCATCAGCAGCAGCGCCATGTCGTCGACCGCCAGTATCGCGCCGAACAGGATGTTCATCAGATCGACCGCAGAGCCCCGCAGGGAGATGATCAGCACGCCGATCGCCAGCGCCGTGAGGTAGGCGGCGGCGAAGCTCGCATCCTCGCGTATGCTCGAGAAGCGGGCGATGGCGCCCGAAGCCAGCGCGGTGGCGATGCCGGCCAGGAAGCCGCCCAGGCTCATCGCCGGCAGGGAAAGGCCGCCCAGCAGGAAGCCCAGCGCGGCGCCGGGCAGCAAGGCGTGGGCCAGCGCATCGCCCATCAGGCTCATGCGCCGCAGGATGAGGAACACGCCGATCGCCGATCCGCCCGAGGCCAGCGCCAGGGTCGCCACCAGCGCGCGGCGCATGAAGCCGAACTCGACGAAAGGCTGGAGCAGATGCTCGTAGAGCATGGCGCCGTTCAGGCGCTCAGCCGCACCGGCACGTCGCAGGCGTCGGCCTGCTCGTCCCAGGCCTCGGCCATGGCGCGGGCACGCAGCAGGTTCTCGGCCGACAGCACGCGCACCGTCGGACCGGAATCGATCAGTTCGCGCGCCAGCAGGAGGGCGTTGGGGAAGTCGCGGCGCACCTGGTCGAAGTCGTGCAGGACGGCGACCACGGTGCGCTTCTCGGCCCGCCAGCGCCGGATCAGCCTCATGAGATCGGCGACGGTCCGGGAATCGATGGCGGCGAAGGGCTCGTCGAGCAGCACCAGATCGGCATCCTGCAGCAGCAGACGGGCAAACAGCACGCGCTGGAACTGGCCGACCGAGAGCGTGTCGATCGGCCGCCGCTCGAAGCCGGCCAGACCGACCGCCTCGATGGCGTGCCCGGCATCATGGATGTCGGCATGGCTGGCCGCGCCGAAGCCGCCGAACCGCGACCAGCGGCCCAGCAGCACGGTGTCGAACACCGAGATCGGGAAGGAGCGATCGATCTCGGCCTGCTGCGGCAGGTAGGCGATGCGCCGCGCCGAGCACTCGATGCGGCCCTCGATCCGCGGCGCCAGACCCAGCACGGCCTTCAGCAGCGTGCTCTTGCCGGCGCCGTTGGGACCGACGATGGCCGTCATCTCGGCGGCGGGAATCTCCGCCGACACATGATGGACGGCAGGATGCCGGTCATAGGTGACCGTGACGTCGACGAGGCGAACCGCCGCCGTCACAGCGCCCACCAGACGGCCAGCCACAGCAGCACCGAAACGCCGAGCGCCACCACCATGCGGGCGGGCGCACTCATGGCGAGCAGCATCGTGCCGAGCGAGGCGGGCGTGTGCATGGATCGATCTGTTATAATATTACCCAAAACGAGTCCAGCAGCGCGATTTCGCACCCTGGGATTCGCCATCAAGGCCCGCTAACCGTTTGTTGATCGGCGGGTACGTTTGTTGATTGGCAGGAAGGGGCCCGGACGCGCATCTTCGCGCCATGGCAGGAGGCTCAACTTCGGGATCGAGACTGGCACGGCGGTCGCTGCTGATCGGCGGCGCGGCCACGGCGGGCGCGGCCGCTGCAGGCATGCTCGCGCCGCGGGCGGAGGCCCGCAAGCCTGCCGAAAAGCGGGCGGAGGGGCCTTGGGCGATCGAGCTGTTCACCTCGCAGGGTTGCAGTTCCTGCCCACCGGCCGACGCCTATCTCGGCCGGCTGGCGCGGCGCCCCGACGTCGTCGCGCTGTCCTTCCATGTCGATTACTGGGATTACATCGGCTGGAAGGATCCCTTCGCCACGCGCGCGACCACGGAGCGGCAACGCGCCTATGTACGCGCGCTGCATCAGCGCTACGTCTACACGCCGCAGATGGTCGTCGAGGGGATCGGCCACGACACCGGCCGCGATCCCGGCGCCATCGAGAAGCTGCTGGCACGCGCGCAGCACAAGTCGGTCCAGCGGGCCACCCCCGACCTGTCGCGATTGCCGGGCGGTGCGCTGACCGTGCGGCTCGATGCCTTCGCCCTCGACGGACGGCCGGCGGACGTGACCCTGGCCCTCTACGATCGCCGCCATGCCACGCCGATCGCCAGCGGCGAGAACGAGGGCCGCATGATCGAGAACTTCAACACCGTACGGCGGCTGCAACCGCTGGCACGGTGGGACGGCGCGCCGGCGACCTGGAAGATCGAGGACGCCGACCTGCAGACCGGCAAGGGGGCTGCCGTGATCGTCCAATGGGCCGACCAGGGCGCCGTGATCGGCTGCAACAAGCTGGAACCGGCGCTTTTCGGGTAGGGCGGCTCGCGGCCGCAGTGGCCTTGCTTCGGCCACAGCGGCGGGCGATGGTGGACCATGTCGCTTGCCAGCGCTGCCGGCCGCCTGACCGCCGTCCTCGGGCCCACCAACACCGGCAAGACCTACCTCGCCATAGAACGCATGCTTGGTCACGAGTCGGGCATGATCGGCTTTCCGCTGCGCCTGCTGGCGCGCGAGAACTACGACCGCATCGTCAGGATCAAGGGTGCCGCACAGGTCGCGCTGATCACCGGCGAGGAGAAGATCACGCCGCCCGGCGCGCGCTACTTCGTCTGCACCGTCGAGTCCATGCCGCTCGACCGCACGGTCTCGTTCCTCGCCATCGACGAGGTGCAGATGGCCGCCGACCCGGAACGCGGCCACTTCTTCACCGACCGCCTGCTGCATGCGCGCGGCACGCACGAGACGATGCTGCTGGGCGCCGACACCATCCGGCCGGTGCTCAATCGCCTTCTGCCCGACATCGACGTCGTGGCGCGACCGCGCTTCTCGAAGCTCTCCTATGTCGGTCCGAAGAAGGCGACTCGCCTGCCGCGCCGCTCCGCCGTGGTGGGTTTCTCGGCCAACGAGGTCTATGCCATCGCCGAGCTGATCCGCCGCCAGCGCGGCGGCACGGCGATCGTGATGGGCGCGCTCAGCCCCCGCACGCGCAATGCCCAGGTCGACATGTTCCAGTCGGGCGAGGTCGACTACCTGGTGGCGACCGACGCCATCGGCATGGGCCTCAACATGGACGTGAACCATGTCTGGTTCGCGTCGCTGCGCAAGTACGACGGCCGCACGTCGCGGCCGCTGCGCGCCGTGGAGCTGGCGCAGATCGCCGGACGCGCCGGCCGTCACATGAATGACGGCACCTTCGGCACGACCGCCGAGGTCGGCGGGCTGGCGCCGGAAATCGTCGAGGCGATCGAGAACCATCGCTTCGATCCGCTGCGCGACGTGCAATGGCGCAACAGCGCGCTCGACTTCCGCTCCATCCCACAACTGATCGCCTCGCTCAACCAGCCGCCGCCGCATCCCGCGCTGCAGCGCGTGCGCGAGCAGGACGACCAGCTCGCTCTGCAGACCCTGGCGGCGCATTCGGAATTCCTGCCGCGCCTGAGGACGCCGCAGCGCGTCAGGCTGCTGTGGGAGGTCTGCCAGGTGCCCGACTTCCGCAAGACGATGACGGAGGAGCACACGCGGCTGCTGGGCCAGCTCTTCGAGCATCTCACACAGGGCGGCGAGCGCCTGCCGGAAGACTGGATCGAAGGCCACATCAAGCGCCTGGAACGGTTCGACGGCGACATCGATACGCTGATGGCGCGCATCGCGCACGTGCGAACGTGGACATACATCTCGCATCGGCCCGACTGGATCCAGCGTGCGGCGCACTGGCAGGAACGTGCGCGCGCCATCGAAGACAGACTTTCCGATGTGCTACATCAGCGTCTGACGCAGAGGTTTGTCGATAGACGGGCGGCGTTGCTTGTACGAAGATTGCGTGATGAGGGTGAAATGACGACGTCGGTCGCTGCCGCGGGCGAGGTCACGGTGGAAGGGGAACATCTCGGACGCATCGAGGGCTTCCGCTTCGTGCCGGACAGCACGGAAGGCCATGCCGACCAGAAGGCCGTGATGAGCGCTGCGCTGCGCGCACTGCGTCAGGACATGCCGGCGCGCCTGCAGGCATTCGCCAACGCGCCGGACGGCGAGCTGGTGTTCGACGCGCAGCTCCGCGTCTGCTGGGGCGGCGGTCCCGTCGCGCGCCTGCTGCCGAGCGGCGACGTGCTCGCGCCCAAGGTCGAGGCGCTGCCGTCGGACCTGCTCGACGGGCCGGCGCGCGAGGACGTGCGCAAGCGCGCCGCGGTCTGGGTCGAGACGCGCATTCGCCTCGGCCTCAGCGAACTGATGGATGCCCGTGCCACGACCGAGCTGCCGGCCGGCGCACGCGGCATCATCTTCCAGCTCTGCGAGGGGCTGGGGGTCCTGGCGCGACGACCGATCGAGGATCAGCTTGCCGCGCTCGGCGAGGAGGACCGCAAGGCGCTGGCCAAGCTCGGCGTTCGCGTCGGCGTCTATTCGCTCTACTTCCCGAGCATGCTGAAGCCGGTGCCGATCCGGCTGCGTGCGGGGCTCTGGATGATCGCACGCAGCCGCGACACCATCCCGCCGCTGCCGGCCGAAGGCCGCACGTCGATGGATCTGCCGCCCGGCGCCGATCGCGACTTCTACGCCACCATCGGCTACCTGCCGCTGGGCGACCATGCCATCCGCGCCGACATGGTCGAGCGCCTGGCCGCCATGGCGCGACACGCCGTGCGCGACAGCCGCGAGGCGGCGCGACGCGCACAGCAACAGCAGGAACGGGAGCAGAAGCAGAGGAAAAAGGCGGCAACCGCCACGTCGGCATCCGACATGCCGACATCCGAAGCCGCGCCCGTCCCGCCGGACGAGATCAGCGAATGGGCAATCGTGGCGGCGGCTTTCGGCGAAGCCGAGCCGCCGACGAGCGAAGCTGCCCTCGCCGAGGTTCCCGCCAGCGATGCTCCGGCGGACGATGCCGATGCCGCGGCACAGGAGACGCCGGAGCAGCCGGTCGACTCCGAGACGGCGGCCGCGGCAGAGCCGGCCGAATCGGACGACGTGGCCGCGGAGGCGGAGACCGCCGGCGAGGATGGGGCGGAGACGGCATCCGCCGCCAACGAGGCGGCGGCCGAAACGGAAGCATCCGCCGCGCCGGTGGAGTCGGCTGCAGAAGCAGAGACCGCACCGGCCGAGGACGGGATGGCAGCGGCCAAGGCGGGCGACGACAGGCCAGGCGATGACAAGGCAGGCGACGACAAGGCAGGCGACAAGCCGGGACCGCGTGCGTTGCCGCCGGGCTGGTTCCGCGCCACACCGCAGATGATGTCGCTGGTCGGTTGTTCCGAGCCAGAAATGGCGAACGTGCTGCGGGCGCTGGGCTATCGCGTCCATCCGCCATCGGAGGAGCACGGCCCGCTGCATGCCTTCTCGGTCAAGCCGCGATTCGTGCGCGAGCGCGAGGAACAGCGCGAGCGTCAGCGGCAGCAGCAGCGCCATCAGCGTCGCGAGCGGCCGAACCGGCCCAACGAACGCCAGTTCTTCGCCGATTCGCCACGGCCGGAGCGCGGCGCCGGCAACAAGGACGATCGCCGGCAGGACCGCGGCGGGGGCAAGGACCGCCGCGACGACCGGCCGCCGCGCGAGGGCGGCCGCGAGGAGCGGCGTGGCCCGCGTCCGCCGCGTCGCGACAGTGGCGGGCCGGCGCTGCGTCTCTACGCCACGACCACGAAGAGCCGCGGGAATCAGGCAACCGCGTTGGCGTTGCCCAAACATCTCGGGCCTGAGACCGCACGACAAGA
>Ga0182792_1002218_pt1 | contig 14096 bp, 22 predicted proteins | sample Passage237B_FD_130497 | JGI IMG/M metagenome (GOLD analysis project Ga0182792, IMG submission 130497) | Cellulose adapted compost microbial communities from Newby Island Compost Facility, Milpitas, CA, USA - Passage2 37B (version 2) (version 2) ...
CGATTTCCACGAGCTCGACGAGCCCTCACCCGAGCAGGTCGCCGACGTCGCGGGACGCACGGCAAAGCGTGTCATCAAACTGCTCGAAAAAGCAGGCAAGAGCCTCGACCCGGCGTTTCAAGACGACGACGCTGACGACTTCGCGCAAAGACAGCCCGCCCTTGCCTCGCTCTACTCCGCTGCAGCCCAGGGCGTCGACCTCTCTGGAGACCGCGCCGGCCAGCCCACGATGCGCCTCATCCAACAGGACAGCGTGCAAAAGAAAGAACCGCACGCCGTCGTGGGCGGCATCAACGTCCACGCAGCCGTCGCTTTCGACGCCAGAGACAAGCCGCGCATGGAACGCATGTGTCGGTACCTCGCAAGGCCGCCCATCGCTCAGCAGCGGCTGACACGACGCTCAGATGGTTCGCTGCGCTACGAGATGAAAAGGGTCTGGCGAGACGGCACGAGCGCCATCGTCCTTCAGCCCCTCGACCTCATCGCTTGCCTCTGCGCCATGATCCCACCACCAAGATTCAACATGGTTCGGTTCCATGGGGTCTTCGCGCCCAATGCCAAGCTGCGTTCCGAGGTGGTTCCGAAGAAGGAGCCCCGCAAACTCGCGCAACACTCAGCTGCTGCTCTGGGTGACGCGGAGCAAACGCACCTCTTCGGGGACGACCCCATTATACCGAAAAGAAACCCCTGGGCCTGGCTCCTGAAAAAGGTGTTCCTCGTCGACGTCACCGACTGCCCCGACTGCGGCGGGCGCATGAAGTGGATGGAGGCTTGCACTGAAGCGCCCGACATCCATCGCGTGCTCTTGGCGCATGGGCTTGCGCCTCGGGCTCCGCCCTCCACCCAGTGGGCTCCGCTCGGGCAGCTGCGCTTTTCGTTTTGAGGGGCAGCAGATTCGCATCTCATTGCGCTCTCGCTGAGTTCGCGCGGAAGGTGGGGGTGCGCCTTCAGATAAGGCAGCGGCAGAAGTTCGGGGAATGTTCCGCTCAGAGGGAATTGTTGAATGGGGGAACGCGGCCGTTCAGGGGGAGCGGCGGGCCGTGGACGTGCGGGTCTACTTCGACAGTTCGGCGATTTTCACGTTTGTTCTCCTTAGCCGCCCCTTCACCGTGGCAGACGGGAGCGAACAGGGGAACCGAGTGAGCGAGATGATGTCCAAAGGCTCCGATGGGCGCGAGCAGAGCACATCCGCGCACCCCACGGGCGACCTCGATGGGAGCGAGATCTTATGGGCCCGAGGCCTCACGAAAGTCTACCAAATGGGCGAGGTCGAAGTGCACGCCCTACGCGCGGTCGACTTCTCGTTGAAGCGGGGCGAGCTCCTGGTCTTGCTTGGCGCATCGGGCAGCGGCAAATCCACTTTGCTTAACATCGTCGGGGGGCTCGATGTCCCGACTTCGGGCACGGTCTTTTACGCAGATCAAGAGCTCAGCCACGCTAGCGACAGTGAGCTGACTACTTTTCGCCGCCGCCATGTCGGCTTCGTGTTTCAGTTCTACAATTTGATTCCCAGCCTGACAGCAGCCGAGAACGTCGCGCTCGTGACGGACATCGCCGAAACGAGCCTCGATCCGCGCGACGCGCTCGAACTCGTGGGGCTCGCCGAACGAGCGGATCACTTCCCTTCTCAGCTCTCTGGCGGTGAGCAGCAGCGGGTGGCCGTCGCCAAGCAGCCCAAGATTCTGCTCTGTGATGAGCCCACGGGCGCGCTCGACTACCGCACCGGCATCGCCGTGCTCGAAGTGATCGAAAACATCAATCGAGAGCTCGGCACCTCGACGGCCGTCATCACCCACAACGCACCTGTAGCTGAAATGGCCGATCGGGTCGTGTCCTTGGCCGACGGACGAATCGTCGGCGATCGTCTGAACCCGAACCGCAAGAGCCCGAGGGAGCTCTCATGGTAGCGGCCCTCGACCGCAAGCTTTTTCGAGAGCTGTCGAACCTGCGCGGACAGGTGATCACCATCGCGCTCGTCGTGGCCTGTGGCATCTCGAGCTACGTCGCGATGAGGACGGCCTACGATTCCCTGTTCAGAGCGCGAGACGAATACTACGAGAAGTATCGATTCGCCGACGTGTTCGCGACGCTCAAACGAGCCCCGCGCGCGCTCACGCGGCACCTAGAGAGCATTCCAGGCGTGGCTGAGGTGCAGACGCGCATCGTGGAGCGAGCCCTGGTGCCTATGGAAAGTATGGCCCGCCCCGCCTCGGGCACGATTTTGAGCGTTCCCCCGCACGCCGCGGGGCAGCTCAATAGCCTCTACATCAAAGAAGGTCGCGGCCTCGATTCGAAGCAGCAAGACGAGGTGCTGGTGATCGAGGGCTTCGCCCACGCCCACGGTTTGCGACCCGGAAGTGCGCTTGGGGCGGTGATCAACGGCACCTTGCGCAACCTGCGTGTGGTTGGGGTGGCGCTGTCTCCGGAGTTCGTGATGACGCTGGCGCCGGGCCAATTGACGTACGATCCCGCCCTTTCCCCTGTTCTGTGGATGAACCAGGCCGCGCTCGAGGCCGCGTTTCAGTTAGAAGGAGCCTTCAATAGCGCCACTTTGCGCCTGGCGCGAGATGCAAGCCCGGTGGCCGTTCAGGTCGAGCTCGATAGCTTGCTCAAGCCGTACGGGGGCTTCGGGAGCGTGGCGCGCGACAAACAACAGTCGAACTACATGTTGAACGGCGAGCTTACGCAGCTCGACAGCATGGCGGGGTTCGTTCCCTATCTGTTTCTCGCCGTCGCGGCCCTGCTGGTGAACGTGGTGCTTTCTCGGCTCGTGCAGTTACAGCGAAGTACCATCGCTACGCTCAAGGCGGTGGGCTACTCGAATCGCTCCATCACCTTTCACTACTTGAAGCTGGTGAGCGTCATCGTGGGGCTAGGGGCTGTGCTCGGGGTGCTCGTGGGCGCTTGGATAGGCAAAGAGATGATGGATATGTATACGGGGCAGTATCAAGGTGATCCGAAAGAGCGAAGGTGTAGTGCAAGCCGGCGCCCAACTGCTCGAGGTCGGTGACCCCAAAGCGCTCGAGATCGCGGTCGACGTGCTCACGAGCGACGCCGTGCATATCCAAGCCGGCGCGCCCGTGAGGGTCGAAGAGTGGGGTGGTCCCGCTCTTTTGGGTGTCGTTCGACAAATCGAGCCTTCCGCCTTTACGCGCCTTTCGGCGCTGGGCGTCGAAGAGCAACGAGTGAACGTGGTGGTCGACCTTCAAAGGCTTGGGCGGTGTTCGTGGTCGAGGCCGGACGCGCGCATCTGCGCGAAGTCGAGGTCGGCCGCAGAAACGAGCGCCTGGCCGAGATTGAAAAAGGTCTCGCTCCCGGCGAAAAGGTCATCCTGCACCCGAGCGACAAAGTGCAAGAAGGCGCAGAAGTGACGCATACTCGCCGAGAGTGAGCACCCTCGGGGTGACAAATAGCGATAACTCGCGCATCTCTCTTCTTGAGCGTTAGCGCGAACTTGAGATGCTTTTCTGACGCAAGCTGGAAATGCGCGCCAGTGCGGTGAAGTCGCGGTCGCGGTGCAGCACCTCCAGATCATTTCGAATGGCGCAGGCAGCGATCAAGCAATCGACAGAAGAACGAATCGTTAGCCCCGAGCGCCGAGCGAGGCGAAATAGGGCGACCGCTTCATGGAAGACGGCAGGGTCGAGTGGAGATTCCACGGTAGAGAGCGCGTTCATCGCATCCCGAGCCAGTCGGAAGGCGCGCTCGTCGCGAAAGCCTTGAAGCACTTCTTGCACGATGGGAAGACAGGTGACGACGTCGTCGAACGCGACGACCGACTCCAAGTTGAGCGGACGGCGCGCGCGAAAGACTTCGATCCAGACCGAGGTATCGACCAGGATCATCGCCGAGCCCGAACCCGCACGGTTCGATCACCTCGCATTTCGCTGAGGTTCCCCTCCCAAGCTCCTGAGCCGGCCAGCTCTAAGATCTGACGCGCTCGAAAGCGCCGTACGAACTCTTCGAGCGCTCGATTGACCGCTGCGGAGTAGGTCTTTTCCCCGGACAGGCGAGTCGCTTCCTGAAGAAGGGTGTCGTCAAGCACAAGATTTGTGCGTTTCATGTGTATGGTGTGCCATGGGCAGGCGGGGTCGGCAAGCCGATTTCTCGGCGAAAACGTGTGCCCCCTGCCTTCAATGGAACAGCTAAGATGATCAGACTGGCCGAACGAGGTGCGACCTACGCACCTTCAGTCGTCCTCTCCCCAACGGGATCCAAAACACTCGCGTCGTGCGCGTCGAAACATCGAGGCTAGCGTTGCGCGTAGTGGATCACTGCAGTGCTACCAAGTTGCTCGAGGAAGACCCAAAGATCCTCCCCGACAGCGGTGTATCTTGACTCCTCTACCGCCCCAGCCAACCCTTCGGGACAAACGACAGTGAGGGCTAACCGAGTCCCCTCGGTATCCACCTTCAAGGTGACGTCGAGCCGCCCTCCCGTGGCGCTTTGACGGGCTATGTCTACCGTTTTTCCACCGGAGCTAAAGCGCATGGCCTGCCGAGATGGGACCAGGACGCTCAAGTTCACCTCCTCATAGAATACGTAATCGATCTGATCGTAGATGCCGTCCACGACCATGCCTCCAGCAGGAACCGGCGGCTGATTCTCGAGGTCAACCCGTGGCGCCGCAGCCTGCGTGGGTGGGTCGAGCGGCTCAGTATTGCATGATGAGCCCCCGCCAGTTCCTCCGGACGAAGACCCGCCATTCAAGTTCCCGCCAGTCGCTATCGGGTTGGAGCCGCCGATCCCCCCTCCTCCAGTCGCGCCTCCTCCAGTCCCCCCATCCGGCATCCCCAGGCCACCTCCCCCGAGCGCTCCACCTGGGCCTCCCCCGGCTCCGCCGCCTAGGGAGGTGCTATCGGTTGACCCGTCAGCGTCCGGTTTGGACGAGCAAGAAGTCCATGCGAAGCCCAAGAGCGCTGCGCTCATCAAAACCCACCATGAGAGCCGCACGTTGGCGAGCCGCGTGATGTGATGGGGGAGATGCACTCATTCTGCCTCGCAATCTGCTACAGTCACGCGAAAGGAGCTCGGCGAAAATCGCTTGCGCACCAAACCGACATCATCGCCGCCGTCTTGGACGAGCCCGTTGGGGCACTCGACGGTCATGGTTACTCTTGATCCGGGTGCAGACGCCTCTCCTCCTGTGCCGATCCCAACGAGTTCTTCGACTACAACAGTACATGGCGCCTCATTCCGGAACGAACTCGACATAGAGCAAGAACTCCGCACCGAGGTGCTGCCCCTGGCGCTCGTGTGGGCACCCAGCTCCGCGACCGTTACCGCTTGAAGAAGCCCGCATTCTGTTGCGACGTTGACAGCCACACGATCGCTTGCCCTGAACTCGCAGGTCACGGTGCGAACCGTACAGCGCTTGTCTTCTGCTGGGCGAAAATTCTCACATTGCAAAACGAACTCTGAACCCACGCCAATTTTCTCCGAGTCAACCGAGCCTCCGGCACTACTACCGCCGGTATCCGATGGGGTTCCCCCCATGTTCGCTCCGCCGGTAGGCGAGCGCGCTCCTCCAGAAGCACCCCCCATCGAATCGTCAGGAGCCAAAGGCGAACCACAAGAGGCCACCGAAATAGAAGCCACTAAGATAACTGTTTTCACGGCGTCCCTTGGATGAAGCCAGCCCCATCCAGCACGAAACCGCCGACCACGGGGTTCGAAGTGATCTCGAAGTGGAGTTGACATGATTCAGATGGAGACGTGAGTGCAGCCTCTTGCAACGGTGTCAGCGCGAGCTCGACTAGGTTGAACGCGCCATTCTCCAAGTATTGTAGCGCATGAGCCGATGGGGCCCCCCTGTGTCAGGGAAGTTGCCGCCTGAGCTGACCTAAAAAGAACGGGGCGAGAAGGCCGAGGAGGTCATGGAATATAGCGAGAGATTCAAGGCAGAGATGGTCCAGAAGATGATGGGGCCCTCGGCGATGAGCGCGAACCGCTTATCGAAGGAAAATGGGATCGGGCAGCCGACGTTGTCGCGCTGGCTGCGAGAAGCGAAGCTCGAGGTGATGACGAGGTCACCGAAGAGCGCAGTACGGAAGCGCTGGACGGCATCGGAGAAGCTGCGAGTGGTGCTCGCGGCAGCCGGTGCTGGGGAAGCCGGCCGAGGAGAACAGTTGCGACGCGAGGGGTTGTATGAAGCGGACCTGTCGCGCTTCGAGCAGGAGCTCGCGGAAGCGCTGGGGAAATCTGGCAAGACGGTGCGGACGAAGCGGGACCCAGCGGATAAGAAGGAATGCGGATTCGTATCGTGACCAACGTGCCGGACACCTCCGGGTTCGATCCGGTCTTGCTCGACAATCTCCGCTTTGCTGGGACGCTCACACCTCGAACGATCTTTCATCAACCAGGAAGCAACGGCACCGACGTATCCACTTCGGCCTTCCTCAGCTTTGACGTGAACGGCGACTGGACTTCTCCCCAGAGCGCTCTCACGCAGAATCTCGAGTTTGTCTCGGACGGGAGTGCATCACTCGAAGTCCCTGCTGGCGGAACCAAGTTCATCGAGAGCCGCGCATTCTCGACCGCCGAGCTTCCGCAACTTGGCGGAACTCTCTCGTTAGACGTTTACGTGCCAGACCCCCAACCCAACCCTTGGTGGGTCGGCGCGGTACAAGCGTATTTGTCCTGTCCGAGCGCCAATCTCCACAACGCTTGGCTCGGACAGGTGCCCTTGAGCGGACTCTTTCCGGAGGAATTCAACCAGCTCAGCTTCGCTCTTCCTGCGTCCGTCCAGGAGACCCTTGCAGGAGCGGCGTCGGATTGCCGCTTCACGCTCAGCTTGATTTCAAACCCGGGAAGCGGCGCGTTCTTGTTCGATCGGTTAGGCTTCCTACCATGATTCCTTTTACCGGATTTCGGCCGCTGGTATTTGGCACTTCCGCACTTTTGCTCCTTTCTCATTGCGGTGGGCGGTCCAGCGAGGACTGCCAGCCGGACGGGTCCCATCAAGCTGGTGATGGGCCGGGGGCCGGAGGTAGTGGCTCCGGAGCGATGGGGTCTGGTGGTGAGGCGGCAAACGCGACGGGCGGAACGGGCCGCCATCCAGACGCCCTTCCGTACCTCGACGGGAGCGACGCGGCGACCTTCTTCGCACCGGCGTTTTCAGAGGAGACGGGCCCGTGGTGCCCGGTCAACTTGCCCGATCAGACTGAGACGATCGTGACTCTCGTCGACCGTCCAGAAGCGGACGGGGATACCCTCCGCTTGGGGGTGGAGTTCTGCGGAGCAACCAATATTGCATGGGAGGAGGCGGGGCGTACGCGTTTCGAGCGCTATTGGAGCGAGGGTGGCACAGCCCTTAGCTACTCAAACCCTCCTGGGCAGCTTGCGGACCTTACGATGAGCCGCACAGGAGCGGCGCTCCTGACGACTTATGACGCGGCAGGTCAACCGACGTTTGTCGTGCTCCGACCGGATAAATCGGCGTTCGAAGGACCACCAGCAGGCACCGCGTGGGGGGCGTTTCCGCTGGTCGAGTTCTGGGACGGGCGTTGGTTCGATCCCGTTCTTCGCAGAGACGTTGTCAAACTACCGTCTCTCGAGCCTGCCGTTTCACCCTCCGATAGCCTGATCATGTCGGACGCCCCTCTCCGGTACGCCCACGCCCGAACGGCACTTTTGGGTGGACCGGTCGTGGTGACGGCGAAGAAGCCTGATGATTACGGCTCGTCCGACGTAGGTATCTTCACGATCAATACCGATAGGTCGGGGGAGCAAGTCAACACAACCACCGCCCCTGGGTGGCCCGTTTGGGCGATGACCGTAGACACTGGTCCAAACGATCCTTCCCCCAATGCCATCGTTGGTCTGAGCCGGCGGCAGTTCTCCGATGTGTCGAGTGATAGAGAACTCATGACACTCTCCTGGAACTCCGATTCAGGTAGCGGGTGCGAAACCTCCGTCATGTCGCAGTATCCGTACTCGTGGCGCTGGGTCGCACCTCGGTGCGATCTCCTCATCGGCGTCTACGGCGTCAAGTATGGCTATTTGGTCGTGCATTTCGAGCGACGCGACGATGAGAAGTGGATTCCTCATCTCACGCTCCTCGGCTCAGCCGGTACCGAGTTCGCGACTGCTTCCCTGGAGGATGAAATTCCGGAATTGAATCCGAGCGGGAACCTCCGCTGGTGGGAGTTTGGCGCAACCGTCGCGTCCGCTGTTCATCTCGCGTCCACCCAACAGTTTGAACCTTTTCGGCAACGTCTCGTGCTTGGAGGTTATCGAGCGGACGGAGGAGGTCTTTGGGTAGGCCGCATTCGCTGGTGGGATTTCGTACAGTGCCCGGCTTCATCAGGTGACTTTCCATACGACTGCAACGAGTTCGACTAACAATGCGCATGGCGCAGGCCTAACAAGCCAATGCTGCTGACCGCGAACCGTTAGGCGCTCGCCTCGACAGTAGGCCATCTCTCGGCCGCCGCCTTTTCACTCCCTTTGGTCGTGGCGGCCGGTTGGCGTATTCTGCAGAAGCCTGTCGCGGCAGCAGATTGGCAAACGTTAGACCGGCAAGTGTTAGAGCACGGCGTGTTTTTCTGCCCGACGCAGAAGTCCTTTCGCAGACCTCTCGACTGCTCGGGCCTAGGCCCGCCGAACTGGCGGCGCCAGCGCCATGAGGCCGTCGCGATCTGACACCACGAGCTCAGTGAATAGCTTCTTGCGCCAGGCGGCTGCCGCGGTTCGCTTGCCCGACATTCATCGTCCTCTTACCCTCCGTCAATGACCGCGCCGAAAGCTATCCTCGTTGGCGGAGCCAACGGTGCCGGCAAGACCACGTTTGCGCGTCAGTATCTCCCCCTTCTCCACCCAACTATTCAGTTTCTGAACGCTGACGAGATCCAGCGGGAGACCGCCACACCATCGTCCTCGGTGGCTGCTGGAAAGGTCTTGCTTCGCCGCCTCGCGACCGCTGAATCCTCCCGAACCTCCTTCGCGGTGGAAACCACTCTCGCGTCGCGCATGTACCTTCCCCATGTGCAACGCGGGAACCTTGCCGGCTTCGAGACGATTCTCCATTTCATTGAGGTCCCCTCTGCCGATTTTGCAGTCGGGCGCGTTCGCGAGCGGGTAAGGCAAGGCGGCCATGCCATTCCTGAAGAGGCCGTCCGCCGCCGCTATGACCGCGGGCTAGAGCTGTTCCTTCACGCTTATCGACCGCTCTTCGATCTGTGGTATCATTGGAAAACGGATGACCAAGGACTCCAACTTGTCGCAAGAAAAGGCTCCGGCGACTGAGGACCTAGAACTTGTCCTCGAGGCCGCTCGACGTGCGAACTGGGACGCCCAGCACGGGCCAGCTCATTTGCGCTCGGGTCGTTTCTTCATCAGTGAGCTGCACACGGCCCATTCGTCCGCAGCAGATTCGCCCCGGGAGTCGGGCGGCAGAGACCAGCGCCGCTGAAGCGCTTGCATAGACCGAAGTTAGCTCATGCAAAGACCGAGAGGCTCAGCGGTCTAACAAGCCAATGCTGCTGACCGCGAACGGTCAAGCCCTCGCCTCGATGCGAAGGGCATCGCTCGGCCGCCGCAGATTCACTCCCTTTGGTCGTGGCGGCCGCTCGGTGTAACCTGATCGCGCCTTGCGCGGCAGCAGAATGGCAGGGCGTTGGGGGAGACTCGCGCGATATTCCGGGCCCTTCCGACTGGTACACCTTCTCACCCACGCTATCCGATGATCGAACACCGGTTCCTCAAGACGACCAGCATTCTTCCTGTCAGCGACATCTACGAAACACTCGCCTGGTATGAAGGCACACTCGGATTCGAGACCGTCTACGTCCACGGAGAGGGACGTCGCGGCGAAGTCGAAGACTTTGCCAACTATGCTGTTCTTAGGCGTGACTCGGTGGAGGTTCATTTCATCATGGACGAGGGTGGTCCCATCTGGACACGAGCCGGAACGGGGCATCTTCATCTGACAGTTCGTGATATTGATGCAGTCTATGCTGACGTGCAATCCACCGGAGCCCTCATTGCTCGTGGCCTACAGCATGAGAACTGGCCAGCTCGGGGCTTCGATCTCTTGGACCCAAGCGGAAATCACGTCCACATTGAGCAACCAACGTAGATCTTAGCCCGGTCCCGTGACACCGACGCCCACCAGCTGAAACGCCTGGCCCCCGGCTCTGCTCGAGGTATAATTACAGCCGTGGAACTCGAGCTCTCCCAGAGCGTCATTGAGCAGCTGAACGAACGCGCAAAGTCTCTCGGCATTCGCCCGGAGGAGCTTGCTCGTGCCGCCGTTGCTGACCTTGTCTCTCGTCCCGCTGAGGAATTCGAGAACGCAGCCGAGCACGTCCTCAAGAAGAACGCCGAACTCTATCGACGCTTGGGTTGATGCGTACGCTCACTCTCGATCAAGTCCTGCGCCTCCATGCACGGGTCATCGGAACGTCGGGTGGCGGAGCCGGACTGCGCGACCTGGGGCGTCTGCAGTCAGCGCTCGCCCAACCTCTAGCTAGTTACGACGGCCAGGACCTCTATCCTGACTTGGTATCAAAGGCGGCAGCTCTGGCATTCTCCCTGATTCAGGGACACCCCTTCGTCGACGGAAACAAGCGAATCGGTCATGCCGCCATGGAAGTCACGTTGCTTCTCAACGGTTTCGAGATTGACGCGAGCGTGGACGAACAGGAAAGAATCATCCTCGCTGTCGCCGCAGGAGAGACGGACCACGAGGCCTTCTCGAGTTGGGTCAGATCGGTCGCAAGACCTCAAGCAGAATAGCTCCCCAACAAGAAATTGCTGCTGGCAGCGACTGCGCAGGCTTTCGCTTTGATGCTGAGTTTGTAGTGCGGCCGCCACTGGGCCTTATCCCTTTTGTCGTGGCGGCCGGTTGGCGTATTCTGCGAAGGCCCTGCGCTGCAGCAGAATTTCAAGGCGTTGGGCAGACAGATGAAGATGTTGAGAGACACGATCCTCGAGCTTTCCAGTCTTCGGTATGCGTTCCCCAAGCCGGACGCCGCGCTGGTGGACGAGCTGCTGCTTCGAAGAATTTCCAAGTGGGCGGATGATGAAACGTCCGTTCAAACGTTAGTTGATGACCTCGAGCGTCTGCTTGGTGGGGTCTGGTTCTCCACCCATGAGCGCCATGCGTTGGTGCACTTGGTGCTTGCCCGACTCCGAGATCTCGTTGACGCCGTAGGAGGCATGACGATGAACGAACGACTGGTCCTGTTTAGTCTCGAAGAGCGTTGGGACGGCTCGTCGGAAACGGACAGGGCGGCCCTGCGGAAAAAGCTGCTCGCCTAGCAGAACACCGTCACCTGGACGCCGGCCATTCGCCTCAGGCGGAACACGCGAAAGCCAAGCCTCCGGGGCGTGTACTTCCGCGACCTCATTGATTCGCTCGTCTCGTTCGTCTCGCAGCGGCTTGAAGCGCCTGCTCGAGAGACTCTCAGCCGAGTTTCGGAGTCGGGAACGACCCAGAGACGTTCCCGGCGAGTTCTCGAGACAAAAAAACGGTCGGGAAACCGATTTGGGACCTCGCTTTTCGGAGCGAAACGCTTGGGAAACTGCCTCCCGCGAAGTTTTTGGAGTGAAACTGCACGGGAACGCACCTGCGGAGTCGCGTACGCTGCCGAAACTGCGCGGCGCCCATCTCACTTTCTGGGCCGGGTCCGGGCCGCTCCTTGGGTTGTCGCGCGGACAACGCCGAGGCGCTACCATCCCCTCAATGTCTGCTGCGGAACAGCTCATCGAGGCCGCTCTCAAACTCAATCACGAAGACCGCGCTAAGCTCGTTGAAGCCGTGGCTGCCAGTCTCGAAGGCGAAGGCCTTGGTGAAGAATGGGAGCAGACCATCGCGCGTCGAATCGCTGAGCTCGAGGACGGCAGCGTTCTGCCGGTGGCGGGAGAAGAGGTCTTTCGCAAGCTCGGACAGCGTTTCGGTGACAAGTAGGCCTTTCCAGTTTCATCCAGAGGCCGAACTAGAACTCACCGAGGCCGCCGAGTGGTATGAGGAGCGCGGCGCCGGCCTTGGCCGTGAGTTCCTCCGCTCGGTGCGCGCGAAGGTGGACGAGATACGGAGAGCGCCGGAGCGTTGGCCAAGTGTTCGCGGAACCAGGCGCGCATTGGTGGCGCGTTTTCCGTACGCAGTCGTGTATCGCGAATTGCCGGGCGACATGATTCGGATCATCGCGATCGCACATGTCCGGCGACGCCCAAGGTATTGGTCGGCGCGCTAGTACAGCGACCGGCTGCCCAACTAGCCGTTTGTGACCGACAGCCTCTGCAGGGGTTTTCTCAACCTCGTCGGTAAACGGGAAAAACAGTACATACGGAAACCGTTCAACTACGATTCGGTGAAACGCCGCATGATGAGTCCAAACCGGAAACTGTTGAGGATTCGATCTGGCGGTTTCTATCTTCGAATCGATCTCCGCGATGAACTCGGCTCCAAGCCTACTCTGACGCGACTCGTACCAGCTCGACGCCTCAATCAGTTCAAGCTCCGCCGCCGAAGCCCACCTGACCGCTCTCAACCCGTTCCCAGTCCTGCAAGCGCCCGCGCCTTCACGGCTTCCCAGGTCTGTCCGGGGTCCTCTCCTGATTCAACCAACTTCAATCGAGCGTCCAACTCTTTCGCCCATTCAGCAGCCCACGCCTCGTCATCTGGTTCCTCGACGCTGTCAAGCAGAGTCGCCGCGAGCGAGAGTCTCTTAGCGGGTTCGAGTTCAAGTGCCCGTTCGAGTAGCTCAGCGCTGTCTGATTGTGCCATGACTCAAGCGTAGCTCTCCGAAAAGTGTAGCTCTCCGAACCAAGATGCAAAGTCGCGAAGGAATGCGCCACCCAACAAGCCATTGCTGCCGGCGGCGATTGCGTAGGCTGCCGTTTCTTCGCCAGTTCCTGGTTCGGCCGCCGCAATTTCACTCCTTTGGTCGTGGCGGCCGGTTGTTGTTCTTTCGAAAAGCTCCACGCCGCGGCAGAATGGCGAGCCGTTAGGCGTACAGCGTTGCATTCGTTGCCGAATTGCGAAGATGCGTGGAGAACTGCCGTCTGTTGGCCATCCCGCAAAGACTTCGCGCCATTCATGGGACCTTAGGACGTTCACTTCGAACAATAGCGTTGATCTCCTCGACCGTTCTGGTAACGCCCAAACATGGGAAGGTGCTCAATGCGTCCGATAGCAATCTGCGTCGCCATGCTCGCTTCGTTCGGTGGTTGCGGCTGATGTCCTGAGCGAGCTTGTCTAAGCAAGACCGTCGGCAACCTTCCGACGGAGATCGATGCCGACAGCTCTACGGTCAGCGTGCGCGTTACCTGGGGGGACAAGTCGACGATGTGCTCGGCAACCAAGGTGGATCACGAGTGTAGCGACGCTAAAGTTGAGCTCTTGCTAAGGCAGGCCACGAGCGAAGGGGGCGAAGCCTCAGATGGGGGTCGGTCGCTTCCGCGGATCGTCGGTGTGCAAGTTTATGAGAGAACAGACACGATTCACGTAGAGGTCATTGGAACGGATCGAGTGTACGGGTCCCGCGGCGGGCCGGCTGTGGAGGACAACTCCTCGGGAACATGCGGAGGGACTTGTGAGACGTGGACCTTTGAGATGGTTGAGAAGTGAAGGCAATGCGACTATGAACGGTGCTCAACGACAGTTCGGACTAGTGCCGCCCGCCATCGCGGCCGCACTTGTGGCGTCTTACGGGTGTTCTGGCGATGACGAAGCCCTTCGCGCGGGCGTACAGGAGGCTCGGCTTCACATACCAGGGTACCGACTCCTGCGCGTGGTCTCGCAGGACGAAGTGAAGACCAAAGCCGACTTCGATAAAGCTATGGCGGCACGAGCGCAGGCCAACGAAGAACGCCGGGAGGGTAGGCTCGCGCCAGAAGCGAACCCGCTCGACAAGCTGTCTCGCGAGGAACTCGCCGAGGCTTTTCGCGGGCGGAGTTTCGCCGATGGCCGTGAGTACGAGGAGGTAGACCCGAACTACCAGGTCGCTGACTTGTTAGTCGCCGCGAGGAAATCGCCGAACGCGTCGCATCTCGACCTGGATCGGGCGCCGGAATCAGTGATCGGGTGACCGGAATCGCTGATCGGGACGGCCGGAATCAGTGATCGGGTGACCGGAATCGCTGATCGGGTC
>Ga0182792_1002219_pt1 | contig 14083 bp, 9 predicted proteins | sample Passage237B_FD_130497 | JGI IMG/M metagenome (GOLD analysis project Ga0182792, IMG submission 130497) | Cellulose adapted compost microbial communities from Newby Island Compost Facility, Milpitas, CA, USA - Passage2 37B (version 2) (version 2) ...
CCTGGTCCGCCTTCCTCGAAGACTACCGGCCGACCATCCTCGTTTCCTGCTGGTCCACTCCGCCGATCCCGCCCGCCTTCGTCGAGGCCGGCTCCTCCCTCCGCTACATCTGCCATCTTGTCGGCTCCGTGCGCGGTCTCGTGCCCCGCGCCTTCCTCGAGCGCGGCGGACTCCTCAGCAACTGGGGCGCCCTCGCCGGCGACAACGTCGCCGAACACGCCCTCCTCCTCGCCCTCGCCGCCCTCCGGCGCCAGCCGGCCTGGCTCCCGCTCATCCACGCGCCCCAGCCCCGCCCCTGGCGCAGCGGCACCATGCGCCTCCGCCCGCGCACGCTCATCGGCCGCCGCGTCGGCATCCACGGCTTCGGCCACGTCGCCCGCGCGCTCGTCCGCCTGCTCCGCGCCTTCGACGTCGAAATCCGCGCCTTCTCCCCCGGCGTCCCCGCCCACCTCATGCTCGACGCCGGCGTCACCCCCTGCGCCTCGCTCCGCGAACTCGCCGCCCACAGCGAGGTCTTCTTCGGCTGCGAGGCCCTCAACGACGCCACCCGCGGCTCGATCGACGCCGACGTGCTCGCCGCCCTCCCCGACGGCGCCGTCTTCGTCAACGTCGGCCGCGGCCCCGTCGTCGACGAGGAGGCGCTCCTGCGCGCCGCCTCCGACGGCCGCATCCAGGTCGCCCTCGACGTCGTATCCATAGAACCCCTACGCCCGGACAACCCCCTGCTCAAGTTGCCCGAGATCATCCTTTCCCCGCACATCGCCGGCCCCACCTACGACCGCTTCGCCGACTGCGGCCGGCAGGCCCTTTCCAATCTCCGCCGCTTTCTCCGCGGCGACCCGATCGACTCGCGCGTCACGCTCGAACTCTACGACCGCGCCACCTGAGCGCGCGGCCAAACCTCCCTCGTTCACCGTCGTCCTCGCCCCCCGCGGACGCCCGTCTCCCCCATGCCATCGTTTCGTTCGATTCCCCTTCTCCTGCTCGCCGCGACCTCCTGCGGTCTCGCCGAAAACATGGTGATCAACGGCGATTTCTCCGCCGGCGCCGCGCCCTGGAACCTCCGCGTCGCCGCCGACTCCCGGGCCACCCTCGTCATCAACGAGGGCGAGGCATCCGTCCTCGTCGTCGCCAGCCCCGACTCCCGCCGGACCGTCAACCTGGAGCAAAACCTCGTCGCCCCGCTCCGCCAGGGCGTCACCTACCGCGTCTCCTTCGACGTCCGATCCGACGCGCCCCGCGCCATCGACGCCGTCCTCCGCTCGAGCAACGGCGGGATCCTCGGCGCCGCCTACGGCATCCCCGCGACGCCACAGCGCACGCGCGAGAAATTCACCTACACCCACAAGGACGCCGACACCGCCGGCCGCCTCTCCTTCCGCCTCGGCGGCCAACTCGGCGCCGTCGTGATCGACAACGTCGTCGTCGAACCCCTCCCCGCCGACGGGCCGGAGTCCGCCCCCGCCGAGCCCCCGGCCGCGCCGACTCCCTGACACGCCTTTTCCCCCCCAAAAGAACATGAACCCCGACACCACCCCGCTCCCGCGCCTCGCCCGCCCCGGCCTCGCGCTCGCCCTCGGTCTGCTCCTCCTCGCAGCCGCCCCGCTCGCGCGCGCCTACAACGCCATCCTCAACGACAACTTCGCCGCCGGCGCCGCCCCCTGGACGCTCAAGCTCGGCGGCGGCGCCTCCGCCACGCTCGGCACCGACGACGGCTGGGGCCGCGTCCTCATCGCCAACGGCGGCACCTCCAAGTCCCACGTCAACCTCGAGCACGAGCTCCAGCACCCGCTCGTCAACGGCGTCACCTACACCATCGCCTTCGACGCCAAGGCCGCCTCCTCCAAGTCGATCGACGTCCTTCTCCGCGACGGCTCCACCGTCCACGGCGGCACCTACGGTATCACCGTCTCCACTACACCCAACCGCCACACCATCACCTACACGCACACCGGCGCCACCACCGACACCGCCGAGCTCAGCCTCCGCATCGGCGGCGACACCGCCACGCTCCACATCGACAACGTCGTCGTCACCCGCCAGGGCCAAAGCTCCCAGCTCCTCTCCAAGGTCGGCGGCGCCTGGCAGTTCAACACCCTCTCCGTCGGCGGCCAGTCGTGGAACGCCGGCACCTACGACTTTTCGTATGCCGGTTACCAATACGGCGAGCGCGAGGAGTTCATCGACATCCCCTCCGCCACGCAGACCATCTCCGCCACCTCCGGCGAGGACATCACCGCGAAGCTCAACGCCGCCCTCGCCGCCCTTCCCCCCGGCGGCGGCACCGTCGTCATCCCTGCGGGCAACTTCCGCATCGGCACGGGCGTGACCGGCGACGCCGTCGTCGTCTCCACCGACAACACCGTGATCAAGGGCGCCGGCCCCGGCCTCACCACGCTCACCATCGACCCCACCTACCACTCCGCCGCCTCCCCCGGCGACCGCCGCGAGGCCGCCTTCTCCCACGCCGCCGTCACCTTCAGGAAGCCCGACGCCGCCAACTGGATCTACGGCAACGCCCCCGCCAACGCCGCCAAGGTCTCCGCTCCCGTCGCCCTCGGCTCGCGCACCATCACCGTCTCCGATCCCGCCAACAAGCTCGCCTCCGCCACCCACGTCGTCGTCCGCCAGATCATGTGGCCCGCCTTCGTCCAGGCCTACGCCTACGACCCCGGCTCCTCGCGGCCCTACAAGTGGACCAACTACGATGACGACGTGCCGCTCTTCTCCGCGCCGAAATACGCCCTCACCTACTACCGCAGGATCGTCTCGCGCGACGGCAACACCCTCACCCTCGACATCCCCATCCCGCATCCGCTCGACCCCGCCGACGCCGACATCACCGTCGTGCCGCGCTCGCCGACCAGCTTCGTCCAAAACTCCGGCCTGCAGGATCTCACCATCGTCGCCCCGCCCGAGGACGGCGTCGCCAACCCCGAGGATTCCACCGGCACGAGCGTGATGGCCACCGGCCTCCTCAACGGCCTCTTCAAGGACGTTGAGCTCGCCGGCTTCCGCAGCCTCGGCTTCGCCACCACCTACGCCGTCAACACCACCTTCCTCCGCTGCTCCGCGCTCGACGCGCTCAACTGCGGCAAGGGCGGCAACGGCTACGGCTTCTACATCCGCGGCCAGAACCTCCTCTACAAGAACTGCGTCGCCGACAACGTCCGCCACGGCTACACCACCGCCGCGCCGCAGACCTCCAACATCGTCCTCAAAAACTGCGCGTCGTTCTTCTACCGCTTCCACTCAAGCATCACCGACGGCGGCGAGTCCGTCGACGACACCCACCTCCAGTTCTCGCACGGCATCCTCTGGGACAACCACTACGCCCACGAGGCCGGCCTCCTCATGATCAACCGCGGCTCGCTCAGCAGCCTCGCCTACGAGACCTGCGGCTGGACCATCGTCTGGAACTACGAGAACGAGGGCTTCAACACGCTCGACGCCCACGACAAGGACCTTCGCCACAACCTCCTCGGCGTCACGCCCGCCATGTTCGGCATCGTCGTCGGCGCCCACAAGGGCACCGGCCCCGCCATCCGCGTCCAGGACGGCTACGCCCGCTACCCCGCCACCACCTGGGGCTCTCAGGTCACCTCCTCCTCGCTCCACGTCGGCCCCGTCGCCAACCGCGTGCTCTACGAACACACCGGCTCGCCCGTCGCCGAATCCATCTACGACATCCAGTTCGCCCAACGCGCCAAACTCCTGCCCTAAACGTCCGCCCTCTCCCGCGGCGGGGGCCGTCATCCGGCGGCCCCCGCTTCCCTCTTTTCCCCGTGCATCTGCTCCGCCTCCTCGCCCTCGCCGTCTCCGGCGCCGCGCTTCTCTCCGCCGGCCACGCCGCGCCCGCCCCGGCCACCTCACGTCTTCTCACAAAAGACTCCGACGGCGCCTGGCGCTTCAACACCGTCGAGGTCGGCGGACGCTCGTGGAGCGTCGATGTATTCGATTTCTCCTACGCCGGCTACCGCTACGGCGAACGCGAGGACTTCACCGGCATCCCGTCCGACACCCGCACTATCTCCGCCCGTCCCGACGAGGACATCACCGACAAGCTCAACGCCGCCCTCGCCTCCCTCCCGCGCGGCGGCACCGTGCGCATCCCCGCCGGCACCTACCGCATCGGCGCCGGGAAAATCGGCGACGCCGTCGTCGTCACCACCGACAACACCGTGATCCGCGGCGCCGGGGCCGGAAAGACGCGCCTCGTCGTCGATCCCACCTACCGCTCCGCCGAAAAACCGCGGGAGCGACAGTCCGCCGCCTTCTCCACCGGCGTCATCGCCTTCGGCAAACCCGCCTCGGGCGGCTGGTTCTACGGCCCGCTCGACACCGCCGTCGTCGCCAAGCCCGTCGCGCTCGGCTCGCGCGAGGTCGTGCTCGACGACGCCTCCGCCTTCTCCACCGGCGACACCATCGTGCTCCGCCAGTTCATGTGGGAGGCCTTCGTCGCGAAAAACGCCAACAACCCCTCCAAGGCCCCGCGCGCCCTCCGCTGGACCAACTACACCGACGACCACCGCCCCAGGTTCTCCAGCGCCGGCGACTCCTTCGCCTTCCTCCGCCGCGTCCTCGCCAAGCGCGGCGACACCCTCCTGCTCGACGTGCCCCTGCCGCGCGACCTCGACCCGGCCGACATGCCGATCCGCGTCGCCCGCGTATCCGCTCCGCTGCTACGCAACTGCGGCCTCGCCGACCTCTCCCTCGCCGCGCCCGACGAGGAGGGCGCCGCCAAGGAATCCTCCGTCGGCACCACGCTCCAGATCCGCGGCCTCGTCGACGGACTCTTCAAAAACGTCGCGATCGAGTCCTTCCGCACCCTCGGCTTCGCCACCTCCTACGCGGTCAACGTCTCCTTCCTCGATTGCTCCGCCGCCAACGCCATCAACTGCGGCGGCGGCGGCTCCGGTTACGGCTTCTACATCAAGGGCCAGAACCTCCTCTACAAAAACTGCTCCGTCGACTCGGTCCGCCACGGCTTCACCACCGCCGCCCCGCAGACCTGCAACATCATCATCCGCGGCTGCTCCTCGGAAAATCTTCGCTTCAACTCCGACATCCCCTCCGGCGAGGCCGTCGACGACACGCACCTCAAATACGCCTACGCCCTGCTCTGGGACGGACACCGTTCGCGCGACGCCGGCCTCCTCATGATCAACCGCGGCACCCTGAGCGGCGACGCCTACGAGACCTGCGGCTGGGCCATCGTCTGGAACTACCGGAGCGCCGGCATCAACACCAAGAGCTTCGCCGGAAACGACATGCGCCGAAATCTCCTCGCCCTCACGCCCGCCGAGTTCGGCATCGTCGTCGGCGCCCACGCCGCCGGCGGCCCCGCCGGCATCCGCGTGCAGGACGGCTACACCCGCTGGCCCTCGACCTCGTGGGGCGAGCGTGTAACCACGTCGTCACTACACGTCGGCCCCGTGTCCGGACGCGTCCTCTACGAGCACACGGGCCGCCCCGTCGCCGGCTCGATCTACGACATCCAGTTCGCCCGCCGCGCGAAACTCCTCCGCTGACCGACCCAGGCAGGGCGGGCCTGCCGGGATCGCCGAGTCGCCCCTCCGACCGCCCCCACCGCGGCGCGCCCGGCGGTCGCGCCCTGCCTCTCCCTTTTCAAAAATCATGCCTCCGGTCACTTCCACCGAAACGCCTCCGTCACGGACGGGCTCCGCGCCCGGCAAAGGCCCGCGCACCTGGACCGCCGGCACGCTCACCTACACGACGGGCGGCCTCATCGCGCTGTTTCTCTGGCTGCTCTGGGGCGACTTTTCTTGGGCCATGCGCGAGCGCTCCGTCGGCCCGATGGCGCAGTGGTATCTGCAACACCTGCAGGTCCCGAACCTCGTCTTCGCGCTGCTCATCACCTCCTTCCCCGCGCTCGTCGGCCTCATCCTCGGCCCGATCATCAGCTACAAGTCCGACCGCCACCGCGGCCCGCGCGGACGCCGCATCCCCTTCCTGCTCGTCACCACCCCCATCGCCGCCTTCGGCATGCTCGGCATCGCGCTCTGCCCGATCCTCGGCCCCGCGCTCCACGCCGCGCTCGGCGCCTACTCGCCCGGCGAGAAGATCTCCACGCTCATCTGCTTCGGCGTGTTCTGGGCCGCCTTCGAGTTCGCCACCATCGCCGCGCAGGCCGTCTTCGGCGGGCTGATCAACGACGTCGTGCCGCAGCCGCTGCTCGGCCGTTTCTACGGACTCTTTCGCGCCGTGAGCCTGATCGACGGCATGATCTTCAACTTCTGGCTTATCGGAAAACTGGACACGCACTTCACGCTCATCCTCGCCGCCGTCGCGGTGTTCTACGGCACGGCATTCTTCACCGTCTGCCTCAAGGTGAAGGAGGGCACGTATCCGCCGCCTCCACCGCCCGAGCCCGGCGCGCCCGGCGCGCTCGGCGGCTTCTTCCGCGGCGCGCGCACCTATCTGCGCGAATCGTTCAGCCATCCGTATTACCTCGGCGTCTTCTCCTTCATCACCATCGCCGCGCTCACCTTCATGCCGGTGAACATCTTCTCCATTCCCTACGCGCGCGGGCTGGAGATGAGCATGCAGACCTACGGCCGCTGCCTCACCCTCACCTTCGCCATCTCGCTCGTCCTCGCCTATCCGCTCGGCTGGCTCGCCGATCTTTTGCATCCGCTGCGCATGAGCCTCGCCTGCGTCCTCGGCTATCTCGCCGTCGCCGCGTGGGGCGCGTTCTTCGCCCGCGATCCCGACTCCTTCGCGATCGCGCTCGTGCTCCACGGCGTGCTCTCCGGCTGCTACTTCACCAGCGCGGCCTCGCTCACGCTGCGACTTTTCCCGCGCGCGCGCTTCGCGCAGTTCGCCAGCGCCGCCGGCATCCTCACCTCGCTCACCAACATGGCCATCGGCCCGGTGGTCGGCAGCGTGGTCGACCTCACCGGCAACCGCTACTACCACACCTTCACGATCGGCTGCCTGATCGCCGCGACCGCCTTCGCCATCGGTCTGCACGTGCACCGCAACTTCATGCGCCTCGGCGGCCCCAAGGGCTACGTCGCCCCCGCCACGGGCTGACTCACGCAACCTCCCTGCGATAGCGAGGTGCATACGCCCTCCTCGGATTTCCGGCAGCGCGTCCGGACGCCGCGCAGGGTGTATCCGTTTGTTGGATGCATGGGCGCGTCTAGACTTGGGTAAATGACCCTTACCCTGAAATCCCTGCCCCTCGTCTGCGCCCTCGGTGTTGTCTGTCCCTCCGTCGCCTCCGCCGCCATCCTCGTCGAGGAGCTTTTTGACTATTACCCCGCCCAAACCGCCTTCGGCGGCCGCAGCGGCGGCGTCGGCTTCAAGGAAGCCTGGTGGACCGGCAAAGCCGGCGACGGCAAATGGACGCTCGGCCCCAACTCGGCGACCGTTTCCGGCACCAACAACACGTGGGCGGGTCGCGCCATCAATCCGATCGGCTCCGATCAATACGAATCGATCTACTTCACCTTCGACATCGGTGTCAGCCTATACCCCGCCAACGCCTCGGGCTCGTTTGTCGATCTCGTCGAATTCCGCGGCGACAGCGCCCAAGCCTTCGGTCTCGGCATCGGCTACGAATCGTGGGGTTACTATGTCCGGCTCCGCACCTACGGCGGCACGACCCAGAACCATAACCTTTCCTCGTCTTACACCACGGCAAGCGGGCCGTTCACCATCACCGGGAAACTGACCTTCGGCGCCGCCAACGAGGCCACCCTCAGCGTGTGGGTCAATCCGCAGAGCGCCACGGAACAGCCCTCGATCACGATCACGCTGTTGGTCGACACCAACCAACTCACGCGCCTCACGCTCCAACGTGGCGACAGCTACAATCGCGCCGGCGAAATCGAGAGCACCTACGGCCCGATTCGCATCGGCACCGATTGGTATTCGATCCATCCCTCCCACGAACCCGCCCCGATTCCCGAGCCCGCCTCCGTCGCGCTGCTCGGCGGCGTTTTCGCCGCCGGCGTGGCCGCGCTGCGCCGTCGGCGCCGCTGATCCGCCCCGAGCGCTGGCGCCCCGGCTCGCGGCCGAAATTCAGGCCCCGGCCGCGGAGGCCTCGGTATCCATCTGCCCGTTACGGCGGTATTCGGACGGCGACTGCTGGTGGAGTTTTTTGAACAAGCGACCGAAGGCCGACGAATCCGCGTAACCGCACATCCACGCCACCGCGTCCACCTTGTAGTCCGTGTGCCTCAGCAGGTGGCGTGCGTGCTCCATGCGCACGAGCATGATCTCCTTGCCGATCGAATGGCCGACCGCGCGCGTGAAGTGCGCGAAGGCCGTCGAGCGCGACACTCGCAGATCCTGCAACACCGTCTGGATCGAGATACGCTCGGCGAAATGCTCGCGGATGTATTGGCGAATGGCCGACACCGCCCGGTCCTCCTCCGGCGCGCCGGGCGTGGACTGTCGTTTCTCGATCGTGAGCGGCGGCACCTGCACGAGGTCGGGCTCGGAGATCTCCCCGTTCATCAGGCGGTCGAGCAGACGCGCCGCCTCGTAGCCGAGACGCGAGAGGTTCACGTCGATGCTCGAGATCGGCACGCGGCAGCTTTCGCAGATCTCGCGGCTGTTGTTCACGCCGAGCACGGAGATGTCCTCCGGCACGCGATAACCGAGATCGAGCGCGGTCTGGATGAAGGCGTCGGCGTAGATGTCCTCGGGCGCGTAGACCGCGAGCGGCAGGCCGACCTTGCGAATGATCTGCGACACGCGGCTCTTGATCTGCTGCGGCTCGAACACGATCTGCTCGGCCCAGCTCTTGAGATAAAACTCCCGCATCGTGCCGCCGCGCTCCCCGACGAATTTCCTGAACGCGCGCAGACGCGTGACCACCGGCTCGCCGGGCTTGCCGCCGAAGCCTATGAAGCGCCGGAAGCCGAGGCTCAGCAGATAATCCGCCGCGAGCCGCGACACCTGCTCGTGGTCGACGCTGATCGCCGCGTCGAAGGCCGGGCGGATCGGCTCGCCCGCCATGCCGTGCAGGTTGACGAGTTTCGCCTTCGGAAAGAGGCGGCGGAAGTCGATCGGCACGTTGCCCGGCATCACGAGCACGCCGTCCATCTGGTCGGAGCCGCGCTCGTAATCGCGGGTGTTGTGCATGAAGGAAAGCGTCCAGTCGGCCTCGCGCGCATAGGCGCGGATGCCGTGCTCGAGCTTGTGCGTCGACCACTGCAAGTAGGCCAGGACGTGCCGCACGTTCATCTTCGGAACGGGTGGTTGGAAACGGGGACGGGCGAGGGGACGCGCCGGCGGCATGGCGTTGTTCTCGCCATGCGCGAGGCGTTGTCAAAAGCGCTCGCCACCTTAGCGGATCAGCTCCGGTTCCGAGAAAAAGACCTCGCCCGAGGCCTCCGCGCCCTTCGGCAGCTCGAAGCCGAAAAGCATCCCGGTGAAGGGGAAATCCGGCTCCTTGTTGAGCACCGATCCCGCCTTGTCCGGGAAGGTCGTGCTCGGTTTCTCGATCCGGATGCTCACCGGCGTCCATTCGGACGAGCCCTGCACGGGCACCGTGTATTGCAACACCTCGCCGTCTTGGTCGATGAAGCGCACGAGCGCCCGGCCGCTCACCGCGCTCTTCACGCGGAAACGCAGCTCGTCGAAGGGCTCCTTCACGCCCTGGTGCAGATAGGCCCCGGCGTAGCGCGCGCTGCCCGCGGTGATGGTATAACCGATGCGCAGCACGCCGAGCCCCGGCCGCTTCTCCGCGGACACCTCGCTCCGCACCTCCCTGCCCGACGCCGGCTTCCAATGCTCGGAGCCGAACCACCGGGGCGTCACGATCTCCGCCTGGGCGCGGGGCGCGGCGGCGAGCGCCAGCAACCCGAGAAGCGTTGCGGCGCGACGGACGAGGCCGCGCGACGACTTGGGCGGGCAAGAGGCATTCATGTCGGTCCAGTTGTAGTTGTTCATTTGATACAAAGGTCGGATGCGGGCGGGATGACGCGGCGCGCGCTGTTTCAAAACGGCCCCACGGTGCCGAAGTGCAGGGTCTTTGCGTCGCGCGCCGCCACGATGTCCCGGGCGCTCATCGCGGTCACGTGGCCGTCGAGGAAGGCGAGGTTGGTCTTTCCGCCACCGGAGTGCGGGAAGGCCACGACGTCGCCGCCCTCGGGGCTCTTCGCGTTCACGCTCACCCAGAAGGGCTTGTCGGCGTGCCAGGTCTGCGCGAGCTGCATCGTGTTTTGCTGAAACTCGGTGAACAACACCGTGCGCGCCGGTATCGAGAAAACGCGCAGCGACTTCCCCAGCGCCTTGTTCGTCCGCGACTGGCCGGGGTTGCCGTAGGAGACCTTGCCGTTGGCCAGCGTCCGGCCGTTGCGGGTGAACGTGGCGTTGCCGCCGAGCGTGGTCTCGTCGTTCGGACAGGCAAACACGTCCGCGGCGCCGATGTAGTCCGGGTAAAGGCTCCACCACCACGCGGTCACGGAGTAGCCGCCCGAGTCGTTCGGCGTGTGGGCGGAGGGCAGCACGCCCTTGTGGTCGTCCGCGTAGAGGAGCGCCGCATGCGCGATCTGCCGGATGTTCGACGCGCACTTCGACGCCTTCGCCGAGTCGCGCACCCGTCCGGTCACCGGAACGATGATCGCCGCCAGGACGCCGATGATCGCGATCACGGTCAGCAGCTCGATCAAGGTGAACGCGCGCCGCCGGAACGGCGACATGACCGACAATCGACCTGGGGCGGGGACGAACACGTTACCCAAGCTTGCTCCGCCCGGCCCGCCTTCAAATCCAAAGACCCTGCGCAATCGCCAAAAATCCTGCCAAAAATCCAACGGCAGAACGCCCGCGGCCTGCGCCCCGGCGAATTACGTAGCGACGTCGCCCATCCCGCGCCGGCCTCGCCCGCCTCGACAGCGCGCCCCGCGTCTGCACCGTGTGGCGTCCCATGTCCGCCACCGTTTCCGCCGCCACCTCCGAGCCCTCCGCCGCCGCGCCCCGCTACGCCCGGCCGGAACTGCTCGCGCCCGCCGGCGATTGGGAATGCGCCCGCGCCGCGGTCGAAAACGGCGCCGACGCGATCTTTTTCGGCCTCGAACGCTTCAACGCCCGCATGCGCGCCCACAACTTCACCGTGGCCGACCTGCCGGAGCTCATGGCCTACCTGCACCGCCGCGGCGTGCGCGGCTACGTGACGTTCAACACCCTCGTCTTCGCCGACGAACTCGCCGACGCCGCCGACTACCTGCGCTCCATCATCGCCGCCGGCGTCGACGCCGCCATCGTGCAGGACGTCGGCATCTGCCGCCTCATCCGCCGCCTCTCGCCCGATTTCCCCATCCACGGCTCCACCCAGATGACCGTGACCAACGACGCCGGCGTGCAATTTGCCCGCGAGCTCGGCGCCGAGCTGGTCGTGCTCGCCCGCGAAAACTCCCTCAAGGAAATCGAGCACATCCAGGCCGCCCAGCGCGCCTCCGGCCAGCCGCCGCTCCCGCTCGAGGTCTTCGTGCACGGCGCGCTCTGCGTCGCCTACTCCGGCCAGTGCCTGACCAGCGAATCGCTCGGCGGCCGCTCCGCCAACCGCGGCGAATGCGCCCAAGCCTGCCGTCTGCCCTACGGTCTCGTCAGTGACGGCCAACCGGTCGATCTCGGCGATCGTTCCTATCTCCTCAGCCCGCAGGACCTCGCCGGCCTCGACGTGTTGCCCGAGCTCGTGCGCGCCGGCGTCGCCTCGCTCAAAATCGAGGGCCGCCTCAAGTCCCCCGAATACGTCGCGAGCATCACCCGCACCTACCGCCGCGCCCTCGACCGCGTGATGGAAGAGCTGAATGGAGCAGGAGACGAGGAGCGAGGAGCCGGGAGCCCGACCGCCCCATCCGCCCCCGACGCCTACTACGAGCTCAACATGGCCTTCTCGCGCGGGCTCTACACGGGCTGGTTCCGCGGCATCAACAACCAGGAGCTCGCCCACGGACGCTTCGGCACCAAGCGCGGCGTTTTCCTCGGGCAAGTCACCCGCGTCGGCGCCGACCACGTGGCGCTCAAGCTCGTCGCCCCCGCCAAACCCGGCGACGGCGTGGTCTTCGACGCCGGCAACCCCGCCGCCGGCGAGGAGGGCGGTCGTATTTATCAACTGAATACCGATGCGCGCACCGGCGAGACCTTCCTGCGTTTCGGCCACGGCGACGTGGATTTCAAAAAAATCCGTCCGGGTCACCGCGTCTGGAAAACCAACGACCCCGCGCTCGACCGCGAGCTGCGCGCCACGTTCACCGGCGACAAGATTCGTTTCACGCGCCCCGTCCGGGCCGAGGTCCACGGCCATGCCGGCTCGCCGCTCACCCTCCTCCTCGACGACGGGCTCGGACACGTCGTGCGCGAATCGTCCACGATCCCGCTCGCCGTCGCCGAGAAGCAGCCGCTAACCACCGAGCGCCTGCGCAACCAGCTCGGCCGCCTCGGCGGCACGCCCTTCCACCTCGGCGAACTGGAAAACCGGCTCGAAGGCTCGCTCATGTTGCCGGTCAGCGAGCTCAACCGCCTGCGTCGTGAAGCCGCCGCCCAACTCGAACAACTCCGAGCCGCGCCGAAGCGCTGGACGATGACCGCGGACGCGGGGATGCCCAATGACGAATGCCGAACGACAAATGCGTCCGTCGTTGTCGCGCAGATCTCCACGCCGGCCACCACGCCCGACACGCCGCAGCTCATCCCGCTCGTGCGCGACTTCGCCCAGCTCGACGCCGTGCTCGGCTCCGGCGTCCCCTTCGCCGACCTTTACTGCGAGTTCGAAAACCCGAAGCACTACCGCGAGGCCGTCGCCAAGTTCCGCGCTTGGAAAACCAGCCGCTCCGCCTCCGCTCTGGCCTCAGACCTCGCCCCTCAGCCGTCTCCTTCCATCTGGCTGCTTCCGCCGCGCGTCTTCAAACCCACCGAGGACTGGATCCTCAAACAGGTGCTCTCCGCCGAGGCCGACGGCATCCTCGTGCGCAACCACGAGCACCTCCGCTTCTTCCCCGCCGCCGCGCCGGAGCTGCGCCTGCGCGGCGACTTCTCGCTCAACGTCGCGAATCCGCTGACCGCCGAGTATTTCCTTTCCAAATACAAACTGGAGCGCGTCACCGCCAGCTACGACCTCAACGTCGCCCAGCTCGAAGCGCTGCTGAAGGGCGCGCCCGCCTCGCGCTTCGACCTCACGCTGCACCAGCACATGCCCATGTTTCACATGGAGCACTGCGTGTTCTGCGCCTTCCTCTCGAAGGGCAAGGACTACCACGACTGCGGCCGCCCCTGCGAAAAACACCGCGTCGCCCTCCGCGACCGCGTGGGAGCCCTGCTTCCGCTCAAGGCCGACGCGGGCTGCCGCAACACCGTCTTCAACCCGCGCGCCCAGACCGGCGCGGAGTTTTTCGACCGCTTCGTCGCGCTCGGCGCGCGCCACTTCCGCGTCGAGTTCGTGGACGAGTCCGCCGACGAGGTCGCGCGCACGCTCCGCGCCTACGAAAACCTCTTCGCCGGCCGCACCACCGGCGCCGAACTCTGGCGCGAACTGAAACTCCTCAACCAGATGGGCGTGACCCGCGGCCAACTCGAGACCACGCCACAGGTGATCTTCAAGAAGCGCTAGGCGGGCATCACGGGGCTGGGACAGGATGTAGATTCAAAGCATTTTACGCTCGCTATACACGCCAAGATGTTGCGATATAGCATGCAGCGGCAGGCAAACTGGCACTAAGCCCGTTTGCGTATGCGTCACACACCCACTTCTCCTCGCAGAAATCTCCGCCGCGCCGGAGCCCTTGGCCTCCTCGCCTCGCTCGCATCCCCAGTCGTCGCGCAAGAAGTCAGCGTCTTGGTGCCGCTTGTGGATTCGGTCGAAAACGAGCTGACCACCGGGCAGACGACCATCGTTTTCGGCTACGTGAACACCGGGAGCTCGACCCGGGCCGTCCCTCGAAGCGTGAACAACGCCGTCTTTCCCGACCCGCGAAACCGTGGCCAACCGACCACCTTTTTGTCTGGCACCCACCACAATGCCTTCACCCTCCAGGCGCCTACTTACAACAGTCTGGGCGAACTCGAGATCACGGGGTGGCGGGTGTTCGACCTAAGCGCCACAGCA
>Ga0182792_1002220_pt1 | contig 14081 bp, 10 predicted proteins | sample Passage237B_FD_130497 | JGI IMG/M metagenome (GOLD analysis project Ga0182792, IMG submission 130497) | Cellulose adapted compost microbial communities from Newby Island Compost Facility, Milpitas, CA, USA - Passage2 37B (version 2) (version 2) ...
CCGCGTCGGCGGCGCGGGCGGCAGCAACGCCACCACCGGGTGCAAGGGCGCCGGCGGCGGCGGGGCCGGCTCCTCCTGGGTGAAGACCGGTGGCAGCGGCGCCACCTTCGGCGCCGCGAGCGCCCCGAGCGCGACGCTCACCTTCACCATCGCGACCCCGCAGGACCCCGAGCCCCCGGTCTGCACCCCCGACGTCGCCCCCTTCGCCACCGCGGACGCCCTCGTGCGCCAGCAGTACCGGGACCTCCTCGGCCGCGAGGCGACCAACGCGGAGGCCACCGCCACCGCTTCGGCGATCGACGACTGCACCCAGACCGCCGACGCGTTCATCGCCAGCCTGGTGTCGACCGAGCAGCAGAACACCGAAGCCAGGCTGGTCCGCGTCTACCACGCCTTCTACAAGCGGCCGCCGGACAAGGGCGGCTTCGAGTACTGGACCCAGCAGATCGAGGTGAAGGGCAAGTCGATCGCCACGGTCGCCCAGTCCTTCGCCTCGCTCCCCGAATTCAAGACCCGCTACGGCAGCCTGACCAACGGCCAGTTCGTGGACCTCGTCTACCAGAACGTCCTCGACCGGCTGCCCGACGCCGAGGGCCGCGCCTTCTGGATCGACCGCCTGAACCGCAAGCGCATCGACCGGGGCGGCCTCATGACCAGCTTCTCCGAGTCCCAGGAGAACCGGGTGAAGCGGGTGCCGAACGTGGACACGTTCCGCCTGCACCGGGCCATGCTGCGCGCCTTCCCGCCGAAGGCCTACTTCCAGGTGCTCCTCGACCCGCGGCTGGCGCCCACCAAGGCGCCGATCACCACCACGGTGCACACCATCCGCACCAGTGCCGCCTACGCCGCCCGCTTCTGACCGAGCGGCCCCGAGGGCCCGATCGGGCGTGACGGCCTGACCGGGCCCTGACGGCCCACCCGGCCTGACCGGGCCCTGACGACCCACCCGGCCTGACGGCTGACCGCCCTGGCAGCCCGACCACGACCCGGAGCCGACCCCCACGGGTCGGCTCCGGTCGCGTCCGGTGTCCGCAAGTGCGGGCCGGGCCGGCGAGGTCAGCGGTAGCGGAGGAGCCCGTTGACCAGCAGCACCCCGAGCGCACCGAGGGAGACGACGCCGAGGACGACGCACGGCGCGACCGTCGAGCCGGCCACGTCGCCCCCGACGACCACGCGCCCGAGGGCCACGCCCGAGCAGAGGTGGCCCACCACCGCGAGGCCGATGGTGGTGCGCTCCACCCGCGTCAGCTCGCGGTCGCGGGCCACGGCGGTGCGCGTGGCCCCGTCGGCCCGCAACCGCCGCTCGATCCAGCGCAGGGGCGTGAGCACCGCGCCGACGGCGAGCACCGTCCAGACCATGAGGATCACCGCCAGCCACGCCCGGGACCCGGCGTCGCCCGCGCCGCTCTGCACCACGCCGGCCGCCGCGTAGGCGCACAGCGCGGTGGCCAGGAGGGCGAGGAGCGCCTTGGCGTAGCGGAGCACGATGTTCTGGATGCCGAGCAGGTGGCGGGCCAGGCCGTGTTCGATCTTGGCCACCTCGTCGGCCAGGCCACGCGAGCGCGAGGCGGTGAGGGCGAACAGCGCCTCGACCCGGGCCCGGTCGTCCAGCTCCTCGCCCCGGCCGAGGTCGTACACCGCGATGCGCTCGTCGATGCGGGCCCGGGTGGCGTCGTTGTGCGGGACCAGCAGCTCCATGGCCGCCTGTCCGGTCCGGGCCCGGTCGACCAGCGTGGTCCCCGCCGGGGAGAGGTCGTCGGCCGGCAGTTGGAGGCCGGTCAGGGTGAACCGCGGCGTGTAGGTGCCCGGCTCGCCGGGCCCGCCGAGGTGGTTGGCGTGGAAGTAGAAGGTCGTGAGGTCCCGCAGGAGGAGGCCGAGCGCCACCAGCGGGACCAGCAGCGACATGACGACGCCCACCGCCAGCAGCGAGTCCACGAGGGTGACCGGGCCGGTGAGCAGCGCCCGCAGGACGATCACCACCGTGTCGCGCTGGATGGCCGGGAGCAGGACCATGAGCCCCGCGCCCGACAGCAGCGCCGAGGCCACCCGGTGCACCGTGGACAGCCGCACCTCCGACCGCTGGAGGAAGGCCCGGGCCGCAGCCCGGTCCTCGGCGTCCATCGCCCCGCCCGCCTCTCCACCTGCCGGTCCATCCGCCGATCCACCTGCCGGTCCGCTGGTGGCCGGCTCCGTCACCTCGTTCTGCATCCGCAGATCATCGACCCGAGCGCCGCCCGCCGTCGAAACGCCGGGCCCGGGCCCATCCATGCCCGCCGGGGTCGGCCGATCTGGCAGGCTTGGGGGCCACCTCGGGGCGCATAGCTCAGTTGGCCAGAGCGCTGCCCTTACAAGGCAGATGTCGGGGGTTCGAGTCCCTCTGCGCCCACCCAATCGGACGTACTAGAACCGCTGACATCGGAAGATGGTGGTTCGGGTACGAGGGCGGCGAACGGCTCAGCGAGCCGGATCGTCGACCTTTCGTCTTCGCTGATCTCGATGCCGTTGGTCAGCGCCTGGTTCGCCAGGCGCTTGCCTGGTCGTCGGTGCAGGCGTAGAGCGTTGCGCAGTCGACGAGCAGGCTGAGCGCGGTGCTCAGTTGCTTGCGTGATCCCTCGTGCTGGTCGTGCTCGGTGGCGAGCCTGCGGTCGATGTCGGCGAGGCCGGTGCGGATGCGGTCTTGGTGATGCTTGAGGGTCTCCAGGTCGATGGCGTCGGCGGCGGCGAAGGGGACTGTCAACGGCGCCGGTTTTCGCCTGTTGGTGGACGACGACGGCCGAACCTCGGACCGATCCGCTACGAGCGCTGGAAGTACCCCGGTCTGACGGACAGGGGTACTTCCATCCTCACATCGGTCGCGTTCGCCTGCTACCACGGGGGTCTGCGCCAGGGTCGGGAGGGCCTGGTGGGAAACGCCCTCGGCGGGCTCTGGTTCGCGCTTCTGTACGCCTGGACGGCTCACCTTGCCGTCGTCACGGCCGCACATGGCCTCGCCATCGCTCTCATCCAGATCGCGGCTGAGCGCGGTTCGACTGGCGGCGACGACGTCGAAGGCGGGAGGCACTCAACCGCGGTCGGCGTCGAGAACGCTGGAGATGTCCCGGCGGCCCGCGGCGACCGCCGGGAGTGAGGCCGCTGCGGTCGTCAAGACCACCACGACCACGGTCTGAACAAGAGACGCGGGCCAGTCGGCGGCCACGCTCAAGCGTGCGCCGAGGAAGAACAGGGACGCCTCCCGCACACACGCCAACAGTAACGGGACGGTCAGCAGACCGGCGGCGGAGGCGGCTATGGCGACAGCTGCTCCTTCACAGGTGAGAAGGCGAACGATCTTGCCGCCATCGGCCCCCATGCTGCCGAGCACCCCGATCTCCTGACGACGCTGGTGGGCAGCCAGGTATGTGGCCGTCCCGACGGCGATCACCGCGATCGCCAGCAGGCCGCGTTGCAGACCCCACAGCGGGCTCAGGTAGCGGCCGAAGCTGCTGTCGATGTCATCGGCGAGAGCCGAGGCGCCGCGTACCTCCAGGTCGTCGAACGGCCCCAGCGCCGCTCGTACGTCGTCGAGCGAGCGAGCACCCCGGGCGACCACGACCTGCTGGATGGGCTGGCCGGGCCATGCTGCGGCAGCGATGTCGAAGCCGACGGTGACCCCCTGGCCGCCTCCCTCGAGATCGTCCCAGATCGCGCCCACCACCAGCTCTGTTGGCCCTCCGGGCGCAGGGAGGGCAACGGTGTCCCCGATCTGAAGGTCCAGTCGCCGAGCCAGCCCGCTGGCGACGACGGCCTCACCCCGTTCGAGCGCCACTGCTGCCGGACGACCGACAACCGAGGACCGCTCCGGCAGAGCGCCCGGATCCACAGCCGTCACCGAGACAATGTCGTCGAGCGACCGTGCGACCGTGAAGGTCGATGACCGTGCCACCCGATCTTCCCCCAAGGTCGCCTTCAGGGCCTCGACCGCAGCGGGTGGCACCTGGGCATCAAGCGATGCCGTCTCCAGCGGATCCAGGGCGGTCACCAGCACGTCATCCGCCCGGATGCTGCCGAACTCCGACCGAGACGAGTTGGCGATGCCAAGGAGGACCCCGCCAAGCGCCACGGCGACCACCACCACCAGGCACGTAGCGGGAGTCCGCAAGGCCGCGATGTGCGCTCCCCGCAGGCCGAGCCGCAACGCACCACCGCCGAACAGCACGACTCGACGCATCGATCGGAGCACCACGACCGAGCCACGCCCGGCCAGGCCCAGGAGTCCGATCAGGGCAGCCACGAGCCCGACCGCCGATGCGGTGGGTTGCCAGGACTCGAGACCTCCGTCGCGGGACGCCAGGAAGCACAGCGTCACCCCGACCAGCGCGAATGCGCCGAGCGTCGCCCACCGGATCAGCGAAGGCCCTCGGGGTTCGCCAGCGTCGGCGGCGGCCAGCCGCACGGCGAGGTCCGTCCGGACCATGCGCCGGGCAGCCACCCAGCCCGCGAGCGCCGCCACCGCCACGCTGAGACCGAGGGGTACGACGACCGCCGAGGGGGGGACCACGAGCGAGGCGCGCACGCCGGCGACATCGTTGAGCAGATCGGACACCCTGGCGAGGAGCAGCTGAGCCAGACCGACGCCGGCGGCCGCGCCGAGAACACCACCGGCGGCACCCAGCACGGCTGTCTCGACCACGACACCGCTCGTGACCTGGCCCGGAGATGCACCGAGCGCCTCCTCGACTGCGATGCTCCGACGCCGCTCGCTGAGGGCGATCTGGGTGACGCTGAAGACGAGGAGTCCTCCGGCCACCAAGGCGAACAGGCCGACGAGACCGAACAAGGGCAGCAGGGCAGCGGCCACGTCCGGTCCCGGTGTCGGCTCGCCAGAAGCCAACAGCAGTCCCCGCCCGGCGAGAAGGGCGTCGAGTTCGTCTTCCGGTAGCTGGTCCCCGCCTTCGGGAACGAGGTACAGGGCGTCGACGCGATCTCCCCGGCCGAACACCTCCTGGGCCTGCTCCAGCGGCACAAGGATCACGTCCGCGCCTGCGAACTGCTCAAGGCCGTCGTCGACCTCAGGACGACCGAACGCTCGAGGGCCGGTGTTGGTCGCCAGCGTGGCCCCCGCGGCACGCCGCAGCAGTCGGGGGGAGACCCGAACCTCGAGCTCCTCGCCGGACCTTGTGGTTGGGCACTCCATACCTGCGGCGGAGATGGCGGCCGTGCAGCCGACCACGACGACCGAATGAGAGCCGCCATCCGTGGACTCCAACCGGGTCAATGCCGTCACGACGGGGACTGCGGCGGCGACACCAGGGACCTCGTTCACAGCTCTCACCGCTTCGGGGTTCAGTCCGGCTCGTGCGGTCGGCCCCACGACCCGTGCGACCGCCGGGCCCGCCAGGCCCGAAGGGATCTCCGTCGTGGCGTCGGTGATGCTGGCCGCCTCGACGGACACTGCTACGACGATCGCAACGCCGGCGGCCAACGCAGTGGCGGCCAGGGCCGACCTGAGCCGGTGGCGCGCCAGGTGCCGGAGGTGGAGCCACGGCAGCCATGCGCCGCCAGGGATCACGCGATGACCCCGTCCTCGAGACGCATCCGGCGATCGGCCTGGTCGGCGACCTCGGAGTCGTGGGTGACGATCAGGAGGCTGGCGCCGTGGGACCGGCACGTCGCCGTCAGGGCAGCCATGACCACTCCGCCCGTGGCACGGTCGAGGCTCCCGGTCGGCTCGTCGGCGAAGATCAGGAGCGGCTGGTGAACGAGTGCCCGGGCGATGGCGACCCGCTGCATCTCGCCTCCAGACAGCTGGGAGGGTCGGTGCGAGGCGCGCTCGACGAGGCCCACTGCGTCCAGGAGCTCCCGAGCCCGCCCGAGAGCAGGCCGACGCGGATGTCGGTCAAGCACCAGGGGCAGGGCGACGTTCTCCTCGACGCTCAGGCCCGGCATGAGGTGGAAGAACTGGAACACGAAGCCCATGCGGCGCCGTCGCAGCGCCGCTCGCTCCCGGCGCGAGAGGCGGCCGAGATCCTGGCCCTCGACGAGCACGCTGCCGGAGTCCGGTGTGGTGAGGCCGCCGGCGACATGGACGACGGTCGACTTGCCCGCCCCGCTGCGTCCGATGAGGGCGACGACCTCGCCCGGATGGATGTCGAACGAGACGCCTCGCATCGGGCATACCCGGGCCGCACCCACGTCGTACGACTTGTGCACGTCGCGGAGTGAGACCCGGCCTGTGTCCGTGGAAGTCGGCGGGGTCACGCCGCCAGCCCGACGTCAGCCAGGTCGCCGTGCAGTAGTCGAACCACCTCGACCTCAGGCGCCGTCGTGGTGGCCACCGCTGCAACGTGGCTGGACAAGCCAAGCGCGACCATCTCGCTGTAGATCGGTCCGGACCCCTCAGGGCCTTCGCTGCACTGGAGCCCCGGCGACAAGGGGTCGACCACGACGTCCCGCGGGTCGATCGTGAGTCCGTGTCCCGTGCACTTCAGCACCGCCTCCTTGCGCACCCAGACCCCGAGGAGCGCCTGACTCGCCTCATCCTCCGGAATCGAGTCCAGCGCTCTCTGCTCGGCCAGTACGAGGATCCGCTCGCTCAGCGACGGCACTCGGCTCAACGACCGGATCCTCTCAGCGTCCACACCAACGTTCCCGTCCGTGCTCAGAGCCACGACCGCGAGCCCGTCCGTATGGCTCAGGCTCACGCGGACGCCGCTGCCCGGCACCACGACGCGACCATGGGGACCGTGGCACCGCAGGCACGGATCACGCGTGAGCTGAAGGTCACGTGGAGCGGTACCGAGCCGACCCCCAACGGCCCTGCGAACCATGGCGCGCGTGGCGAGACGCGCCGCTCGGTCGGCAGGCCGACGATACCGGGCGATGGCTGCCAGCTCTTCAGCCGGCAGCCACGGTATGACGAGGTCGTCGGGTACAGTCGCCCAGAGGATCGAGACGGTCTGTTGCACGGGATTCAGACCGTCACGACGGCACGGACCTCGGCTGCGGCCCTCAGGTCCGCCTGGACGGCTCGGTGCATGATCGGTTCGACGATCGCAGCGGGGCGCTGGGCAAGCTCCTGGCTGATCCAGGACACGTGCCAGCGCTCGTCCTTCAAGATGGCCGTCGCGGCCGATGAGACCTTCGCCGGGATCTCGGTGCCGAGCAGCTCCTCGTAGGCGGAGACCCCACGTCGCTCCGAGACAAGGGTGACCGCGAGCAGCTCCTCGATCCTCCGGGGCAGGCCGAAGTGCGCCCCGAGACGGCTCTGATAGGGATCGTCCACCTCGACGACCTCTCCTCCGAGGTGCTCGATGCACCTCGTCCAGAGCCAGGCGTGCACCCCTTCGTCGCGAAGGTGCCGGGTGAAGTTGACCCGTAGGCGGGATGTGTCCGCTAGGCGGCCGAGACGAAGGATCACCCCCGCCCCCCTCAGCTCTGCGCTGCGGAACTGGTTCAGCAGCGCGATCAGGTCGTCGGTGTCATGCACGTGTGGCCTCCGGTTCGGGTCCTTGGGTTGGAGCGGGGGTGAGGTCGGCCCGAAGGTCGCTCTCGATCTGGCGGGCCAGCGCGGATCGCTTCGTGTCAAGGAAGAAGTGCCCGCCGGGGAACCAGGTGACGGCGGTCGTGGCGACGGTCTGGCGATCCCATCCGACGAGGGTCTCGGCCGGGACGGTGTCGTCCCGGCCACCGTAGACCGAGATCGGACACTCGAGCGATGGCCCAGGGGCGTACTGGTAGCGCTCCTCCATGCGGATGTCGGCCCGGAAGGCCGGCAGCGCCCGATCGAGCAGGCCGGGGACCTCGAGGAGGTCCTCTGGTGTGCCGCCCATGCCCGTGAGCGCAGCCAGCAGCTCGTCGGCCGGGAGATCGCTGACCGTCTGGTGCGGCCACGGGAGGTCGGGTGCCTGACGAGCAGAGACCAGCAACCGGAGCGGGGGCCGGCCTGTGCCGGCCAGGTGACGGGCCAGCTCGAACCCGATGAGGGCTCCGAGGCAGTGCCCGAAGATGGCGTAGGGCCTGTCGAGGAGCGGCCGGAGGGCTTCGGCGATCTGAGTCGCGGCGCTCTTCGCGTCGACCAGTGGCCGCTCCGCCGACCGTGCGCCCCTACCTGGATACTGAACGGCGACGACCTCGATGTCCTCGCTGAGCAGGCGGGGCCAGTCGCGGTAGATCGTGCAGCGGCCGCCGGCGTACGGAAGCGCGACCACGCGCAGCGCAGGATCGGCTCGATGGCCGAAGCCAGCGAGCCAGGGCGACCGGTGCGCAGTCACCCGCCACCTCCGATGGAGCGACGCGCCAGCGCCACCAGGTCGGCCACGGTCGCAGCGCCCTCCAACTCATCGATGTCGATCTCCAGGCCGTGGCGCTGGTGCAGCGTGACCAGAAGCTCCGCCCCGTCCGTCGAGTCCAGCCCCAGGTCCTCCTGCAGGCGGTCCTCGTCGCCGACGGCCGCGACCGAGGTTCCCAGCTGGGCAGCGATCAACCCTCGGATGGTCGTCTCGGGATCCTCATCGACGGACATCGACGGCTCCTCGTTCGGCTTGGGGGACCTGTTCGGTCAGCGATCGGAGGACGCGGGTGATCACGTCGGGGTGCAGCGCCTGGTCCGCCGGTACGGCTGCGGCGCGCGCGCTGGCGGCGTCCACCTCGTACGAGCGTCCGGCGTGGCGGCTCCAGAGGGCGACGTCACGAGCAGCGGAGCGGAGCCGGCCGCGATCGTGGACGATGCCACGAGCGCGCTGTCGAGGAAGCACCGGTGCCCCGCCCTCGGCGGCGTGGTCGGTGACGGCCGCTCGCCAGGCGAGGTGGGAGCGCTCCTCCACCGTGACACCGGCGGCGTGAAGGAGCGGCGCCAGCCGGAGGGGGGCGGCTCGGGCGGCGGCCGGATCCACGACGTTGACGACCGGGGGCGCCTCGGTCCTCGGGATCTGAGCGAGGGCGATCACGGCGGCCACCGTGTGTTCTGCGGTCGAGAGCACGGCCGGGAAGGTTCCGCGGGGTACCACGCCGATCTCGATGGAGGCCCTCAGGAGCCGGACGAGGAGGGACTGCTCATCGCTGCACCCTGAGGATGAGTAGGCAACCTCGCCCACTCGGTGGGCCCGAGCGAAGATCCCGTTGCCGGCGGCATGGGTGACCAGCTGCTCGACGGCCCACTTCGTGGAGGTGTAGGGCCCTACCAGCGAAGGCGGGCGCGCCGCCGCAACCTCGGTCAGGACGCCCCGCCGGGGCCTGGCGCAGTGGAGGGTGGACAGCACGTGCACCGCCTTCGGGTGGTGTGTCGCGGCGAGTGCTAGGAGCGAGCGGGTGCTCGTCACGTTGAGCCGGGACATGGCCGTATAGGGAGCGATGGCGCCGTCGCGGCCGCCGCCGAAGTGGAAGATGCAGTCGACCGACGCCGCCATCTCGGCCCACGTCAGCTCATCAAGGCCGAGGCGGGGGGCCGCCATGCGAGTCCGCACAACTCGAATTCGGTCGGCCAGATCCTCGTCCCACAGGCCCCATTCCGACCAGCAGCGGGCCAGTGCCGCGAGCCCCGGAGCCCCTCGACGAGGGCCGAAGACCGTCAGCGAGGTCGCGCCCCGACGGAGCAGCTCGCGGGCGAGGTGTGCACCGAGGAAGGTCTCTGCCCCGGTGATGGCCACCCGCTCGAGAGCAGGATGTCGGTCGAGCGGATGACCCTCCCGCAGGTCGGGATCGGGCCGGGCGTCGTCCCACACCTCCGTGCCGTCGGACGGGTCGGTCACGACTGTGGCTGCCGACCCTGGATCGGCCGCATCGTTGAGCACGCGGGTCGTCCCCCGGGGTGTCGGACGCACCAGCACGGACTCCAGGTCCAGCTCGACGCCGAAGGTCGACTGCAGCCGCTCGAGCAGCTGGATGCCGAGCAACGAGTCACCTCCCAGGTCGAAGAAGTCGTCGTCCGGGTCAATGTCGTCGAGCTCCAGCAGCTCCTCCCAGATCCCGGTGACGATCAGAAGGTCCGTCCCGTCCTCGGCTCCCCCGCCGTCAGCCTCGTCGATGGCCTGCTCGGGTGCCAACAAGACGAGTCGGTCCGGCAGGTCGGGGACGTCCAAGCGGAGGAGGTGGTCCCAGATGGCCTCGACGGAGGTGTCCGGCCCGGAGGGCCAGCAGGTCACCACCAGCTCCCCCGAGCCGTCGTCCAGGTCGGCCTGTGCTCGCGCCACACCGGCCGCGGTGGCCACCATCGCGGCCACCTCGTCGAGCCAGACGGTCGTCCCGGCGGCGGTGCGCACCGGCGGCGGCCCGCACAGCTGGAGGCGAGCGTCGCCCGTGAGCCGCATGGTCGGCTGACCCGGGTCGCGCCGGATGTCCAGCGGTGCTCCTGGTAGGGCCCCCGATGGGGCGGCGACGACGACGCGCCGCCCCGGGGCCCCGACCGGTCGGGCGCGATCGTGCCGGTCGACCAGGGCCCACCGCTCCCCCGGTCCGAGCGGGGCGTCCTGCTCCTCGACGGGGACGATCTCCCCGCGCGCGTGCCGGGCGGCGAGGCGCACCTGGTCGGGTGGCCCGAGCGGGGCGGTGCCCAGTCGGTGCTCGTCGCCGGTCGTCGCCAGCCACGTCAGCACGGCGGCCACCTGTCCCAGCAGGTCCTCCGCCGTCACGGCGTCGACCGGGGAGCGGTAGGAGAGGGCCAGGCCCAGGTCGTCGGCCTCCGGGACGCCGACGAGGGTCAGCGGGAAGGGCGTCTCCTGGCGGATGTCGACCGAGCGCAGGCGCAGGCCCTCCCCCAGGTCGGCCGTGACCGGCTGGTTCTGGAACAGCACCAGGGTCTGGAACAGGTCGTTCTCAGGAGTCGAGCCGGTCCACCGCCGGACCTCACCGAGCGTGACGTGCTCGGCGGCGACCATGCGGACCACGGCAGCGCCGACGGCCTCAAGCCACGTCCCCACCGGCTGCTCCCACCGCACGTCGAGCCGCAAGGGCAGCGTGCGGGCGAAGGTTCCGACCATGCGCTCCGCCCCGGCCAGGCCGGAGGGCCGCCCCGACGTGACGACCCCGAACGTGACCTCGTCCCCATCGACCTGCCGGGCGAGCACCACCGACCAGGCGGCGAAGAGGAGCGTCGCCGGGCTGATGCGATGGACGCGAGCCATCGCCGCGACGGCCGATGCGACCCGGCTCCCGAGGCGCTGGCTGGCCAACCTGACCTCACCATCCGCCGCCGCCCGCTCGACGTCGCTGCTGGGGAGATGTGTCGGACCAGGCCACTCCCGGAACGCATCGGTCCAGTACCGCGCGTACGCCTCGCGATCAGACCCGGTCAACCAGGTTGCGTAGTCGACAGGACCGACTGCGGGCCCGACGGACGCCGATCTGTGGCCACACCGGGCGTCGTAGGTCGCCAGCAGCTCGCCGACGACGATCCCGAACGACCAACCATCCATCAGCACGTGGTGGGACCGCCACCGGACCTCCGTGAGATCAGGCCGGCGGCGCGCCAGGACGAGCCGCCACAGGGGAGCCCGCCTGAGGTCGATCGGCGCGGCGTCCATGGCTGCGGCGACGGCGGCGTCGTGCTCGATCTCCGGTCGATCCGTGAGATCCACGATCGGGATCGTGACGTCCACCTCGCGGCGCACTACTTGGAGGGGCTGGCTGACCCCCTCCCAGGCGAAGGCCGTCCGGAGGACCTCATGGCGCGACACGACGTCGGACCACGCTGCCGTGAAGGCATCGACGTCGAGATGTCCCTCCAGCACGGCACACAGGTCCGACACGCCGGTATCGGTCCGCCCGCCCAACAGGTGCCCGAAGAGGAAGGCCTGCTGCTGGGGCAGCATCGGCGCGACGCGCTCGACGGCTGCGAGCGCCGAGGGGGCGACCATCGGATCAGGCCTTCTTCTCGTCGTCGAAGCGGAACCGCCAGACGGCGGCTGCGAAGAAGAGGACCGTCATGCCGAGGAGCACGGCTATCGGCAGCGCGATCTCACCGAGCTCTGCGCCCCCGATCACGTCGCGGTACGCCCGCGTAGCCCAGTAGGTGGGGAGGGCACGGGCGACCACCTGCAAGGGCTCGGGGAAGAGCTCAAGGGGCACGATCGCTCCGCCCAGGCCGGACAGCACCAACGACCCGACGTTGATGAAGAGGTAGACCTGCTGCACGTCCCGTGCCACGCTGACCAGGGTTGCGGCCAGGCCGACGAGGCAGAAGGCCCACACCACCGTGAGCGTCAGGAGGGCCAGCGGCGCGTCGAGGACGGGGAGGTCGAAGACGATGCGGCCGACGGCCAGCAGGACCGCGGCTTGGGCGAGGAGGAGCAGCGCGTGGGGGGCGACCTTGCCGACGATCACGCTCCAGCCGGGCGCTCCGACGGTGCGGAGCCTCGTCCAGGTCCCCCACCCGTGCTCCCTGAACACACTGCCGGCGACGAAGCCGACGGCGACGAAGCCGAACGTCACGAGGACGCCGGGAACGCTGAGCACGGCGCCCGTCGAGCCGAGGTCACGCTCGCGTGCGAGCGGCGAGAGCAGCGGGGTGAAGAGCGCCAGCACGACGAGCGGCATCACGAGCAGGGCCACCGTGGCCTCGATGTTCCGACGCATGAGCCGGACCTCGTGCCCGGCCACGAGCAGCAGGGATGCGAAGCCGCTCCGGGTGTTCGTCGGGTCAGGTGTGCCCTCGGGGTCGAGGGGGGTCATGGGGTCTCCTCCAACTGTCGGGCAAGGACGTCGAGGTCGTGGTCGCTCACGTCGGACGTTCGTGGCCCCGGGGCCACATCCGACGTCGGCGCCAACCGCTCCAAGGCGTCGAAGAACCGGCCGATCAGCACGTCGGCATCCACGCCCTCGACGGCCGTCGTGACTGCGACATGCAGACGGCCGTCCCTCACCTGTGTGGTGATGTCGATCGCATGGGCGGCGGGCAGGTACGGCGAACGCTCCACGCCAGCTGCACCAAGATCCTCAGCGAGGTGGAACGGCCCACCAGCGAGCTTGAGGCCCGGCAACGTTCCGAGGTGGTTCACGCTGACCGGCGCTGGCCGGACACCCGACCGTGGTCGGGTGCACCGGTGCCGGTCCTCGCCGATGGGCGCGGCGCGGCGGGCACGGACGGCCCGGCTCAGCACCTCGTTGCCCTCGGCGTGGAGCGGAACCTCCACATCGATCGGCACGATGGTGGTGAACCACCCGATCGTCCTCGACACATCGATCTCGAGGTCGCGGCCGTGGCCCTCGAGGTCGATCCGCACCCGGTCACCGTCCAGCTCTGGGCGCACGGCAATGACGGCAGCGGCGAGGAGCACCTCTTCGACGGTGCAGCCGCACACGGCGGCGAGATCGACAGTCAGGCGCTCGGTGCGCTGAGCGTCGATCTCGTGGGCGCAGGAACTGGGCTTCGTCGGGGCGCCAGGGACTCCAGCGGCGGATCCACAGGCCGTGCCGTCGGCCGGCGTCAACGGTCCTGCGATCTTCGTCCAGGCTGACCAGGGGAGGCGCGGCCGGAGCAGCTGCGGTGTCGTGCCCTGCCGCAGCTGGCGGTAGGCCCGGGCGACGTCACCGAGGAGGACGAACCACGAGACGGCGTCGACCACGAGGTGGTGTGCGGTCACCACCACGGCAGGCGGACCATCGGAGGGATGCACCACGGCGAGACCGACCAACGGACCGTCTTGGATGTCGAGGCGACCGGCGATCTCCGAGGCGATGGCGAGCACACCTGCCTCGTCCGTGGCGGACGTGACGACGACAGCGATCGGCGGGTCGTCGCCGACGGGCCGACGAGTGCAGGTCCAGGTTCCGGAGCTCTCGTCGTACCGGAAGCTGCTCGTGAACGCGTCATGGTGGGCGACGGTGGCGCGCAGTGCGTCGACGAGGGAGTCGACGTCGAGATCGTCGGCGCCGACCAGGCGGACCGACTGGTTGTAGAACGAGCGGTCGGGCGAAGCGCCGTAGTGGGCGAAGAACCACTCCTGCACCGGGCTCAACGGCAGATCGCCTATGACTGCGGGCCGCGATGTCTCCGTCGTGGTGTCGTCGATGTGGGTGGTGAGGTCGGCGATGGTCTGGTGGGTGAAGACGTCCCGGGTGGAGATCTCCAGACCGGACTCGGCGGCGCGGGCGGTGATCTGGATGGCGAG
>Ga0182792_1002223_pt1 | contig 14061 bp, 15 predicted proteins | sample Passage237B_FD_130497 | JGI IMG/M metagenome (GOLD analysis project Ga0182792, IMG submission 130497) | Cellulose adapted compost microbial communities from Newby Island Compost Facility, Milpitas, CA, USA - Passage2 37B (version 2) (version 2) ...
AACAGGGCGGGCAACAGGGCGGGCAACAGGGCGGGCAACAGGGCGGGCAACAGGGCGGGCAACAGGGCGGGCAACAGGGCGGGCAACAGGGCGGGCAACAGGGCGGGCAAGAGGAGGTGCGTTTGAGTCTTAACTTCAAAGAGAGTTTATATTGACGAGTGTCGATATTCAAGGGCGCCGTCGAGCGAGCAGGAGCTGGCGCTTGCTGGTCTGCTCGCAGGCGCTGGGGTCCGTTCGCAAGCGCTGGGTCCGTTCGCTGGGGACCTGCTCGCAAGCGGGTCCGCCGCCGGAGTTTCTGCCCCCGAGGTTCGGGCCGGACGCAGAGGCCCCCGGTGGCCGAGCCCTGCGGGCGCCATTCACCATTGGGCCCCGCGGGAAAACCGCGGGGCCTTTCGGCCGAGCCCTGCGGGCGCCATTCACCGCCCGCTCCCTGTCATTCACCGACGGGGGCCGGGCGTTCCCCGATCGCCGCGGGCACGAGCGCGTTGGCACCTTTACGCTGGTTTTCGAGGTCAGGCGCAACAGCAAACCAACAGCAGTCCGAGGCCTCGAAAGGAACCCATGGAGCATCAAATCAGTCGCCCCCACCCCCACTTTCATTCCCCTCGCCCTTCGAAGGGACCCGCTCATTCGCAGTCGCCCGAAGAGCAGTTCACTCCGCCGTCGAGTGACACCGGCCGTCCTCCGTCGTCCGAAGAACCTCCCGCTCACTTCGGCGGCGGTGGTCGCTATGGTCACAACTCAGGTCCGATCCGCGACAACTCGTTTCAACGCACCGCGGCCCTCGCCGGTCTTACCTTCCGCGTTGAGTCGAAACATCTCGAGCGGGGGCATGTGACAGCCCTGCTTTCGGGGGTCACCGTCGACATGCGGGACGCGGAGCTCGCACCAGAAGGAGCTGTCCTTTCGATCCAATCAGCGATGAGCGGCATCGACATCTTGGTGCCAGCGAGCTGGCAAGTTGTGTGTGAAATTGACCCAGTGTTCGGCGGGGTCGACGGCGATCGGCTGCGCGAAAATCCGGAGCAAGAGGGCCCGGTCCTGCGCATCATCGGTAGCGTGGTGGCAGGCGGGCTCACGGTGCGTTAGGAGTAGATGATGAACGGTTTCTGGAACCGGCCAGGTTTTTGGCCTGGTGTGACCTTCGTCTCGCTCGGAGCCGGGTTGCTCGCGCGGGAGCTGGGCTACCTGCCGAGTGATGTGCGCTGGATCGACTTCTGGCCGCTTTTGGTCGTCTTCTTTGGGCTCTCGGCGCTCCGTCATGCCCAGAGCTTCTTCGGCTTCCTCTTCTGTGCGGTGACAGCAGCCGTCGGAGCACTGCTCCTCGGGGAGAATCTCCGCCTGCTCTCCTTCGATGTGAGCCGCTACTGGCCCTGTTTGCTCATCTTGCTCGGCATCTCGATGTTCTGGGGCGGGGGGAACTCGGGGCGCAGGGCCAAGAAGGACCGAGGCTGGGCTCACGGTGGGCGCGGGGCGCCCGTCGAGACGACGCGAGATGACATCCTCGAGCGCCAAGTGACCTTCGGCGGCGCGGAGATCAGGGTGAACTCGGAGCGTTTCCAGGGAGGATTCCTCGCGGTCACGCTCGGCGGAGTGGAGCTCGATCTGCGGCACGCGGAGCTCACGCCGGAGGGTGCGATCCTCGAGCTGCGCGTCCTGATGGGAGGCGTGGACGTGAGGGTTCCCGATCACTTCCAGGTGCAGAGTGAGGTCACGCCCATGCTGGGAGGGGTCGATGATACCTCCCGCCACGACCCGAGGGTTCAGGGGGCTCCTCGGCTCATCTTGCGCGGTTCTGTGATGTTTGGGGGCGTGACAATCAGGAACTGAGGCGACGATGCATCCGCTCCTGCGCGCGCGCGGCGCGTTCCTCCTCTACATCTTGCTCTGGGCCGGGCTCGCGATCGTTCCCTATTCGCTGATCGCCCTGCCCGGCGAGGAAGGCACCGCACTCTTCGTTTCGCTCGGAACCATGGCGGCCTTTGGTTTGACGGCGCTTCCTTCTTACGCCCTCTGCGCTTCCCTTCCGCTGGACGGGGGACGCCGCTTTCGCTCGGGGCTCGTCGTGTTGCTCGCGGCGCTGTCGATGATGCTCGGCTACCGCTGGCTGATCGAGTTCTTCTTGGCTCTGGTGCGCGTCTTTGAGCCGGAGGCTCTCGTCGAGCGGCGAGAGCTCGCCTTGTACGGGACGGGCGCTCTCTTTTCGCTGCTCGCTCTAGGTTTGAACTATCTTCTGCTCGCCCTCGAAGCGCGCCGTCGCTCGGATGAGCGGGAGACCGAAGCGCGCCTGCTCGCATCGAAGGCGAAGCTCGATGCGCTCCGAGCCCAGGTTCATCCCCATTTCCTCTTCAACAGCTTGAACACGATTTCCTCTCTCATCGGTTCAAGCCCGGAGCGCGCCCGGGACGCTTGTGTGCTGCTCGCGGACTTTCTCCGGAGCACCCTCCGAGCCCAGGACGTCCCCTGGGTGCGGCTCTCCGACGAGTGGAGCCTCTGTGAGAACTATCTAAGAATCGAAGCCCATCGCTTCGAAGGGCGCATCGAGACCCACGTCGACGTGGAGCCCGTCGCCCTCGCAGCCTGGGTTCCTTCGCTTCTGCTCCAGCCGCTCGTCGAAAACGCTGTGCGCCACGGGCTCGCTCCCCTCGACCGGCCGTCGCCTCTCTTCATCGAGGGGCGCGTGCGACAAGGGCGGCTGATGATCCGGATCGAAAATGACTTCGATCCCGAGGCGCGAGCTTCGACCGGGGGGCTCGGTCTCCGCAACGTGCGAGCCCGTCTTGGGGCACACTATGGGGACGAAGCGATTCTGCGCGTTTGCGAAGGGGATTCGCGTTATTCGGTGACGCTCGATTTGCCGATGGACGCAGAGCGTACGCTCCTCGGGCGAAGGGAGATGCCATGACCGAAGAGATGTCCGTTCGTGCTCTCGTGGTCGACGATGAAGCGCCCGCTCGCCGTCTCATTCGAGAGTTCTTGAAGGAATATTCGTGGGTCAAAGTCGTGGGGGAAGCGGCGAGTGGGTCCGAAGCGATCCGACTTGCGGAAGAGCTCGAGCCGGACCTTCTGTTCCTCGACATCCAGATGCCGAAGCTCACGGGCCTCGAGGTTCTCGAGCTTCTGCCTGGCTCGCCGCGCATTGTATTTGTGACAGCCTTTGATGAGTACGCGGTGCGCGCTTTTGAAGAGAACGCGCTCGACTACCTGCTCAAGCCTGTGTCCAAAGAGCGCTTTGCACGCACGATGGCGCGCGTGGAGGCCGAAGTCTCGCGCGAGAGCGCCGGCGGCGCCGCGGCGGTCCTACCGAGAGAGCTGAGCCAAAAGGCACGGCCACCCGGGACCTATCGGACGCGGCTCGTGGTGCGCGACGGGGCGGAGGTGGTCGTCATTGTGCTGAGTGAGGTCGACTATCTCCAAGCTCAGGACGACTACGTCGAGATTCACTACCGCGGTCAGTCACAGCTCTTAAGGAGAGCGCTTCGAGATCTCGAGGGAGAGCTCGACCCCTCAGAGTTCGTGCGGGTGCACCGATCTTACGTAGCCAAAGTCTCACGCATCGCGCGCATCGAGCCCTGGAGCCAAAACAGCAAGCGCCTGATCCTCACGGGCGGGCAGCAGATCCCCCTCAGCCGCGCCGGCGAAGCGCGCCTTCGGAGTCGACTCACGTGAAGCGGCTACGACCTTCAATTCCCGAGCGAAGCAACGAGCTCGGCGCTCTCTTCGTCCGAGAGATCGGCGGCGACCGCGTAACCGACGCCTTGTCGCTCACAAGCGGCGATCGAGTAGCCGCGACGCTTTCCGACGAAGACGGCGCGATTCCCGACGACGCGAGGCTCGAGGTCACGCATAGTGCGCAGCGGCAGCTCGTTCGGATCGTAGACGTAGAAGGTCACGCGACGACCTGCGAGAGAATAGTAGAGGGAAGCAGCGCTCGCGCTCTTCACGTGGACGATCTCGGCGCCTTCGAAGCGGGCGCCATAACGCCCAAGATCAGGCTCACGAATCGGCAGACCGAGGGTCGGCTCCATAGCCGAGAGAGAAGCGCGGTCGCGGATGCTCGGCTCTTTCAGAGCGGAGTGATGTTGCACAAGGGCTTCGACGAGCTGGTCGGTGGAGGCAGCAGCGCCCACGTAAGGCATACGTGCTTCGAGCTTTACGTCCGAGCCCCGGACGCGATTTGCGCTGAAGCTAAACCAAAACGCCGCCGCTGCGACAGCAGCGAGCGGCGTAATGGTGGACCAGGAGAGAGGGAGGCCTTCGGCTCGAAGATGGGCTTGGCGGGTCGCTTCCTCGGTCAGGGTGTGCTTGAGCCGGGAGGCGAACTCGGCGGAGATCGTGTCTTTGGCGCAACAAGAGCGCGTGAGACACTTCACGGCGTTCTGCAGCTCGAGCTCTTTCTGACAGGGAAGACAATCGCTGAGATGAGCCTCGAGATCGAGAGCTCGCTCCTGACTCAGCTCTGAATCGGAGTAGGCTTCAAGATACGCGCGGGCTTCACAACACTTCATACGCCAACAACCTTGCGCTTGCGGAACGCGTCGAGAGAGATCGCGTTCTCAGGGGCTGCTTCGGCCTCGTGCACCTCAGAGGGAGGTGCACTCTGCTCGAGCAGCCCGAGAGCCTGTGCCTGGCTTGCAAGACGGTTCTTCAAGATTCTTCGTCCACGATGCAGTCGTGACATCACAGTCCCGATCGGACACCCGAGGGCGTCTGCGGCTTCTTTGTACGACAGCTCTTGGACGTCGACCAGCAGCACGGCCAGTCGGAAATCTTCAGGCAGCTCTATCAGCGCGTCCTGGATCTCGCCTTCGAGCATCGAGCGCTCGGCGGTGGCGAGGGGCTCTCGGAGCGAACGGAGCGACGCGGTTCCGGTCCACTGGTCGCTGACCGGATCGAGGGACTCCGCCCCCAAGAGAGAACGCTCAAGGACGCCGCGCTTGTAGCGATTGATGTAGGTATTGGTGAGGATACGCAGGAGCCAAGCTCGGAGGTTCGTGCCCTCGGTGAACTGGTGCCTCGCGCGCAGGGCCTTGAGCAAGGTGTCCTGGACGAGGTCCTCGGCGTCGCTCGGCTTTCCCGTCATACGGACGGCGACCGAATAGAGGGACTGAGCGTGCGAGAGGGCGTTGGTCTCGAAGTTGAGCTCAGCGGTTTCGTCTTTGGGGGTAGCCTGCCAGAACATTCACATCTCCGTGCAATAGCGGGACTCGCTATGAGGGCCGCTATTGTCCAACTTGGGTCCGGGGCACCCATTGTCAATTCGACCGCGCTCAGGAGGAACTAGCACCGACCGCGGGTTATTCCGCCATTTCCCGCTTTGACGGGCGATCTGGGTGCTTTTGTGGGGCCACATAGGGCCAAAAGATTGAAGAAATTTGAGGATGCGGCACACCTAGGGCGCCCCCAGCACCGGCCCGGGCGCCCCCCCGATCAGCGCACTTACATAAGTGAAGGGCAGCGAATCTCCAGCTGACCGGCTCGGCTCTGCGCAGCGCAGCGCGAGTTTCGCTGAAAATTTCCCTCTTTTCGAGCGCTTCCCGTAGAAGAACCAAGATTGACTCGGGTCTTCGTCGCGTGCGGCCTCAAGGGCCCCTTTTTCGCGGGCATGTGGGCGCTCCTGCTCTGCCTTCTTGCGCTCCTCGGCTGCGCTCGCGATCCGCTCCCGGGTCTCATTGAGCTGACCGGGATTTCGACAGATTCGGTCGAAGCGCACGCGGATTGGTCCGTGCTCGGTCGAGGCTTCCCACCTCGGCGTCCCGTGACCGTGACTCTGCGGGGCAAGGTCTACGCCCCAGGTCAGAAGCCATCGCCTGTGACCCTGCGTCTCGCGCGCCACTCGGACTCGCGCACGCGCATTGCTCTCGCGCCGACTCCAGAAGATCTCGCTCGGCTCGCGGGCGACGAGCCCCATGTCACTTTCCGCGGCGAGATCCAGGCAGAGTTCGCTCCCGTGCGCCCCGGTGGTCCGCCGCTCGGAGCAGTTTTGTCCGGTGTGGTGTTCGATGTGCACGTGCGCGGCGCGACGCGCGCGGCTCCCGAGGACGTGAGCGCTTTCTTAGCGCATGTCGGCCTTGAGCTCGGGCCGCTCATGACAGTGACGGCGGTGCACGTCGGAGGTCCTGCCGAGGCGGCGGGAGTGCAGGCTGGTGATGTTCTCGTCGAGCTCGACGACGTACGACTCTCGGGAAAGACGGACGTCTTGCCGCGCCCGGGGCGAACTCTCTCGGTCTTGAAGGTATTTCGAGAAGGAGAGCGAGAGAGTCTCACGTTGCTCCTCGATCGACGCGGCTACTCGCGGCCCCACGCGCGCTTTGCGAATCAGAGCGTGAGCGCGCTGGTGGCGGCGACGGTCGCGCTCATTTTCTCGCTGCGTCCGCCGCGCCTCTTCGTGTGGATGCTCTCGGGTTTGTCGGGAGCGCGCTCCTCTGGGAGCCGAACGAGGGGCCGTCCCTCTTACGCGCTCTTGCTCGCGCTCTCGCTTCTTCTTGATTTCTGGGTCTTCCGACTCGCGCGGGAGCGTGAGCTCGGCACGGACGCGGCGCTCCTGTTCATGGTGGGTCTCTTCCTTTCGGGGGCCGCGCTCGTCCTTGCGCCGGGACCCCTAGGGCGCCCCTCGGCCCTGAGGAGCCTCTCTGTCGCGCTCGCGTTCTCTCTCTCGCTTGGAGTCGGCGCGGCGATCGGCCTCGCTCAGCTCGGCGGCCTCAGCTTCGCTATCGCGCGCGACGCAGAGCCCTTCGCCTTCCCTCTCACCCAAAACCCCTGGTCACTGTTCGCCGGGCTCAGCTTCCTCGGCGCCCTGTGTCTCGCCGCGACTTGGCTCAACTTCCTGGGCAAGCGCTCGGCGCCTCTCGGGCGCCTCGGGCTCGTGGTGCTCTCGAGCTACTGGGTGCGGCTCTTTCTCGGTGAGTTCTTCTCGCCCGGTTCGCCTCTCGACCTGTTTTTGACGGGAGCTGTCACGATTGGGCTCTTGGAGCTGTCCGGCGCAGCCGCCGCCGCACTTCCTCGCGCATCTGTGCCGCGCCTTTTTCGACTCGTCCTCGGCGCCGCCACATTGCCCGCCGCTTTGCTCTTCGCCCTTTCGATCCCGCTTGCGAGCTTCCGGATGTACGCAGGCTGGCCGCTCGTGACCTCGCTCTTCCTCGGAGCGCTCGTCCTGCTTCTCTTGCTGGTGCAGGGGCGCAGCGGTTTCCGCCTGGTGCGAGCGGTCGATCCCTGGATTTAGAGCATCCGCTCACAAGTTCCGCCGGGCGCAGCTCGCGGGGGACGTGAGGCGAATCCTGAGCGCGGAGGCGACAGGTTCAGCCGAGCTCAGCGCTCCCGGATCGCGTCGGGGAGCTCGTTTTGATTCTCCTCGCCTGCGGGGAACGCGCTCTCGAGGAGCCCGCCGATGCGCCGGATCACTTCGAGCAGGCTCTCTGCGGCTCGCTTCTGCCTGAGTCCACTGGTGAGCGTCTGGACGTCCTTCTCCCATTCGCCGGCCTCCACGCGCTCGTGGATGCCTCTGTCTGCGAGGATGACGACCTGGTGCTCAGCTTCACTCAGGAGGATCAGCACGCCGCTTCGATCGCGGGTTTCGGTGACACCTTCCTCCGTGAAGGCGCGCAGAGCGCGCTCAAGGACACGGGCACTCTTGATGCGTGTGGGCACGACGAGCCGAAGCAGCGGCCCGACCCCGAGCAGAAAGTAGAAGGGGATCACCCCGAGCGCGAAGAGCGGTAAGAGCCAACCATCGTCGATCGGGGCGAAGCGGAGGAGCTCGGTGACAACAAAGGACAAGACGAGGGCCCAAGTGCCGCGGATCGGGGCGTAGTCGTCGGAACGCTCGGCGAGCACAATGACGAGCTCGCCGGCAGTGTGCGCTTCGGCCGCGCGCACCGCCTCTTGAATGTCTTTCTTTTCTGCTTCGCTGAAGAGACTCATCGCCTGTCACCAGCCCCCCGAAGCGCCGCCGCCACCAAAGCGACCTCCGCCGCCTCCAAAGCCGCGTCCCCCACCGAGTCCGCCCCCGAAGCCGCCTCCGAAGCCGCCACGTCGTCCGCCGAGCCCCGCTCCGAGGCCGCCCATGCCGCCGTACACCATTGGGCCTCCGCCGCCTCCTCCGCGCGCCATGGCGAAGAAGATCAGAGCGAAGATCAGCAGCGGCAAGAGGCGCAGCAGCGCAGGAGCCGGTTGTTTCTCCTCTCCCGGGAGCGCGAGCGCTTCGCCTTCCGCGGCGCGCATGAGCAGCGCAAAGGCGCGCGTGATTCCGCCGTCGAAGTCGTTGGCCTCAAAGGCGGGGCGCAGCTCATTGCGGATGATTTGAGCGGCGGTGGCGTCCGGGATCGCTCCTTCGAGACCGTAGCCGACCTCGATCCGGATCTTCTTGTCCGCTTTGACGACGAGAAGAATCAGCCCATCGTCGCGTTTCTTGTCGCCGAGCTTCCACTTCTCCGCGAGCCGAATGGAGTAGTCCTCGAGAGCTCCGCCGTCGAGCGTCTCAATCGAGAGGAAGGCGAACTGATGTCCCGTGTCCTTCGCGTATTGGGCAAGCTCGGCCTCGAGCCTCTGAGCTGTCTCTTGTGAGAGGACGCCCGCGAGATCATTGACGTGACCCTTGAGCTCCGGGAGCTGAGCCTCGGCGTGGGCCGCCGGGAGCGACCCAAAGAACAAAAGCGCAAGACTGAGCCCGAACCAAAGGAAGAGGTCGAGCGCGCGGCCGAGGGGGCGAGGAGGAGAGAGCTGAACGAACAATGGGAAAACTTCGGTCTTAGAAATTCACTTCGGGAGCACGATCGGCTCCGGGGGTGGTTGCTTCGAAGGTCGGGCGCTCTTTTTTCCCGCGCATGCTGGCGCCGATCGAGGTCGGGAAGTGAAGGACGACTTTGTTATATTCGGCGACCGCGCTGATGTAGCGCTGACGAGCGACGGCGATCCGGTTTTCGGTTCCCTCAAGCTGAGCCTGGAGGTCTTGGAATGCGGCGGTGGACTTGATGTCGGGATACTTCTCGACGACAACCATGAGCCGAGAGAGCGCGGAGCCGAGCTGGCCCTGGGCCTCCGAGAACTGCCGGAGCTTCTCTGGGTCGTCGATGATCGACGAGTCGACCTGCATTTGGCCCACCTTGGCGCGGGCCTGTACGACGCTCTCGAGGGTCTCCCGCTCGAAGTTCGCGCTGCCCTGGACCGTCTTGACCAGGTTCGGGACGAGGTCGGCGCGCCTTTGATACTGGTTCTGAACCTCTGCCCAGCTCGCTTTGACGTTTTCGTCTTGAGTGATCACCTCGTTGTAGCCGCAACCCGTCGCGGCCGGGAGCGCGGCAACGAGGGCGAGGCTGAGAGCAAAGGGAGCGAGAGAACTCGATTTTCTCTGGGGCATGGATCGTTTCATCGCACTTTCGAGGAAGGGTGAGAAGACCCCGGCGCGGGGGGCTTCCATTTCCGTTCAGCAAATCCTGCGCCAAACAATCCGTGGGCTTGGCTGTGGCCGTCCTGCACGCGACTGTCCCGAAGGTCGACTCATCTTGCGCTCACCGTGGTCATGAAGCGCGCGCGGGGGCGGGGCGAAAGCGGTGGCCTCCTGTTTTTCGTTGCCGCGCCGCCGGGCCGAGTTAAGCTGAAACGATGGTCCTCCGCTGGCCTCGCGCTTCAGTTTGGGCATTGTGCTCCTGGTGCGCGCTCGCGAGCGCGCCCGCCTGGGCCCAGCGAGATGTCCCGGGGGTGACTGACCCGGCGGTCTCCGAGACTCTCCTGGGCCGCCTGGAATTGCACGCGGAAGGACTCCACCAGATGGAGAAGCGGGGCTCGTTCCTGCTGTCGGGCAAGATGGACGAGCTCGACGGCAACGGGAGCGTGAGCGGGACGAAGGAGCTCGTGGTGAAGGTCACAGCGCGGCCCACGGCACGGGTGACGGAGATCCTCAAGTACCTCGAGGATGGCGTCGACAAGACCGAGGAGGCGCGGGCGAAGCAGAAGCGCCGCGAAGCGGAGCCGGACGATCCGAAGAAGCGCTTTATGTTGCCCTTCTCGCGCCTGGCGAAGGATCGGTATCGCTTCGAGCTCGCGGAGCGGAACCTGAAGAATCCTTCCCGCGTCCGCGTCCGCTTCATTCCGCTTGAGCGAGCGGAAAATACGTACACAGGCTCCGCTTGGGTCGACCAAGAGCGCGGCGAAATCCTGACGATGATTCTCTCGCCGACGAAGACGCCGATGTTCGTGGACAAAATCGAGCTCTCGGTCGTGTTCGAAAACCAAACCAGCCTGGGCCGTGCTCCCTCGGAAATTTCCTTTGAAGCGCGCGGGAGCCTCCTCTTCTTCAAGAAGCGCTACCGGGGTTCTGCGACGCTCACGGAGACGGAGATCTCATTTTGAGGAAGAAGACGTGAGAGGGCAGCTCGTACCCTCTCACAGATAAGTACACCTATCGCGGAGGCCCGAAGCGTCCGGACCTCAAGCGGGCTTCAGTGGTGATCGGGGTTCGAGGCGAGCCAGTCATCGATCTCTCGTTCAGCCGCTTCTTTGACATAGCCGTATCGCTCCTGCAGCTTACCGACGAGCTGGTCTCGGCGCCCTTCGAGCGCCTTCAGGTCATCGTCCGTCAACTTGGCCCAGCGAACCTTCGCCGCGCCGCTAAACTGTTTCCAATTTCCGCGAATCTGATCCCAATTCATCTTGGCATTCCTTTCTTAGCGGCCGCGAAAGAGCGGCGCGCCCTCGGGTCCCCCCGGGTTCAGCGAGATCCGTGCCAGCGCGAGGAAGGCGGAGAATGGGCGCGAGCGAGCAGGAAGGTGGGGGTTAGGGGACGCTGCGCTTTCCTTCAAACGAAGCGTTTTGCCACGCCTGAGGCAAAAAGAAGCCCCGCGTCCTCTTTCGAGGAGCGGGGCTCAGTCAAATGGGCGCGGAGCGGGCGCAGCCTCGGGCCGCGCGCCGCTCATGGGGCTCACTTCTTCTGGTTGAAGGCCTTGGTGCCGGCGTAGATCGCAGCCTTGTCGAGCTCCTCGGAGATGCGCAGGAGCTGGTTGTACTTGGCGATACGGTCGGTGCGGCTGAGGCTGCCCGTCTTGATCTGGCCGCAGTTCGTCGCGACCGCGAGGTCGGCGATGAACGTGTCGGCGGTCTCACCGGAGCGGTGCGAGCTGACGGCCGTGTAGCCGTTTTTGTGAGCGAGGCGGATGGCGTCGAGCGTCTCGGTCACGGTGCCGATCTGGTTCAGCTTGATGAGGATCGAGTTAGCGATGCCCTTGTCGATGCCGGTCTGGAGGCGCTCGATGTTCGTCACGAACAGGTCGTCGCCGACGAGCTGAACCTGGCCACCGATCTTGTCGGTGAGGAGCTTCCAGCCGTCCCAGTCGTTCTCGTCGAGGCCGTCCTCGATGCTGACGATCGGGTAACGCTTGACGAGGTCGACGTAGACGTCGACGAGCTCAGCGCTCGAAAGCTGCTTGCCGTCGAAGGTGTACTTGCCATCCTTGTGGAACTCGCTGATCGCGCAGTCGAGAGCGAGCGAGACCTGCTTGCCGGGCTCGTAACCAGCGGCCTCGACCGCTGCGAGGATCTTCTGGAGAGCTTCCTCGTTCTTGGCGAGCTTCGGAGCGAAACCGCCTTCGTCGCCGACGGAGGTCGTGTAGCCGTCCTTCGCCAAGATCTTCTTCAGGTTGTGGAAGATCTCAGCGCCGGCGCGCAGAGCTTCGCTGAAGCTCTTGAAGCCGTGGGGCACGAGCATGAACTCCTGGATCTCCATGCCGCTGTCGGCGTGCTTACCGCCGTTGATGACGTTCATGAGGGGCGTGGGGAGAACGCGCGCCTGCACGCCACCGAGGTAACGCCAGAGCGGCAGACCGACCACGTCTGCTGCAGCGCGGGCGGCGGCCATCGAGATGCCGAGGATGGCGTTCGCGCCCATCTTGGCCTTGTTCTTCGTGCCGTCGAGCTCGAGCAGACGATAGTCGAGCGTGGGCTGATCGAGAGCCGAGAGACCGAGCACCGCCGGTCCGAGCTTCTCGTTGACGTTCTCGACCGCCTCGAGGACGCCCTTGCCGAGGTAGCGCTTCTTGTCGCCATCACGAAGCTCTACTGCCTCGTGTTCGCCGGTCGAGGCGCCACTCGGCACCGCCGCGCGACCAAAGCCGCTCTCGGTCTGGACCTCAACTTCGACCGTCGGATTCCCGCGGGAATCCAAAATCTCTCGTGCGTGGACGTTGATGATTTCTGACATGGTCGCGCTCGCTAACACGAAAAAATCGGGGCCGTAAAGGCGCCCGTCGGCCGGGCCCGCCAGGGCTCGATCGCTCACGGAGCGCGCCTGTGGATCGACGAGAAACCTTTATTTCTAGTGTTTCGGGGCCTTTACGGGCTCAAGCTCATCCCCCTCGTACTTTCCGGACGCACGCTGCGCCCCGGAGCCTCGGCTGCGAGGCGTTTCCGGGCGCGAGCATTTTCCGGGGAGTCCAGCGGAGCTCTTCTTGCGGGTGGTGGCCCTCCCCCGGTCTCGCGCCTCACTGAACAGAGGTCTCCCTCCGTGTTTCCCCGGGCAGCGGCGACCTCCCGCGAAGTGTGCGCTCGCCCGCCCCTCCCTGACGTCCGTCCTCGGCGCTCCCGCGCCTCCGGGCGGCCGTGGGAGGGGCCGAAATCCCGTCTGGGCGCGTGGGGCCCCGTTTTGTCTCAGTCGTCGATCTTGTGAGCCAATAGAGTTCCATCTTCCGCATCGAAGATCAGCTCGTGCTCGAGCCCCCTCTTGTCGAGGATCTCCACCTCGATCACCGCGCGACCGTACTCGAAGTCGCGCTCGACGGACTTCACCGTGCCGCCCGGCACCTCGCGCTTCGCGCGCTCGATGGCTTGTTCAAAGCTGAAGCTGCCCGCCCAAGCGAGGCCAGTCATCGTGGTCGCCAAAAAGAGGGCAGCGAGTGCGGAGGAAAAAGTCTTCTTCATCGTCGTTTCGTCCTTTCAGGGCGTCCGCCAGGCGGGCCTTCCCCCAAGGTGACACCCGTGCCTGAACCGTTTCTGAACAGGAGGAGGCGGCTCTGCTCCGGCGCGAGGAGCGTGGAAGAGCCGCTCGGAGCGGCGCGTAGTGGCGCCTTTCTCTGGGAAATGAAGCCTTTTACGATGAGGTATGGAGTGGATGCGTGGAAAGAAACTGGCCGTCGGGGGAGCGCTCGTGGCGGCGTGCCTCGGGGGCTGCGAGAAAAAGACTGACAGCCCCGGAGGCGCTGAGAAGGCGCAGGCGTCTCGTGGGACCGAGGAGGCACCGGGCCCGGAGGGGTCCTCCGCGAAGCCGAAGGCTGCCAAGAGCACCGAACCTACCTATCTGGTCCCGCCGACGCAGTACGGGGAACACGATGTCATCCGCGATGTGCTGGTCTCGGGCAGCGACGTCTACTTCGTGACGCTCACTGAGCTCTACCGCGTTCCTCTCGCCGGCGGCACGCCGACTTTGATCGGAAAGACGCTCGGGATGACGCTAGCGGGAAAGTTTGTTCTTTGGGAGGACGGGGAGCGTCTGATCGCTCAATCCCCGAGCGAGCCGATCTTCATGGAGACCCCGAAAGCAGGCGGGCCCTGGAAGACGTTCTTGGACCTGACTCCGAACAAGGTGGGCGGAGGTCGGAGCGCGATGGCGCGCCTCTTCGACGACCTCAAGAAGGGGGAGAAAAAGCGAGCGACGTTCGCGGACTTTGACGGGACGGACTTCTACTTCTCGCTCCAAAACGTGGGCGCGATGTCTTCGGTGTCGTCGTCTTCGATCCTGAAGGTTCCGCTGAAAGGTGGATCGCCCGAGTTGCTGCTCGACACGCCCGGCGAGATCGACGAAGTGCACCGCTACGGAAAGGATATCGTCTTCAAGTTTACGAAGCCTCCGAGCGCTGAGCAGCTCGCCGAGTACGACAAGGCGCGGAAGAAGTCCCCCTACACGCCGAAGCCGAAAGGTCCGACCGGTGTGTTTGCGCTCACACCCGGCGCGGGAGAGCCGCGTCTGCTCATGAACCTGACGCACATGATGTCGTCGCTGATCTTGGTGGGCGACGAGTCGCAGGTGATCCTGAGCGGGTTTGAGGAAGGCGACTTCAAGCGAGGAGGGACCTTCCG
>Ga0182792_1002224_pt1 | contig 14059 bp, 9 predicted proteins | sample Passage237B_FD_130497 | JGI IMG/M metagenome (GOLD analysis project Ga0182792, IMG submission 130497) | Cellulose adapted compost microbial communities from Newby Island Compost Facility, Milpitas, CA, USA - Passage2 37B (version 2) (version 2) ...
CCCCCTGCCATATCTGTCTCAAAGAAACTACGAACGCTCAGCCCTTTCCGAACTTACCAGATGGCCGGGCATTATCGGGAAAGCCCAACACGCACAGAGGCACTCACCTAACGATAACCGTATACACCCGGATATATCCGTTTGTAAACGTGTGTACTCTGGATAAATATTTCGGCAGCGTGTAAATTGCTATCGGGGAGGGGAGGGCTTGTCCCCGCGCGCCTGAGAAATGCTCACTCAGTACCTGATAAAGTGACAATTAGGGCGGGACGGCAATCGCAGCCGACTTCCATTCACCTGCCACCTTCCTGTGCTAGAAAATGTTAATCCCACCGGTCTGGCAAACCTCCCATGGGTGGCATTATGATAGACAAAATGCGAATCCCACCGATCTCCCCAACCCCGCAGGGGTGACATGATATTAGAAAAAAAATGTCAATCCCGACGGTTTTCAAACCCCGCAGGGGTGACATGATGATAGGAAGACATGTCTCCCGCCATTATCTTCAAACCCCGTAGGGGTGACATGATGATGGAACGTTCCCCATCTCGCTTACCTGGTAGATAGGACAATTCCAGGTTCCTTCACAAGAAATATACCTCGACCCAATGGGAAGTCCTCTTTTGCGTAGAGAAATACCAGGACTGCACCGGCTATCCGGGCTTCTCCCCGGAATTCTGATGAGCGATCGGGAAGATCAGTGAATGGGTAGAAATGCCTACTACCGAAGGTCTATCACTTCTGCGCCGGGAAATTTCTGCGCATTGAAGGTGAAGACATGGTCGCTGACAGTTGCATTAGGCTGGAACTGAGTTACCTCAAACTGTGTGTTTTCCTTGCTTTTGGAAAAAATCTTCCAGCCCTTGATCGTTTTATCTGCCTTGTCGATTTGAAGTTCTACTTTGGACACCGGCGAATTGGAGGCAGTTGGTGTAAGACGGACGTTTTCGTAGGTACGCCCTCCCATTTGCGTTTCCCCGAGGAAAGCATATTTGTATCCTTTCTTATAGGCCATGTAGATTCGGGTGGGACTCAGGTCGCCGATTTCTTCCTCGTCGTAATCCTGAACCGTAACCTCGTTGGATTCTTTCAGGTAGGTGGCCAGTATCTTCCCATCGGAGATGATCTCCTGATCGGCCATCTTCAGGTGAAATTTCCCGCCTTTCACAATGGCTTCTCCCTTAGCGGGTCGCCCGCCGTTGGTAGCGTAGGTAAATGAGGCGCGGAAGGAGGTATAGCTCTTGTAGCGGTTGCTCATTTCGTCCAAAATAGACAACGCCCTCTTTTCATCCTGCGCATGGGCGGTGAAAAAGAAAGGGGCAAAGAGCAGTATCAGAAATATTTTCTTAATCATTTTTAGAATGGCATTATGGGAGTTGGACACCCGGACGAGGCAGAAGTTTAATCCAGACCAAGAGACTTGAGGTGCTGGTCTACGCTTTCAAGGTCGTGGAAGAGGACTTCCCTGGCTTTACTGCCAGTAAAGGGTCCTGTCACACCCAGCGATTCGAGCTGATCCATAATCCGGCCGGCACGGTTGTAGCCGAGTTTCATCTTACGCTGGATCAGGGACGTACTTCCCTGCTGGTGCGTTACGACCAGACGCGCCGCCTCCGGCAGCAGCGGATCAAAACTGTTGACATCGAATTCCTCCTTTAGCTCGCCACCTTCGTCACCCTCAAATTCGGGCAGCGCATAGGCATCGTTATAGCCACGCTGGTTGCCCACATAGTTACATATGGCTTCCACGTCGCGGGTGTCGATAAAGGGACACTGCAGCCGGAGCATTTCCGAGTTGAGGGAAAGGAGCATATCTCCATGACCGACCAGCTGTTCGGCTCCACCGGCGTCGAGGATGGTGCGGGAATCGATACTGGAAGTTACCTTAAAGGAAAGCCGGGCAGGGAAATTGGCCTTGATCAGACCGGTAATCACTTTCACCGAAGGACGCTGCGTAGCCACCACAAGGTGGATACCCACCGCCCGGGCCAGCTGAGCCAGACGGGCAATCGGGGTTTCGACTTCCTTACCGGCCGTCATCATCAGGTCGGCCAGCTCGTCGATGACCAGCACGATAAATGGCAGGAAGCGGTGTCCTTTTTGCGGATTCAGTTTGCGCTCCACAAACTTGGCGTTGTACTCCTTAAGGTTCCGCACGGCCGCTTCCTTAAGCAGGTCGTAGCGGTTGTCCATCTCGATACACAGGGAGTTGAGGGTATAGATTACTTTCTTGGTATCGGTAATAATGGCTTCCTCACTGTTCGGCAGTTTGGCCAGATAATGTCTTTCCAGGTGATTGTACAGGGTAAGTTCCACCTTTTTGGGGTCAACCAGTACGAATTTAAGCTGGGAAGGATGTTTCTTGAACACCAGTGACGCCAGCAGGACGTTCAACCCGACGGACTTACCCTGACCCGTGGCTCCCGCAATCAGCAGGTGAGGCATTTTGGCCAGGTCGGCCACGTAGATTTCGTTTGAGATCGTTTTGCCCAGAACAATGGGAAGATCGTAGGTTGATTTCTGAAAACGCTCGTTACCGAGGACCGTCCGGATGTAAACCGTTTCCCTCCGTTTGTTCGGTACTTCAATACCGATGGTTCCCCGTCCGGGCATGGGAGCAATAATCCGGATCCCCAGGGCGGAAAGGCTCAGGGCAATATCTTTCTCCAGGCTCTGGATTTTCGAAATCCGTACCCCGGCTTCGGGGATGATTTCATAAAGCGTGACGGTAGGACCAATGGTCGCTTTGATTTTGGCGATTTTGATGCCATAGCTGCCAAGTGTCTCCACGATACGGTTCTTGTTGCTTTCCAGCTCTTCCTGGGATACTTTCTCCTGCTGGTTTTCCTGCGGAGGTGTAAGAAGATCGAGGTGAGGATTTTTAAAGGTGGGAAGGTCGAGCGTTGAGTCATATTCTCCGAACTCCTCCACCAGCTCCTCACTGAGTGATTTCTCGGGTTCGGGAGTTACCAACGGCACAGGATCTTCTTCCAGCTCCAGCTGGACATCCCCATCGACCCGGGTAGCTCTCGGAAGTGAATCGCTCGGGGATACTTCCAGTTCAAGCTCTTCCTCGGCTTCAAACGGTATCGGTTCGGGCTTTTCAACGATCGGGTCAGGAATTACTTTCTGCACCGGTGGAGTTACTACCGGTTCAGTAGTCGTATCCGGCTGATACAGATTGGGAAATGCCCCTTCTTCCTCCCTTTCCTCTTCCTCCGTTTCGTTTTCGGATGACGGCTTCGATTTAAATATACGTAGGTTTTGCAGGAAGCCGAGCGAAGTGATATTGTAAGACGAGACAATAAAAAAGAACAGAATCAGTGCGATGACCACAATGCTGCCCCACTTCAGCAGGCTGAAAAGGATCACGTTGGCTTCGAATCCAAAGCCGCCTGACAGAAAGCCGAGCTTGCCGGGATTGTCACTCAGCATGACGATATACCCCATGAATAGGCTGATCCACAGGGTATAGAAGATCACCTGTTTGGTGATGGTTGCCAGCGGCAGGTGGTCTTCCTTTACGAGCAGTCTCCACCCTGCCAGAATGGGGATGACGGGAACCAGCAGGGCACCCAGCCCGAACCAGCGGTATACAAATACGTGGGAAATGATCGCACCCCATAGTCCCAGGGCGTTGCTGACATTGTCACCGATTTGTCGGAGTGAACGGGAGCCGATATGTTCGATGGCACTCTGATCGGCATTTCCGGAAAAGATGTGGGACAGAAAAGCGATGACCATCAGGATGCCCAAAGTGAGCAATATTGAACCCCAAAACAGTGGTCTGTTTTCCCCAAAAAATATCCGGTTGATTATGCCCCTTTTGGGAGCAGGGGCCGTGTTTTTTGATCTGGGAGTGTTTCGCCGCTCTCGTCTATCTGACATAGTTAATTTCCAATCTTATTTCGTACCAGTCCTCTACACAATTTACTTGCCAGTGCAGGTCCTTCGTATATAAATCCGGTATAAATCTGCAGCAGGGAAGCACCTGCATCGAGCTTGGCCCGGGCCGATTCCACCGAATGAATTCCACCCACGCCAATAACCGGGAATGCATTTCCGGAAGCTTCGCATAAATACCGGACAATTTCGGTGGACATCTTTTCCACAGGTTTTCCACTCAGTCCTCCTGTTTCCTTTACTACCTCACCGCGTGTTTTGAGGTTTTCGCGGGTGATGGTTGTGTTGGTAGCGATGACGCCGGCAATTCCGGTTTCCTTGACAATTTCGATGATATCATCAAGTTGTTCGCGGGTCAGGTCGGGCGCGATTTTCAGGAATACCGGCCTGCTTACCGGCTTCCGGTTATTCAACTCCTGAATGGTTCCCAACAGTGCTTTCAGGGGCTCCTTTTCCTGCAGCTCCCGAAGCCCGGGTGTATTGGGTGAGCTAACATTGACAACGAAGTAGTCTACAAAATCGTACAGCTCGTTAAAGCATAGGGTGTAGTCGTTGACGGCCTGGTGGTTCGGTGTGTCCTTGTTTTTACCGATATTACCCCCTACGAGGATTTTGGACTGACGTGAGCGCAACCGGCCGGCAGCTACCTCCACGCCCCGGTTGTTGAATCCCATGCGGTTGATAAGCGCTTTGTCTTCCTTCAGCCGGAACAGCCTCGGTTTGGGATTACCGGGCTGAGGACGGGGCGTTACCGTTCCGATTTCCACAAAACCGAAGCCCAGGGTCTCCATCATGTCGACCAGTTCGGCATTTTTATCGAAACCGGCCGCCAGTCCGATCGGATTTTTGAATTTCAGTCCGGCTACCTCCACTTCCAGGGAAGGATGTTCGTATGTGTACAGCCATTTGAACAGGGGTTGGACGAACGGAATTCTGAATAAAAACTGCAACAGGCTCGTTACCGTGTAATGAGCCTTTTCTGCGTCCATTCCGAAAAACAGGGGGCGGATGATATACTTGTACATGAAGACAAAATTAGAAATAACCTTAGGGAGACTAAAGTTTAACGGCGGATTTATTTTAAACCCTAAACGAAAAAGAGGCCGTCACCGATCTACACTTCGGGACAGCCTCTACTTGGGGGTTATATATATGCCTGCCTTAATATAAGGAGGCTATACGACGGGTTCATCAATAATTCTGCAAGCAGACGTATCTGAAAGCAGGCGAGTAGTTGTAAAAGCCAAAGGCCGGGTTTTGATAATTCTGTCCATCAAATTCCTGTTTGATCTTGCAGTCAGCCAGTTCGGCACGGCCATTCTGATTTTTGAACACGTAGAAGACGCGGCTCTCACGGGCGATCACCCGGTCCAGCGCTCCCCGCACTATCGTCCAGTTGTCGGCCGCATAGATATAGATGGGATCGCGTTTGGTATCGGAGCGTATCAGCTGAGCGATACGTTGTTCGAGTTGAGCCTGTCCCTGCAGCACCCCCTTGTCGAATTTGGGCCGGCCGTATGCCTTGCAGTAGGCATCCCGGTCCTGGCGGTTCACATGTACATCTACCTCTCCGGCAGCCATCAGAATCTCCTGGTTTTCAAACTCGCGGGCTGCTGATCCGGTGGTATTGGGAAGCTCTTTGGCCACAGTGAGGATATATTCCACCTTCAGCCGGTGTTTACCATCGGTAAGGGTAGAAAACACGTGGGCGAGTACACCTACACGGAATTCATTTTCGTGGAAGTCGGTCTTATTGGCAGGAACGAGTACATCCGCAAATACCGCCTTTTGTCTGAAAGTTTCCTGGTCCATATTATCCGTATAGGAAGCGATCAGCTCGTTATTGATGTAATATTTTCGGGTAAACACGGGTACCACGACATCGAATTCCTTTACATGCCGGTGTTTGCACATGATGTTGTACATCGGATCTTCCAGATAGACGTTGAACGAATGGGCGTTCTTCAGATCGACTGCCTGCACAAACTGTGATTCGTCGGATAGTTCCGGGTTAAGCCCTCCTTTGGCAAAAAGGATCTTTCCGATGTGGCGGGTGTGAAAATCGGACTTGGCCACACTGGGAGGGTTGTTTCGTTCGTTCGCCTCCTGTTTTTTAGCCTCCGATTCCTCGATGTTCCTCGAAGCATTTTCCAGGCCATTTTTGACCCGCTGAATTTTCCCCATTAATCCCTGGGCATAAATTTCTTCCTGCAGGCTGAAAACAGTCAGGAAGGCAAGTGTTGTGAATATTTTTTGCATGATGCCGGATTGGTTAAAAGAGGTGTTAACTGTAAGGTTCCGTGTCGCAGGTGGGGTACAATGCCCTTATATTCCTGTCAGACGTAGAAATTGTAAAGATTTGAGAATTAGTGGCTTGTTGGCTGTAATCGCGGATAAGTCCAATAGTTTTTCCCTTAACCGCATAGGTTTGCTGCACCCGCGAAATGGGATCAAAATCGTATCCCCGCCCTGTTTTTTCAAAGAGAATTTGAGTAAGCCGGGTAAGGGCAGGGCGTTTTCTTATAAGGAAAAATGATATTTTTAGCGACGAGAAGTCGGTGGAGGAATAGGAAAAGCATTTGGCTGACCTGTTTCGCCCCCGTAGTATTGTCTTTTGCTCAGTCTGGTATTGATTCATAATCGTAACAGGTTTCGTGGCTATTCCATGTAAATCGACAGGCAAAACTATCCCCGTCCTGTGAGTCTGAGTCTGAATTCCGGATATTTCGAGTAAACCGCCCTTTTTGTGAGGTGAACCAGTATTTAACCCTTTGAAAAATTCCGGTACAGCATAAGCCGGTCCTGTTACTCAACCCTGTCATGCGTCTTCATTTTTTTCTGTTACTCTTTTTTGCATTTCTCCCGAAGGGGCAGGCGTACAATGGATATGAGGCCAAGGACGGAGGGGAAAAGAATTCGGCTGCTTATCGGGAAGTCCAGTCGCTCCTCAATAAAAGCGAAGAGTATAGTCACATGCAGCTGGACAGTGCTGCCCTGTATGCTGAAAGGGCTCTTATCGAGGCGAAGAAAGTTGATCACAAACCGCAGATGGCCCATGCCCGTATCCGGAGGGCCTATATTCATATTCTGAACGAGGAACTGAAGGAGGCAGGACATTTACTGGATGAGGCAGAAAAATGGCTCAGCCAGGAAAATGTGCCCGCACTGACGGCTCTCCTGCATGAAAACAGAGGGCGTTCTATCAAGAATCAGCCGGATTCGGCGCTTTTTCATTACCGGCTCAGTTTAAAGATTGCCGATGAAGCCGGACTGCCAGATCAGATCATCCGGAGCAAGATCCGTATCCTGCTGATTCTTTTGCACCAGAAAAGACACGAGGAGTTTTCAGAACATCTGAATTACCTCATTCCGGAGCTTGAACGGAAAAATGATATCGACGGTCTGGCTGAAACCTATACCTACATGTCTCTTGCCTTTCGGGACCTGAACGAAGAAGGGAAATCGCTGCTCTATGCTCAAAAAGCCATTGACCTGTCCCGTAATTCTGCGAAAAGACGTTTGCGGGCGGTCGTCACCGGTACCATCGGAAGCGGGGTGATCAATTATTTCAAAACCTTTGAGGAAGCCGAACCCCTAATCGCGGAAAGCCTTCAGCTCGCGGTTCAGACGAACGACCGGTCGCTGATACGCAACACCCACAAGCGCCGGGCTCTGCTCTATTACAACAAGGACGATTTTGCCAGAGCCACAGTCATAATCGATAGTCTGCTTAAGGACAGTACCGATCCGGATGTATTCAAGCTGAAGGGAAATCTGCTTTCGGAAGAAGGGAAATACAGGGAAGCAGCCAGGTATTATGACAAAGCTTATGCCTTATTTGAACAGGATGGAGCCTATGTACAGCAGAAGATGATTCTGCAGTTTAAAATTGACGACAAGCTCGCCATGCTGAACGACGAGCAGCTGACCCGGGATTTTCGATTGCTGGAGGAGATTACGGAAGTTCTGCACAATGCTGAAAGCAAGAGCCAGTTTTTTGATCTGGAAACCCGTTACCGCACGGCGGAAAAGGAAGCTGAAATCCGAAAGAAGGAACTGGATCTGGCTCAGTTGAGAACCCGATACCTGCTCGTGTCGGGAGCGGCTCTGCTTCTGCTGCTTACCGGGGTTTTCGGCATGTGGTATCTGCGTAACCGCCAGAAACAGCGGGAGCTCGAGTACAGCAACAGCATGCTTTCCCTGCGCAATGCCCTGAGTGTACGGGAGCTGGAAAGTCTTAACAGTCAGCTGAATCCGCATGAAATCAAGAACCTGATCGCCAGTATTGCTCCGGAATTGATTTCAAAAGCGCCTGAGGCCTATAAAAAAATGATCAAACTGTTTAATGTTACCCGTGCTTCTCTGAATGACAGACTCACGGAATCCCTGGACGTGCAGATAGGACAGATCGAAGATTACCTGCAGCTCCAGCAAGGGATGAGTGCTTCCCAATGGACTTTTGAGATTGAGCATGAGACGGGAGAGGGGGAAATCGAACTTCCCCGGCTACTGCTGAAAAACATGGTGGAGAATGCGGTAAAATATGGGGTCAGTTCCTGTGAGCAGGAGGGAAAAATTCAAATAGCTATCACCAGAGACGATAAAGACCTGCAAATTGAAGTCAGGGATAATGGAAAAGGAATTAAGGAAACGGCAGGATCAACCGGTAAAGGGCTGTCTACCTATCAGCGGCTGTTTGAACTGATGAACCGGAAGAATAATCGTCCGGCCTCCATCAGACTTGAGCGGCAGGGAAAATGGACGGTCTCGTGTATCCGCATTCCGTTAGAATATGAATATTACAACCAATAACCCACGATGTATAAATATCTGATCATAGAAGACAATGCGGCCGCAGCAGAGGCTCTGCAGCTCCTGATGAACGATTTTGAAGAGTTTCAGGGAACTGTGGTGGTCAGCCAGCTGAAGGAAGGAATTAAGGCCGTTCTGACGCATAAACCCGACCTGGTGTTTCTGGATGTAGAATTGCCTGATTTCACAGGATTTGACTTTCTGCGCACCCTGCGGAACCATTTGCAGGAACTGCCCGAAATCATCATGAGTACGGCTCATGAGAAATATGCCCTCAATGCAGTGAATGAAGATACTCTCTTTTACCTGATGAAGCCGGTGGATCCGGATGAACTGTTGATTGCCATCAACCGGTTCCGGATTAAACGGGCAAGAGTGCAGAAAGCGATCACCGTGAAAACTCAGAAAGGATACAGTTTTCTCAGCCTGGAGGATATCTTTCTGGTAAAGTCGTCGTCGAATTACACGTGTTTTTATACCCGGGATCTGCAGCAGGTGGTGGTGAGCAAAACGATGAAGGAATTCGAACCCTATCTGCAGGAAGGTTTTTTGCGGGTACACAAGAGCTACATAGTCAACACCCGTTTTATCCGCTATCTGCATACGGCCAAAAGGAGAATACAATTGTTTGTGCCGGAAATGGGAGAACTGAGTATGGGGAGTGATTTTATCAGAAGCCTGAACGAACTGGTGATCGAGGGAAGCAGTCTGGAAATCCCGATCGGGGATGCCTATCAGGAAAAGGTGCGGAATTCGATTATGTATAACAAGTTCTGAATCGGCAGAAAGGAAAGAGGCTGCCTGTATGAAACAGACAGCCTCGGGAATTCCCAGAAAAAAGAATTAATAGCGGTAAGTGTCAGGTTTGAAAGGACCGCTTACGCTTACGCCGATATATTCAGCCTGATCAGGTTCCAGTACATCGAGTTTGGCTCCTACATGGGGCAGGTGAAGCGCCGCCACTTTCTCATCGAGGATTTTGGGCAGCACATATACTTTCTTCTCGTATTTGTCCGGATTATTCCAGAGTTCGATCTGCGCGAGAGTCTGGTTGGAGAATGAGCAGGACATTACGAAAGAGGGGTGACCCATGGCGCAGCCCAGGTTAACCAGACGGCCCTCAGCCAGTACGATTACCTCTTTCCCATCGATTTCATAAATATCAACCTGTGGTTTGATCTGAGATTTGGTATGGCCGTAGTGGGTGTTCAGCCATGCCATATCGATTTCGGTGTCGAAGTGCCCAATGTTACAAACGACCGATTTGTCGCGCATTTTTTTGAAATGACGTTCGGTGATGATGCGTTTGTTGCCGGTGGCAGTTACAAAAATGTTGGCTCTTTCAGCTGCCTCATCCATGGTGACCACTTCGTATCCGTCCATGGCTGCTTGCAGGGCGCAGATGGGGTCGATTTCGGTCACGAGGACACGGCATCCGGCTCCGCGGAGGGATTCGGCCGAACCTTTTCCTACGTCACCATAACCGGCTACTACGGCTACTTTACCGGCCAGCATCAGGTCAGTAGCCCGGCGGATAGCGTCTACGAGCGATTCCCGGCATCCGTATTTGTTGTCAAATTTGGATTTGGTAACCGAGTCATTGACGTTGATGGCCGGCAGATGGAGGGTTCCGTTTTTCTGACGCTCATACAGACGGTGCACGCCGGTAGTAGTTTCTTCGGAAAGACCCTTGATGTTCGGGATCAGTTCGGGGTAGACATCGAATACCATGTTGGTCAGGTCACCACCGTCGTCGAGGATCATGTTGAGCGGCTTACGCTCTTCTCCAAACCAGAGGGTCTGTTCGATACACCAGTTGAATTCTTCCTCCGTCATACCTTTCCAGGCATAGACCGGAATGCCGGCAGCAGCGATAGCCGCAGCGGCGTGATCCTGGGTAGAAAAGATATTGCAGGAAGACCAGGATACCTCAGCACCCAGGGCTACCAGTGTTTCGATGAGTACAGCCGTCTGGATAGTCATGTGAAGACATCCGGCAATGCGTGCTCCTCTTAACGGTTGCGAAGGCCCGTATTCCTCACGGATGGCCATCAGACCGGGCATTTCTGCCTCAGCCAGCCTGATTTCCTTGCGTCCCCATTCTGCCAGGGAGATATCTTTTACTTTGTATGGGATATATTCAGTTGCCACTGCCATAGTTTGAATTTATTGATGTGTCGCGAATTGATAATTTTGAGTACAAAATTAAGACATAAGTGGGTTAAGGCCAGAAAAATAGATTTATAATTTACATATTATTGAAATTTTGGTGAATATATCTATCAGAGAGCTGTTGGAACGTTAAGCGATCTGTTTATGTCCCTCTTTGGCGGTGCGGAAAGATAAATCGTCTTTACGCGGACCATTGTATTATTCCGGTTTCTGAAGGGGTAGCATAAGGGAAATAGTTGCATTCCAGTGGGTTAGGAGGCAGATTGTGCGGGTTGTGGGAATAATCCGTGTGAGGTAGGCTCGCATTGGCTCCAAACTTCGTAATTTTACCGGCAAGTAAACGAACTAAAAAGATACATAACAGGTTCTTAAATTATTCGTTACAATTGGGTGATATTATTCATCTGATGTAACATCAGTAACCAGCAGGCGTTAACCATGAGCGATGCTATCAAGCATGAATGCGGAATCGCACTGATTCGATTACGCAAACCTTATCAATACTACATTGATAAGTATCAGACACCACTCTATGCTGCTTACAAGCTTTCCCTGATGATGGAAAAGCAGGTAAACAGAGGGCAGGACGGAGCAGGAGTGGCCAACATCAAAATCGAAGTCCCGCCAGGTAAACGTTACATCAGCAGATATCGGTCGATCGGACCACAGCCTACCAACGATATCTTCAAAAAGGTTCACAAAAAATTCCGGAAAGCACTTAAGGGAAACAAGGACAAAATGTTCGATGCGCACTGGCTTCAGGAGAACGTGGCCTTCACGGGAGAAGTCTGGCTGGGCCATCTGCGTTACGGTACCCACGGTGCAAATGAAATTGAAAACTGTCACCCGATGCTTCGCCAGAGTAACTGGAGAAGCCGGAACCTGGTCATGGCCGGTAACTTCAACATGACCAACGTCGACCAGTTGTTCGATAAGCTCGTTTCATTAGGTCAGCATCCGAAGGATACGGTCGATACGGTGACCGTGATGGAAAAGATCGGCCATTTTCTGGATGAGGAAAACCAGCGGGTGTTCGACCGGTTCAAGGGGATCTTTGAGAACCCGACCCTGTCGGATGTGATAGAAGATAATATCGATATTCAGCGGGTGCTGCATCGCTCCTGCCGTGATTTCGACGGCGGCTATGTCATGGCCGGCCTGCTCGGGCACGGGGCTTCCTTCGTCATCAGGGACCCTGCAGGTATCAGGCCTGCGTTTTACCACGCCGATGACGAAGTGGTAGTAGTGGCTTCTGAAAAACAGGCAATCAAGGCTGCCTTCAATGTGGATTTCCGGGAAATCCGGGAGCTGACACCGGGCAGTGCGCTGATCATCGACAAATTCGGAGGTTATTCTGAAGTGCCGATTCTTCCCCAGCAGGAAATCAGGCCCTGTTCTTTCGAAAGGATCTATTTCTCCCGGGCTACCGACCCTGATATTTACAGTGAACGCAAGGTGCTGGGTAAACTTCTGATCCCAAGTATCCTGAAAGAGATCAATTACGATCTGGAAAATACAGTTTTCTCCTATATCCCCAATACAGCCGAAACCGCGTTTTTCGGTCTGATCGACGGTTTGGAAGAGTATCTTTATCAGAAACGGAAACAGGCCATCGTCCAGGGTATTCTGTTTGAAGAAGAGCTTGACAGGATACTTTCCTTCCGGCCCAGAATAGAAAAGCTGGTATCGAAGGATGTGAAATCGAGGACGTTTATCACGGCCGACGAATTCCGCGACGAGATGGTGTCGAACGTGTATGACACTACCTACGAAGTAGTCAGGAGGGGCGTAGATACATTGGTAGTCATCGACGACTCCATCGTGCGGGGTACTACCCTGGAAAAGAAGATCCTTCGCATGCTTGACCGGCTGGAGCCGAAGAAAATTGTGATTGTATCTTCTGCACCGCAGATCCGTTTCCCCGATTGCTATGGTATCGACATGTCGAAGATGCAGGAATTTGTAGCCTTCCGTGCCATGCTGAAGCTGCTCGAAGAAAACGACATGACCTACCTCAAGGAAGAGGTGTATACCCAGTGTGTATCGGCCCTGGCTTCGAAAAATGCCGATAAAGAAAATTACGTCAAACGGCTCTACGAACCGTTTACGTACGAAGAAATTTCAGCCAAAATAGCTGAGATCGTCCGTCCGAATGACCTGAAAGCTGAGTTGTCAGTGATTTATCAGTCGGTCGAAGATCTCCATAAAGCCTGTCCTGATCACAAGGGTGACTGGTACTTTACCGGGAACTATCCAACACCGGGTGGTAACCGGGTGGTTAACCGGGCCTATGTGAACTTCTACGAAGGTAAGAAAGTGAGGGCATACTGATTCCCATACCGGTGCCTTTGGTGACGCCTTGAACAACCCGACAGGATGCGACAGCAATATATTTACGAGGTAGAGGTGAAGTCACTGTTGAAAGCGGATCCTGAGGCACCGGAAGGAATTGAAAAAACATATTTCTCCAATCTGAAAAAGGCGATCGATACGATCCGTATCGTACTGGAAGCCAACGGCTGGCCCGTTACCGTAAACTACTCCGCGGTTTATCGCCAACTCCCTGAAAAAGGTTTTTACACGACGGTATTTGCCGTAGAAAACGTCCGTTTTTTTCGGCTCACCATCACCAAAAGGATGCTGAATCCGGTCCTTACCGGTCTGGGTATAGAAGAGATGCCCCGCCGGAAACGACAGGGCATTTAGTTTGATCTGCAATATTTTTACGGGACTATTCTCCGTGCTTCAGCTTGCTGTGGTTTTTCCCATAGATGAAGTAAATCACCAGACCTATGGCCAGCCAGCCAGCCAGTCGCACCCAGCTTTCATTGGGAAGTGAGTACATCAGGTAGAGGCAAATCACGACGCCCATGATGGGAACAAAGGGTACCAGGGGTGTACGGAATCCTCTGGGCACCTCCGGATTCGTCTTACGCATCAGCCAGACGCCGATACACACCAGACAGAAGGCAAACAGGGTACCGATACTCACCATATGCCCCAGGTCGCTGACGGGTACAAAGCCGGCAAAGATACTGACGAACACCATGAAAAACAGGTTGGTTTTCCAGGGGGTGCGGAATTTGGGGTGAATTTCTCCAAAGAAGCGGGGAAGTAAACCGTCGCGGCTCATGGAATAGAAAACGCGGCTTTGTCCGAGGAGCATTACAA
>Ga0182792_1002230_pt1 | contig 14027 bp, 12 predicted proteins | sample Passage237B_FD_130497 | JGI IMG/M metagenome (GOLD analysis project Ga0182792, IMG submission 130497) | Cellulose adapted compost microbial communities from Newby Island Compost Facility, Milpitas, CA, USA - Passage2 37B (version 2) (version 2) ...
AAGGCGATTATTCAACATCTCCTATTTACCAAAATCCAGGTTGGGGCTGGAGTGCGGGGGAAAGTGCTGAATATTAAATGTTAATGTAACTACTAGGCTTCAAGTCGCATTTGAATTGATTGGTTAATATAGAATAATAAATATGAAAAAAATAATTTTTTTGAGTTTTATCTCTTTGTTATGTGGGTTTTTATCTTGTTCGAATAAAGGTAATGAACCTTTTGATTTGGGAAACAGTGGTGGCCGGATCTTTTTTATCGATTCACAGGCCGGTAGTGATCTGAATTCGGGAACATCCGAATCATCTCCTTGGAAGACACTGAGCAAGGTTAAAAAGCTATTGGCTGGCGATAAATTGTATCTTAAGCGAGGGTCGGTGTTTTTGGAAACATGGACTTTTCAAGCCGAGGGAACCAAAGAGAATAGAATCTTAGTTGATGCTTACGGAGCAGGAAATAAACCTCATATAAAATGTGATGGAAAAGGTATAGATGCGGTCAAGATCTATAATTCCAGTTATTTAACTTTTCAAAATATTGAGATCAGTAATAAAGGACAAAGTCCTTTGGCATACCGTAAAGGACTTTTTATCGAATGTAAGAGTTACGGAGTATGTAAGGATATTGTGATTAATTCTATCGTTGTGCACGACGTGAACGGAGATATACAAAAAGGCAAAGGAGAGGGTAGCGGTATTTATTTTTCGAACAGCGGAGTAGACGTGATATCTACTTTTGATGGTCTTGTTATTGAAAATTGCCATATATATAATTGCGAACGCAATGGAATAACATCTTGGGGATATACTAAACGGGATAACTGGCATCCAAACAAGAACGTCGTCATTCGATATAATTTGCTCGAAGGCATTCCTGGAGATGGGATTGTCCCTATCGGGTGCGACGGCGCCATCGTAGAGTATAATCTTATGAGGGATTGCTCGGATGAGATATTAAACTCTCCGGTCGATGAAGCAGCTGTCGGTATCTGGCCTTGGAGTTCAGATAATACGGTCATTCAGTTCAATGAAGTTAGTGACCATAAAGCGTACAAAGTCGATGGACAAGGATATGATGCGGACTTTAATTGTAAGAATACTATAATACAATATAACTACAGTCATAATAATTCTGGAGGTTTCGTATTGGTATGCAATAAAGGTGAATCAACCGGGACGAATGACAATATAGGCAATGAAGGCTCGGTTGTACGTTACAATATTAGTTTGGATGACGGTCGTTATCCGGATTCGGATATCACACGCGGAACGATATCGCTGAATGGGCCGATAACAAATACAACGATCGAGAAAAATGTGATCTATTCTCCAAAGGTTCTCCAGAATTCAAACCGTAAATTTATCAGCACATGGAATTGGGGAGGCTACGGTGATCTTCTGAAGCTGAAAAATAATATCTGTATTGTTGAAGAGCCGTTTACTTTCCAAATGGGTGGTATGACTAATTATTCTGTGACAGGCAACTATTTCCTTGGCAATTTTTCTAATATCCCAAGTATGAATGACAACTTCATTTCATCGAACCAGCTAGAGAGTATGGTAGATCCAGATGATGAATTTTATGGTTTCGGTAGCCTGTTTACAACGAAAACCACGGACTTGATGACGATAAAAGTGGTAAATAAAGAGGCTATAGAAGCATTTTTCAATAATTTACAGAAATAGATATGAAAGCAATAAGAGTTCTTATTTTCACGGTCATTCCTTTCTTCACCATAGCTCAAAATTTTCACCATGATCCGGCTATGCAGACACCAATAATAAATACGACACCGGCTGGAAAATACTTGATGGAAAATCTCGATTATGCAATGACAATGGGGATTACCCAAACACCTAAAGGGCGTATTTGGTGTGCATTTTTCGGGGGAGGTGACAGTCGAATGGCCTATATCCAATGTTTGTACAGTGATGATAATGGCACGACTTGGAGTGATACAAAAATGGTTATTGATCCGCATGACCAAGAACTGGATGAGGACAGATGTGCATTGATATCCAGTATTTGGACTTCTCCTACAGGAGAGGTATATCTTTTCTTTAGTCAATCAATGCACACTGATGGAAGGGGAGGTATTTGGCAGACTAAGTGTTCTAACCCGGATGACGAAAATCCTGAATGGAGTATCCCGAAGTATTTAGGACCAGGATATAATTTGAATAAGCCGACGGTATTACGCGATGGAAGGTGGGTGTTGCCGACTTACTTCCTGCCTAGAAACATTATTGTGAACAATAAGCGTAACAGCATCGACCCTTCTCCTTATCGCATTACGCACTATGAATACGATCATTTGCGTTGTGGAAACTTCTTGATATCTAATGAACAAGGTTACGGATGGCAATTTGTTCCTGCAAAAATAAACTATGATGGCATAGACTTTCTTGAATCTATGGTAACTGAGTTAGACGGAGATACACTGATGGTCACTTCTCGGGGAAAAGGATACATATACAAGACATTGTCGTATGATGGAGGAATTACGTGGGAAAAGTCAGAACCTTATCTGCCGTCTGTAAATTCACGACACTTTATACGTAGATTGGATTCAGGGCGTATTTTACTGGTGAAAAATGGTGCAATAGATACGCCTGCTGAAGGATGGCAACGTAAAAATATAACAGCATTTCTTTCTGAAGATAATGGCAAGACATGGGAAGGAGGCTTGTTACTTGATGAGCGTACCGGAGTCGCCTACCCTGACGGGTTTCAGAGTAAAGATGGTTCGATATTTATCTCTTACGACTACGATCGAGATGAAAAAGGACATATCTATTTAAGTCGATTTACGGAAGAAGATATCCTTGCAGGGACAGTAAAAAGTAAAAATAGTTTTTTGCGAAAGCTTATTGTAGAGGCTCGTCCGGAACTTGTCGAAAGGAAGTACCGTCTGCTCTATGACGGAGAAAGGTCTTATCGTACATGGGTTGTCAAAAACAGTGAACAAAATGGACACCTGCATGGGAAAGCTATTACGTCTATCGTGGATGGTAATTTCCGGAATCCCGATAAGGATACGTTAAACGAATCGCCTTTCTGCATCAAATTCAGAAGGGCATATAATGCTAAGGATAACGTCGGTTTTGAAAACATAGTGTGGCCTACAGATATCAACCGCACATTCCCCTCACTGGAAGGTGTAAATCATGTCAGTTTGCAAATGAAGAAAGAAATTGATGGTCCCGTAATCGTTGAGTTAGAAAACAAAAAGCGGACTGAAAAAATCATTCTCAGATCACATTATACAGGTAAAGGGAGATGGGAAACTGTAAATTTCAATATTTCAGACAAGCAAAAAGGGTCTTCCGTCAATACGCTTAGTGATTTTGCGTACATCACAGTGTATGTGCATGCGGTAGATAATAGCTCGAAACACTTAAAAACAGATATGGTTGTATATGTCGATGACATCAAAGTTTCAGAATAGGGGGGATATATCATGAGAGGAATTATAACAGCGTGCGTGATTGGTCTGGCATCGTCATCCTGTACGCTACCTATAGTAGAGCAATCACAAGCTCAGAGAGTCATTTTCGAGACCGATATGGGTAATGACATCGATGATGCATTGGCGCTGGATATGCTTTACAAATATCAAAATATGGGAATGGTGGATATATTGGGGATTTCAGTAAATAAGGATAACCAATATGCCGCACAGTTCATCGACATAATGAATACGTGGTATGGATATCCTGATATTCCTATTGCTGTAGTGAGGGATGGGATCGATGATCCTACGCCGACTAATTTCTGCGAGCTCGTTTACAAATATCGGGATTTACAAGGTGAAGCGTTCCAAGGTTCGGTTTCGGATTATGAGAAGCTCTCGGAATCGGTCACATTTTACCGGAAAGTATTGTCCGCGCAGCCCGATAGCTCGGTTGTGATCATTAGCGTCGGTTTCTTGACCAATCTGTCCCGTTTGATGGATTCTGTGGCGGATTCTATTTCCTCGATGACCGGAAAAGAATTGATAGAAAAGAAGGTGAAGTATCTCAGCCTTATGGGTGGAAATTTTAATGGTATGAATCCCTATGAGTATAATATTATAAACGATCTTGGAGCATCACAAAATTTATTTGCCCGATGGCCAACTGAAATTGTAGTTAGTCCGTATGAAGTTGGGGCTTCGGTACTTTTTCCGGGGGAAGTTATTTCTAAAGACTTGGCTTACACGGAATCGCATCCATTGAGGATTGCGTATGAGAGTTATCAAAAAATGCCATACAACCGACCTACATGGGATTTGACAGCGGTACTTTGTGTGGCTGAAGGAAATAAAGAATATTTCAGCGAGTCGGCGTATGGAATAATTTCCATTGATTCACTTGGAGGTTCAACTTTTACAGCTTCTGACGAAGGTTTTCATCGATACTTAATCGCAGATAGTTCGCAAAGACTAAAAATGCAAGCACGTTTTGCAAACTTGATTCGACAGCGACCTCATAAAAACAGGTGAGTTTTATCCACGAGAAGTTCTTTGAACTGGTAAATATTTACTATCGAAGAATAGGAATGCATTTAAACAATAAAGGGTTATTGATTTTTCTAAAAATACTAAAATTATTATGAAAAAGAATATTTTTTTTCTAGCAGCAATGTTTATTTTGACCGTTTCATGTAGGTTGGATTTAGAACCTATTCCAATGACGAAGGGAGGTGAATTTCCTGAACCAATAATGCCTAATGTCGAAATTAGCAAAATAAATAATTATGGTACATGGGTTGCTCTCGACGTAAAAGGGATTTCTTTTCCTATGTTCGGCGCAAGATTACCTATCGATGCCTTGATAAATTGTGAGAAGATAGATTATACGAAACTGGATCGGTACTTTGATGCCGCTAAAAAGCTAAATGTGAATTGTTTGCAGATCCCCATGTGGTGGAAAGCAATCGAACGAGAAGAAGATAAATATGAATTTGGGTTAGTTGACTATATTATGGAACTTGCAAATAAGTACAATATTAGAATTGACCTTCTTTGGTATAGCACAAATGTAAGCGGAGAGGCTTTTTCACATTACGTTCCTGATTATGTTCTTAACCGAGAGGGATTGCGGCTATCCAGAAATCAAGATGGAGAAGAGGTTCCTTGTAGAGGTGTTCGTTATGCACTCCTTATTGATAACGAGTGGCTGCTAAAGCGGGAAACGAAAGCTGTTACAACGCTCTTTAATCATATTCGTTATTGGGATTACTTTAATGGTAATAAAAGTCCAATAATATCAGCACAGGTACATGTAGAACCGGATGCTTTTGTAAGAAAGCTTGATGAAAGAGACTATAAGTATACTGATGGTTCAAAATTAAGTAAAGATAAAGCATGGGAAATGACTCGAAACTCTTTGGATGCAGTGGGTATGGCAATAAAAAATAGTAGTTACAAGATTGCCACACGTGTAAACGTTGCGCGTGGTGCTGGTATGGGGGGGGCATTCCCTGAAGCACCAAATGCAACTCCTGAAGACATTTTTAATCTAGGAGGAATAGATTGGGTGTCTGTTAATCTATATAGCAATGTCTTGGATGAATTGGAAAGTGAAGTAAATGTTTATTCTATAAATGCCAATTACGCTTTAATAGCAGAAAACAAGGGAATATACTCGAATACACCTAGTATGATTTTAAAAGCAGCTTCTTTAGGTGCCGGATATAATATCTACGATTTGGCGACAAGTAGAGTTAATGACATAGATTACGGAATATATACTCCCGAACTTCAAGAACGTGCCCACACTGAAAAAACTGCTCGTGTTCTGAAGGGGTTGATTGCTGTCGGTGCAGGATTGGCCGTTGAAAAAGACAATATAATAGCTTTCAATGTCAGTTCTGATAATGCTCAGCAGACAGTTAGCGATAGGGTTACGGTCGAAAAGGATCAATACATTACCTTTTCGACAAATGACGAGGCATTGGGTTTCTTGATTGCTCATAGCGATAATCTGCTCCTTTATGCGACTGATAAGGCCAAGTTTGAATTTGATGGGATTGTTCCGACTAAAATAGTTCAAGGATATTATAATTCTCTGGGAAAGTTTGTTTCGGAAGGTACCGTACCAATACCTGAGGATGGAATTATTGAAACCGATGGTCAAATTTTGTATCAAGTCCAGTTTGAAGTGACACTACCTAGTCACATAAAATTGATATATAATGGTGAATTAGCTAAAAATATTGGCTGGTGGTACGCAAATAAATCAGCTAATGGTCATTTTTATGGCACTGTAGAAGATTGGGTAGTTATTAATAACGCTACAAATAGTGATTTTTCGGGAGTTAACAAAAGTACTAAATGTTTCAAATTCGTTAAAGCATTCGATGGTCAGGCTTGGACCGGGATATATTGGCCGAACTTTTTTACCCAATACAATCAATACGGTTTGGAACTGTATGATTTGTCGAAAGCTGAAAAGCTCACTCTTAAAGTTTCCAAATCAACTAACGGACCTGTCGTTGTTAAATTTATATGTTCAAATGGCGCATCTACATTGGCAAAAGCTGATTATACCGGAGCGGGTGCATGGCAGGAACTAGAGTTTTATTTCGATGAAAATTATTTAGGTTGGGCTAGTGGAAATCTAAGCACTTTGAAAGAAATGATTATATATCCACATTGTGTTAGTAACAGCCCCTTGAAACCTGATCCTGATGTTCCGAATGAATCAAATTTAGCTAATGATATGACAATTCTAATTGATGATATATATCTGTATTACAAAACTCTATAATTGCTTTTTATCTTCTTAAAGACTGTCTCCTTGAATCATACCTTATATGGGAGCTGCAAGATCGACACTTCTGGCTTTTTGTCGTCGTGTCGCCTAATGCTACGGCAACTGTTGTCCTTCCGAGTACTATGTTGGGTAAAGTATAGGCAAATGGAGAAAATATGAAAGCGGTGGGCACCCCGAATTAGGTAGGTGAAAATGTTGAGGTCTTGGTTGGTTCAGGAACGTACCATTTTACAGCAAGGCAATATGTTGGGGTGGCCTGAATATACTTACATTTAAACTTATATCGATTAATTGAAATTTTCAACCTTGAAAAAAGCATTAAACATTTTCGTCAACCTTTACCCTATATGGATCATCGGTAGCTCACTTTTGGGGTATCTATATCCCCCAGCTTTTCAGTGGTTTTCGGGCAACTGGATGGTAGGTGCTTTGGCACTGGTCATGCTGGGTATGGGATTGACCTTGCATGTCGATGATTTTAAAGAAATCACCAGAATGCCGGGTGCTGTAGTGTTGGGTGCAGTTCTACAGTACACTGTGTTGCCTTTGTCTGCCTTTGGGATCAGCAGATTATTGGATCTGGAGCCTGCATTGGCCGTAGGACTTATTATCGTCGGGTGTTGTCCCGGTGGCACTGCTTCCAATGTCATCACTTACCTGGCGCGAGGCCATCTTGCCTTATCCATCATCATGACAACGGTTTCCACGATGCTGGCAATCATCACAACTCCATTGCTGACCCAGGCGCTGGCTGGTACTTATGTGCCAGTGGATGCCTGGGGACTCTTCTACACGACGGTGCAGGTGGTATTGGTGCCTGTGGCTTTGGGAGTGTTCATCAATTATAAGTTTCCAGACATAGGGAAGAAAGTGGTGTTGGCAGGTCCTGTAATCTCTGTATGGGCGATCGTGTTTATCGCTGGCAGCATTGTGGCACAGAGCGCCGAAACCGTTGCCTCCAATCTTTTTACACTATTTATTGCTGCGGGTTTGCTGCATATTATTGGATTTGTATTGGGGTATATTGTTGCCCGTATATTCCGTTACGATGATATGATTGCTCGTACGGTTTCCATTGAAATCGGTATGCAGAACGGGGGGCTTGCAGCGGTGCTGGCTAAGCGTAACTTTCCGATGGAACCGTTGGCGGCTGTACCGGCCGTTTTCAGCAGCGTCATGCAGACTTTGATCGGCGGATTACTGGCCGCTTACTGGCGGTGGAAAACCGCCCCACAGCAAAATGAAAAGACCAGGAAAACCGAACAGACAGAAACAACATCTATTCATTTAAAATAAAGAACTTCACCAAATTATTATATGGCAACCAGGGAATCGATTTATTATTGGAAATCCGACCGGCCGCACACGGCGGCAAATACGCAAGCCTCTCCTGATGACACGCATGTGGAAATAGAACAAAAGCTCGTTTTCTACCTTAAAACACATTTTGGCAAATCGGACATCACCATAGCTCCGGCCGGAGGGCAGGGGAATCATATTACGTATTTTCTGTTTCAAGGTCAGACCAAATACTTTGTCCGTTTGGAAAATGGGCCGGAGAGAGATAACTATATGTCTGTAGAATCGGAAATCATCCATCGGGTAAGAGATGTCGGAGTACCGGTTCCTTACATATACCTGACAGACGCCACACGAAGTCAGGTGCCTTTTGCGATACAGATTATGGAATGTCTCGAACAGGAAGACCTCAATATAGCTGAAAAAAGAGGAGAGCTGGACATTATCTACATTGCCGAAACCATCGGGCAATATATTGCTCGTTGGCAATCTATTCGCCCGGATAAATTTGGACTTTTTAATCCTGAAATATTGACGAAAGAAAGTAAGTTGGAAGGGTTTCACGATACATATTCGAAATATTTTTTGTTGAATTGGGATGTACATCTTGAGTACCTGACCAGATCAGGTTTTATCCAAAAGACGAAAGCCAATGAGCTTAAAGCTCTGGTCGAAGAGTTTTTTCCACTGCTTCAGCTTGATGAGGGCTGTCTGGTACACAAAGATCTTGCCTTATGGAATGTGCTGGGAGAGAATAACGAGGTGAGCGCAGTCATCGATTGGGACGATGCCATTTCGGGAGATCCTATGGACGATTTGGCTCTGCTGGGCTGTTTTCATTCCGGAGAGGTTGTGCTTTCGGCAATGCAGGGATATAAGAAAGAAAAAGCATTTCCGGCGAATTATGAACAACGTTTTTGGCTACACCTGCTGCGGAATATTATCTTCAAGTCCGTGATACGGGTGAAGGGCAACTATTTTGATAAATCTGAGGTGTTTTTTTTAAATAACCCCAAACAGACAAATCTGAAGAGCTTTACTTTAGAACGCATTGAAAGTGCAATGGAAGGCTTAAAGGGAAATAAAACGATTGCATCATTATGAAGAATAGAGATGAATTTCTAAGGAAGCCGATAATGCTTGGAACTTGGTTGAGCTCGGGCTCTCCTGTTGTAGCCGAAGTAGCTGCACAGTTTTCTTTTGACTGGTTTCTGTTGGATATGGAGCATGGAAGCGGGTCGGAGGAGCAGCTTCTGGAAACACTTCGTGCGATGTCGGGCACGTCGGCCAGATTGATTGTACGTGTTCCCGGTCTTCTTCCCGAGATGATCGGCCGGGTGCTCGACAGGGGGGCAGACGGGATCATGCTTCCGCATGTATCTAACGCGAGACAGGCTGAGGATTGTGTAAAGGCTATGCGTTATCCGCCTTATGGCGCACGCGGTTATTCTTCCAGTATCCGGGCGTACAATTATGGGTTGGATGTACCTCAGGACCCAAGTGCGGTGAAACCTTTTTTTATGGCGCAGATAGAAGATGCAGAAGGCGTGGAAAATGCCAAAGAGATTGCCGCAGTCGATGGGGTGGATATTTTGTTTGTGGGACCGGCAGACCTTAAACTAGCGCTTAGTAATCAACCTGCCGATGGTAATGGAATGGATTACGACAATGCCTTGCTGGCGGTTGCCGAATCAGTCCGACGGCACGGCAAGAACGCCGGTATTCTAATGCGTAACAGGAATGATTTTGAATATCTAAAAAACATGGGATACAGCTGTATTGCCGTAGACTCCGATTTGGGGATCTTGAAAAAAGGATACCAAAGTCTTGTGGAATGGTCTAAACAAGTAAAGGAATGACAAAGTCCTATCTGATGATTGCTTTGGCGTTGATTGGGTAGCAAGGGTGTAATACCCCGATGGACAAACCCACCGATTCAGCCAGCACCACCGATACTCCGCCTTGTAAGATACCGAAAGGCTGCCTCACTTTGTCCGTGATGGGCATAGTGGCGACAAGTGCATTTTCCCGAATCTCAACCGCCTGTATGCCGAGATACCGGTTGATATACCGATCAAATATCTTATTGACTTCTTCCGGGGCGAATGTTCCGAGCCGGATCGTGTTCATACATTGAGGTATATTTACGATAGGAGAGAGTATGATTAAACACCATAATCTTAGAACGCCTTAATTTCAAGTCAATATTTTTGTATGATTGACTTGTATTCAAGTCAATTGTTGCTTACTTTTGTAGTAAATACAAGGCAATAATGGAAACGCTGCTAGAATATCAAGAGTCGCTGATACAGGAAGTGCAAGGGGATTTTTATCGCTTTCTTTATCATAAATTACCTTGGGAGAGCCGTATGCTCGCCATCAGGGGTTTGCGTGGGGCAGGTAAGACAACGATGTTGCTCCAGCATTTGAAGTTCGGGCAGCCCAAAGGTAACCAAAGTCTTTACATAACCGCAGACCATCCGTGGCTGTATACACATACGCTTTTGGATACGGCAAAGATATGGGTGCAAAACGGAGGAAAAGCTCTGTATATCGATGAAGTCCATAAATACCACAATTGGTCTCGTGAACTAAAGAACATTTATGATGGGTTTCCCAAATTGAAAGTCTATTTTACGGCATCTTCGGCATTGGACATCTATCGTGGTGAAAGTGACCTAAGCCGCCGGGTACTATCATTTACATTGCCCGGTATGTCATTTAGGGAGTATCTCAACCTCACACAAGATAAGACCTTACCAACTGTCTCGTTAGAACAAATACTGAAAGATCCCGCACAGACAGCTGCAAGAATCAAGACCGATATCGAAACGCCACTACCCCTGTTTCGTGCATATCTCAGCAAAGGCTATCTACCTTTTACCAACGAACAGCAAGGCAGACACTATTTGACAAGGCTATTGCAGGTCATTGATACATCCATATCCACAGATCTGGCATTCATACAAAATTATTCTTCGGCACATGCCGTTAAGATCAAAAGACTCGTGGGGGTGATAGCCGAGTCAGCTCCTTTTGAACCCAATATTTCGACCTTGGCACAGAAACTTCAGTTGGGGCGCGATACGGTCAATAATTTCTTGCATCATCTAGAACGGGCATATCTGCTCAATCTCGTGAACAAATCTACGCAAGGTGTTGCAGCGTTACAGAAACCTGATAAGGTATATCTCGAAAACACGAACCTTTCTTTCGCTTTACGGGAAAATCCCGATCAGGGAACCATACGCGAAACCTTTTTTCTCAATCAGATAAGGAACGCGGGACATAAGATCAGCCTCGCAGAAAAAGGGGATTTTCTTGTCGACGACACATATACCTTTGAAGTAGGTGGCCGGGACAAATCCCGAAAGCAGATTGCAGGGATCCCACGAGCCTATATCGTAGCCGACGATATAGAACTGGGCTTTGGCAATAAGTTGCCCCTCTGGCTTTTTGGTTTTCTCTATTGACAGCCCTATTTAAGTTTCCCCTTCTCCACGATCGCCACGGTATGTCTTGATATGCACAGCAGGCGGTCGTGGTCGTCATAGACCTTGATATCCCATACATGGGTAGTTCGGCCGATGTGGACTGCCGTACAAATTCCTTTGACTGTTCCTTCGCGGGCAGATCGTACATGGTTGGCATTGATTTCCAACCCTACGCCTACATATTTCGAACTGTCGATGATGAGATTGGAGGCAATACTACCTATCGATTCGGCCAGCACCACCGAAGCTCCGCCATGCAGGATGCCGAAAGGTTGTCTTACTTTGTCCGTGATAGGCATGGTGGCAATCAATGCATTATCTCGTATCTCGACAGCCTGTATACCAAGATATTGGGTCATGTATCGATCAAATATTTTGTTGATCTCTGCTAGGCTGAATGTTCGGAACCAAATCATACTTATACAAGATAACGTTCTTTCAAGATGGAGCGGTGATGGTTGAGGTGTCCGGCAATGATGTAGATCAAAGCACGTACACTAATGAGCCTGTCCGAAGCCATACCTTTCCGGTTGAGCTCGTTCTCATTGAAAGTGTCGAACAAAACCAGATTAGCTTTGCGTAAGGGCACGAACTCCTCGATGATGCTTTCAAAAGAACGCTCATTGTGTCTTCCATTGGCCACAAACTCATCCTGCTCGAAAGGCGACAAAGCGGTCATGTCATTTCGGGCAAAGCGTAGGGCACGGTAAGCAAAGATACGTTCAGCATCGAGAATGTGACAGAGTGTTTCCTTCACTGTCCATTTTTCTTCCGCATACCGGTAGATGCCTTTATCTTCGGGGATGGAGCGCATGAATTCGGGGAAAGATGTCAGATGATCTTCTAATTCTTCGCGGATATCCTTGGTCACGGTATCGATATAATCGCTGAAAATCGCGGGATATTCATCAGACTTGAGTTGGTTCATAACGTAAGTTGCTTTTTAGTACTATTCTAAAGGTTGTTCCTTTTCCGGTTTCTGACTCTTTTACAAAAATTTGACCTCCATGGTAGTCTACCATTCGTTTGGTCAGGGTCAGTCCAAGACCCCACCCTCTTTTGCGTGTAGTAAACCCGGGTTGGAAAATCCGTTCAAAATTTGATCTCGATATTCCCTTGCCCGTGTCACTAATGTCTATAAAAATTTCCTCTTTTGCAATATTTTCCGAAATGTTTACGGTTATTTTCCCCTCTTTGTCTATGGCGTTGACAGCGTTTTTGAGTAGATTTTCGATAATCCAATCAAATAGGGGGACATTGATTCCGGCTTCTACGTGTTTGTCTCCTTGTAATTCGAACAGGATTTTGTCGCTCGTTCGTACTTTAAAGTATTGGATAAAATCGTTGACCGCATTGTAGACATTGTGATTGGACAGCACTGGGGTAGAGCCAATTTTTGAAAACCTGTCTGCCACGATTTCCAAGCGTTTGACATCGCGCTCCATTTCGTCCATGACGTTGTCTTTTTCTGTCTCCCCATATTTTAGACGCAATAATTCCAGCCAACCCATTAACGAAGACAGAGGGGTGCCCAATTGATGTGCCGCTTCCTTGGCCATACCCACCCAAACAAGGTTTTGCTCTGATTTTTTGATGGAATTGAATATGCTGTACGCGATGACCAGAAAGATAGCGATGGTAAACCATTGTATATAGGGAAATATGCGAAGTTGCCGGAGAGCATTCGACTCTTGATAGTACACATACCATTTCTCTCCGGTATCCAGTTTTATCGTGATCGGCGGATGTCGACGCTCCATGTCTTTGAGCTGTTTTTGAAAGTAATCGGGGTCGTATTTCAACTGGTTGTGTACACTATCTTCTTGAGCGATGTTGGTTTTTGTAGGATCGAGGTCCCGCCAGAAAATGATGTTTCTCTTCTCATCGGTAATGATGGCCGGCAAGGAAAGGCTATCGCGAACGGCATAGATGAAACTGATAAACTGATCATCTATGTCGGGCATGGTGACGATGCTTCTTGTACTCATGGCCCATACTTCAGCCTTTGTTCTTTCAGACTTTGAAAGGTTCTTGACGAGATAGTTGGTGTACAATAGGGAACTAGCTGCCAATAAGGCCGCGAAGACCAATAAAAGGATTTTCCAAAGCTGTTTATTGTACTTGTAAGGATCCATAGATTGCCTTTTGCGTATGCAAATTAACGATTTTTGTGGATAAAAGGAGATAAATGTCTATTTGTTGTGGTAGATAATGTCTTTGAAATAGTTTTTGTGGTATTGATGATGGTTATAGTTAACGGAGGATTATTTTAGACACACTTTGTTGTCGTTTCCTGCCCATATCCTCTCCGTCCTCTCCGGCGGACGGCCTCGCGACTTTTGAAGCCCAAAAGTCGCCAAAAGGCTTGTCCATTTCAATGCATCTTGTCGCACAAGCCCATGGCTCAATAGCCTTGCAACTGCTGCCCTTGGTTTTGTCTCCCTAGGGCCATTCCCCGGCAACCCTTCGACAAAACT
>Ga0182792_1002231_pt1 | contig 14024 bp, 8 predicted proteins | sample Passage237B_FD_130497 | JGI IMG/M metagenome (GOLD analysis project Ga0182792, IMG submission 130497) | Cellulose adapted compost microbial communities from Newby Island Compost Facility, Milpitas, CA, USA - Passage2 37B (version 2) (version 2) ...
AGCGGGACGTGTATTCCGAACTCATGGAGATTGGCCTTGGCATGAGGAAAAGCCATCCCATTGTCGGCTGTCACTACAATGAGGGTATTTTCAAGCTCCCCAATTTCTTCCAGATGCCGGATCATTTTGCCCAGCTGTTCATCGAACCACTGAATTTCCAGGGCATAGTCGAGCAGGTCCTCCCGAATTTCTTCCGTATCGGGTAAAAATCCCGGGATTTCAGACGATTCGATGGAAAACCCGGCTTTACGCCCGCTCCCCTTTTCATACACCCGGTGCGGTTCATGTCCGCCATACCAGAAAAAGAAAGGCTGATGCTCCGCTCTTTTCGACAGAAAATCCCTGAAATTGGCGGCATAGTCGGTTTTGTGGATGCCTTCGGTCGGACGGACCTCCAATTGAAAGGCATTAAATGCCGGTCCGACGGGATTACGCGCCCATCCTGCATCTTCGAAGTTTCCGGGTCCCCAGGCTTTTCCCGTGAATCCGATGAAGTAACCAGCCTTCTCCAGAGCATCGGTAAAAACCGGAAACTTTTTCGGAAAATAACTCGAATGCGTTCCTGCCTCTTCCAGCTGCCAGATCGGGCGGCCGGTAAGAAGGGCTGCGCGGGACGGACTGCATTGCGGGGCAGCCACAAACGCATTGAGAAATAGCACCCCATTCTTCGCGACCCAGTCGAAGTGGGGCGTCCGGAAGGTTTTACTCCCCAGCGCGGAAAAATGGGGAAAGGACTGGTCATCGGCTATGGCCAGCAAAATATTGGGCGGCTTTCCGGGCTGACGACTTTCAGACTTGGGAGAACAGGAAATGAAAAGAGAAATACAGCTGAGAAAACAGATTATTTTATTCATAACGAACCAGTTACATCCTAATCAGTGTAATCATTTCTTAAAACGAGGCATAGCACCATGCCTACTGTCTTTCTGCTCAGTTATCGGGATTTTTCCCCCTTTGCGGATCAAGTGCAAAGATTACCCTCCCATCTGACGATGCGATTTCAAGCTTCGCCGGGGACGAAGCGTCGAGCGAGGCAGTGACCTTCCATTTATCTACCTGTAGGGAAATACAGCCCTGAGACATATTATCTTCGTGCATAGCCAGTACTTCGCTGCCGTCCCTCGTAATCCGGATTACCGCCAGGAAACGGGCTGCGGGTTTCCTTTCACGGGTCGTAGCGGCGAGATGCCACTGATCGTCCCGATAAACCCGTCCCGATCGGCTGCGATAGCTGACGGCAGGCACGTCAAACTGATTTTTCAGGGTCCAGCTCAGGGGCTCACTGCTCCATAACTTTCCCAGTCCGGAACCCGATTTCACCCAGGCTTTGAAAGTACCGGCCGTAGAATCTACAGACATATTTTCCAGGCTGTGAATCAGCCAGGTCCAGGCAACGGGTTCCCTTGCTTCAAGCTCATCATACAGTATCAGGACGCCCGGTTTGAGAAGAAGGAGATGCCGGTAAAACCGGGTAAGACCTGCATCGGTACCCTTTTGTCTGCTACGGTAGGCATTCGATGCATCGCCCAGGAGATAGGCAAAATCTTCCCCCTCCATCATTGACCGGATTTCACCGCCGGCATCGATGCTGTAGGGTTGCCCCTCTCCATTTATGAGGACGCCGTTATGCCCCTTGGTGTGCATACTCCAGCCCAGACGATGCGGATCGTTCATAGCCACCTTATAGCCGGTCCGGAAGAAAAGACGTTCCCCATCCAGTATGACATTGAAGGTGTTCTGATCGGCATGCGCATGGCCGTAGGCGCCGAAAGGACTGGCCCGAAGGGCTACGAAAATATCTCGGCGGGGATCGGATGGGTTGGTGTGAAGGGAACCGATGCCCGCTACCGGAAAGTGTTTTCCCATGGAGAACGTCAGATCATTGGTGGGCAAAGGCTCTCCGCTGCAGTGGAGGAGGCGGAACCAGCGCAACACCGGTTCTTCTGCCCAGCTGAACTTCTGCAGCTCCTCGATTTTACGGTAATACCACGTAAATCGCGGCTCCCTGAGCAGGGTCTCCATCACCCGAGCGTAGGCCGCATAAGCGGGCGGGGGCTGCCTGAGATCCTCCGTATTATCGCCAAAGCCATCGGGCGAACCGCCGGGCGGAACCTGATAAATGAGCCAGTCGGCCTGATTTCGGTACCAGGGATGAACGTTGATGAAGTCGAAACCCGTATAAGCTCTGATTTTTTCAGGGATTTCGACCAGCATTTCCATGTTCATGGTGAAATAGGAAGCACCCTCGGCCCATCCGCCACCAACTCCTCCCAGCACGGGTGTCCGTCCGAGGAAAAGTTCGTACGCATATTCCAGCCACTTTCCTGCCCGAGGTTCGTGACCGTACAGCGCCAGCGATGTTTTAAAAAATTCGTTGAGGATTAACTGCCAGACATGTCCGCTCAAAACCTTCGATTCGATATTATTCACCCACTGACGGTAAAACCTTTCGGCCCGGAACGCCGATGCGTTCACCAGCTTCTGCTGTTGTTCGGGGTTCAGTTCCTCATAAAACGTATCCAAAACCAGCGCAGTGACGAGCATACAGGCGCCATCCGTAAAATCCACTTCCGCAGTAGGCCCTTCCGGGTCCCACTCACTTACCATCATGGCCAGCTCGACAGCCTTGTTTTTGAACCGTGGGTCCGACGTCAACAGGTAGGCCTGACAGAGTGCTACCACGGCGTCATGCACCTGATGTCCAAGCCTGACGATGGCATCTTTTACGATTCTTTCCTGCTGCTGGGAGGTCAGTTCACGGGGAGGAACCCGCGTCGTAAGCGCCTCCAGCCGGATATCGACGGCTAATGCTTTCTCCGCTTCCGAGCGAATCGTCAGTGCTTCGGGTCTGTCAGCGTATCCCTGAAGGTCCTGATCCGGACTTTCCTTCAGGACGCGGGGATGATTCGGGGGGATACGGGCTAAAAATTCCTGCGGACCGGGTGAATGAAGCGGCACCTCATCCCCCTTTACGTCAAAGGACAATACATCAGACCAGCTTCCTCCGGCCACCCGATAGCGCCAGTACCATCTGCCATTGGCCAGTAGCTGATGCGGATTGTATAAGGCACCGGTCAGTCCGGTCCGTTTGATCGTACTTTCCGAAGTAAAGCTGCTGTCCTGGGACAACCACACTTCATAAGTTACATCTTTACCCTTAACATATGGCCAGCGCAGTACAGGCGGGTTAAACATGATCTCTTCCCCTTTAGCAGGAACTGGCTCGTTCAGAAAAACGGTATAGGGGGTAGGTACCTGGGCAGTTAGCAGGGAAGGAGCTATCCATAAATATAGTAACAGACGAAACATCAGCTTATAATTCCTTGTAAATCGGCCAGGAAGACCTGGCGTATTCCGTCAGGCGCGCCGTTGAAACAGAGTTGCCGGTAGTCCCTGCTCCAGGCCGGATGGGGGTCGAGTTTGAAATGACTGCCCCCTGTCTTACGGGTTTCTGCAGTGGCCTGGGCTGTCCCTCCACCCACGTCGTTCGGTATATCGCAGAGCCTGGTCTCCTGGTCCTCTTTCAGGTCGATGAGACGGATGGCCACTTCCCCTTCGGGTCCTTTGACATACGTCTGTTTGGGGTAGGCGTCGGTCACCAGATATCGTCCCGATTGATCTACCGATGGATGCCCGCTACCCGCGATTTTTTCCGAAAGCACCGTAAAATCCGCGCCGTCATAGCGGAAGCGGCAAAATTTCATTTCATCGAACCCCAGCCAGGTGGGAATACAGTTCATGATGATGTGTTCCCCGTCAGGATGCCAGTTCGGGTGGTTACCGGAGCCGCCGGATCTCGCCTTCTGGTTCCACTTTTCGGCTGAAAGGCACTGTTTAAGACCGGTACCATCGGTATTCAGTGTGAACAGAGATGCATTTCTTCCCTCGTTATTCCTTTGTGCCCGAAACACCTGCAGGATCCTCGTATTCTGACGGTTGAACTTCGAATGAAAGAGATATCCCACCATGCCTTCGTACAGCTTTTCGTCGGCCGCGGCCTCAAAAAACCGGGAAAGCGGCATGAGCAGGCTTTTACGGTCATTTGTCAAATCCGTACACCATAAGCCTTCACGTTCCATGTCCCCTGGTGTAAAGGGTATTGGTTTCCCGGTAGGGCCGTCAGGAACTGCGTATCCATACTGGTGAATGTTCATATTCAACAGATTGGGACTAACGACCTTACGCCCGTCCGGTGAAACACTGTAAAGGGGGCCTGTAAATGCTTTAAATGTTCCTGCTTCCCAATCGATCCTGACACAGACAACTTCGTCTTCTATGATATCGTTGGTGTAGATATAGCGGTCGGATACGGCATCCCACTGGCAGTTGGTCCCCAGTTGAAAGGACCAAGCCCGGGTACGGTAAATTTCCCTGATACGCTGGTTTTTCAGATCGATCACGCAGACGGCAGCCTGATCGCCCCAGGACGGTTTTCGCCCCTGGAAATCGAACCGGGTAACGAGCAGATAATTGCCCGACGGGCTCCATGGGCAGACATCGAAAAATGTATGTACATAGAACCCGTCGTCGGGGGTCACTTTCCATACCGGTACCGGGTAACGGCCCGAGCGGAAAGGTTTAAAATCAAAGGGCTTCCAGGATGATCCTGCCCCTACCCTTTCTGAAATCATGGCCAGAGCCACCCCTCCCAGGGTCGTATGGAGAAAGGATCGTCGGTTCATACTATTAGTAACCTTCGTTCTGGGACATGGCCGGGAAAGAAAGGTCGATATCGCTTTGCGGTATAGGTCTCAGGTAATGTTTTTCACCGATTTCGGTACCCTTCTGAGCCCATGGGTTGAATTTCTTCACCCGTTCGATCAGCTTGCCGGTTCGTTTAAGATCAAACCACCGGGTATATTCCCCCATCAGTTCCCGGGCACGCTCGTCAAGAATCATGTCGATGGTCAGGTTACCCGAAGCAGCCCTATAGGATTTGGCTTCCAGAGACTGCAGGTTTGACGGATCTGCCGCACATTGCGGATCGGCCGACGGGTCTTTCAGTGCCCGTTCGACAATTTTGTTGTAGTACACTTCAGCGCCACCCAGTTTTCCGTTTGAGGCACCTTTCAGGATGGCCTCGGCGGCGATCAGATAGGCTTCCGCGGCCCGGAAAATCGACTCATTGAAGGTCCCGTAGGCATCTCCATAGGGAATATTAGGCTCCCAGAATTTCCACATCATCGGATGATCGCCTGCTCCGAATCCGGAATTCCGTGTATAGGCGCCGCCATATTCATCCACATTGATCACTGCATAGGGTTTGGTTCCACCCACATCCATCCCCCGCTCGCTTAACGTCGTGGCAGGACGGTTCCAAGGGCGGAAATAGCAGACGGTGTCCCCTTTGACAATGTTGATCTTCAATGACTCATTCTGGCGGATCGGCAGGAAGTTGATCACGTTTGACAGGGCATAACCTACCTCGACAAAATTGTGTTCGTAGCGGGTATCGAGGTCCGGATCGAACAGGCGGTAGGTGGCCGGTGTGACAATGTGCTTGCCCTGATGACGGTTATAGTCAGAGGTACGGCCTATCCCACCTGCAAAAGTTTCCCCGCCTCCCCCGAAAATGGAATGCAGATTATTGCCACCGGCAGGGTCCACCGGAAACGCGGGGTCGGTCTTATTGGTCAGGACCTCCGAACTGTACTGAACCGAGAAAATGATCTCAGGGTTTTTATCGTTTTGCGGGCCGCTATACTGATTGAGCGGGTTCTCCGAACGGATCGGAAACAGATCCTTGTAGTTCGCGGCGAGCGGATAGGTCTCAATCACCTTGTCTGCATATTCTACGGCTTTGTTGAAATCGGCATCGGTACCTCCCAGGGAGTTGGCAAAATTCCAGCCGCGGGTCAGGTAGACCTTCGACAGCAGGAACTGGGCAGCCCCCCTGGTAGCCCGACCGTAATTGGAGGCCACTGCAGGCAATACCGATTCAGCTTCGGTCAGGTCGGCCAGAATCTGCTGGTATACTTCGCGGGCAGGAACCCGCACGGCCTCCTTGCTGGCGGTAGTTGTTTCGACGAGCGGCATTGGCACATCGCCCCAATGCTGTACAAGATAAAAGTAGCACAGGGCCCTGAGGAACTTGGCCTCGGCAACCCGCACGGCCTTTTTGCTTTCATCCATAGGTACACCCTCTGCTCTGGAAATGACGGTATTGGTACGGGCTATCTCCGCATACAACAACTGCCACAAACTCTGGAACATATCGTTGGAAGGATTGAAACGGGTGTCATAGACATCCACCGGATCCGGATCCGCCTGCTGAGCTGCCGACCAGCCGGTCCCGGCCGAGAACACGTCGGTACCATTCAGGACCAGGGACCGGTTCTGGTGAATATTCCGCAGTAACGGATAACAGGACTTGACCAGATCTTCAAAACCGGTCTCGGTTTTATAGTAAACATCGGTAGTGAGGGTGGAGACCGGTTTTTCGGTGAGAAATTCATCTCCACACCCGGTGGCCAGCAGACTCATGGCCGCCAACAATCCGTAAAATTTATATGTATGCCTTTTCATTTTCTAGACTGATTTTCGGTTAAAAGCTGAGGTTAATACCGAGTGTGTAGATGGCTGTGGGAATGTCATCCTGGTAGATCGAGGAGTTGAATTCCGGATCGAAGCCGATGAACTTGGTGAGCACAATAGGGCTGTTCGACTGTACATAAACCCTGGCCCGGGACATGTTCCATTTGTTGAGGAATTTGGGTGGAAGGTTATAGCCCAGGGTGATATCCGAAACGCGAAGAAAGCTGGCGTCCTGGTAAGTGATGGCGTTCCGGTAAGGATTGGCAACCGTCAGACCAAAATACGTGTTGGAAGGGTTGTCGGTCCTCCAGTAGTCCAGTTCTGCCAGATTATTGTACCGGACGTTGTTCACTTCGCCGAAGGTTCCGGCAAGGGTATTGTTACGGTACTGAACACCGTTGCGGTAATAGATGAACACTGAAAAATCGAAGTCCCGGTAACGAAGGCGGTTGGTGAAGCCCGTCAGCCAGTTGGGAAGTTCGGTACCGAGTACGATCCGGTCGTCGATTCCGTCGCTGGAGGATATAACGCCATCCTTGTTCTGATCGACCACTCTTACCGAGCCGGGCACCTGTTTATATACTGCCGCTTCATCTTTCTGGTCAAGCTGCCAGATACCATCGAATTCATAATCGAAATTAGCCCGGATCGGATGTCCTACGAACAGTTTGTTCCCCTTGTCCTCGGTCTGCCCGTCTCCATAGAGGGAAAGTAATTTGTTCCTATTCCGGGTAAAGGTGAGGGTCGAAGACCATTCAAAATTGCTCCTGGCGATGTTGATGGTATTTAGGGTAAGTTCAACACCCTTGTTCCCGATTTCGCCGACGTTGGCGATCACCTGCGAGAATCCGGTGACGGAAGGTATTTTCTGGTTCAGGATCAGATCGACGGTCTTACGGTCATATAATTCGAGCATACCCACGATGCGGTTTCGGAACAGGCCAAAGTCAATGCCCAGGTTGAGTTCCTTGCTCCGCTCCCATTTCAGGTCCTTGTTTCCCAGATTAGCTGGCGCAAATCCGAATGCAGGAGCCCCGTCGAAGTCGTAGCCCGTGTTGAGCAGCGATGCCTGGGTACTGTAGGGATTTACGGTAGAGTTTCCTACCTGACCGTAACTTAGCCGAAGTTTCAGGTCAGACAAAGCCGTGAGTTTATCTGCCATGAAAGGCTCTTCCATGATCCGCCAGGCGAAGGCCACGGAAGGGAAGAAGGCCCACTTGTTATTTTCGGAAAGCTGGGAGGCTCCGTCACTGCGTCCGGTCAGGGTCAGCAGATAGCGGTCCGCGAAAGAATAATTCAATCGTCCCATGAACGACAACAGGGATCGCTCTACGAGGGAACTGCTGTATCCTGTAATGGTTCCGGTATTGATCGCGTACCAGTCCGATGCAAAGGGCAGGTCCATTACGGCGATCTGATAGGCCTCATTCCGCTGATAGAAGGAACTTTGAAGTCCGGTCAGCGTAATTTTGTGCCGGTTGAGGCTGGTCTGGTAGGTAAGGATATTATCGAGGGTATAGCTGCCCATGATGCGGCTGTCGTACTGCGCCCGGGGCAGCTTTCCGATCTGCGACTTCGACCAGGTGCCACGGTAGTCGCCTATCCTTTCGGAAGTGTAGGCTGCAGAAAGGGAAGTCCGGAAGCTCAGTCCCGTGAATGGCTGATATTCGACATAGGTATTGCCCATCACGTTGATCATGGCTGTCCTGAGCTTGGAGTTGACCGGGTCCACGTCGAGCAGCGGATTGGGAACCTGTTTGTCGTTAATGCCCATCCATACAGCCAGACCGTCTACTTCCAGATCCTGGTTTTCCGACGGGTTTATAAGGTCTTTATAGTAAGCGCTTCCCGTAGGACGTGCCCGGTACGCACCGCGAAGCGATTCCATTGATCCCAGCTCCTGATCACTGTAGGTCACATAGGACGTAAAGCCTGCCTTGAAAAACCGGCCCAGCTGGCTGTCGAGACCGGCGTTGAGGTTGTAGCGCTTATAGCCGGTATAGAGGACGTTTCCGTTTTCCTGCAGGTAACCGCCCGAAAACCGGTAGGTCGTCTTTTCATTCCCCCCCGAAACACTCAGGTTCTGACTGGTCTGGAGGGCGGGATCGGTAATCAGGTCCACCCAGTCGGTCGTGCGGCCGTTCTGGATATTGTCCATTTCCGTAGCGGTAAAGGTGGCACCGGCTGCTCCTTCTGCAATCCTGTCGGTGTAGGTTGCTTTGTAGAACTGTTCACTGTTCATCAGCTTGGGCAGACGGGCGGGTGCCTTCACCCCGACATAGCTGTCGAAGGTAATGCGTGGTTTCCCCGATGCCCCCTTTTTGGTGGTAATGATGATCACACCGTTCGCACCCCGGGAACCATAGATCGCGGTGGAGGATGCGTCTTTCAGAATATCCATCGACTGGATGTCATTGGGATTAAGGGTATTCAGGTCACCTCCCATCAGTCCGTCGATAACGACCAGCGGTTGGGTCGAAAAGTTGATGGTGTTTTCCCCACGGATGGTAATACCATAGCCCGCACCCGGCCTGTTGCTCGACTTGGTCACGGTAGCACCGGCAATCTGTCCCTGGATGGCTTTGGCCGCCATGGGAGGGTTGCCCCTGACAATGTCCTGGGGCTGAAGGGACGAAACCGCTCCGGTCAGATCGCTTTTTTTCACTTCGCCATAACCCACAATGACGGTTTCATCCAGCAGCAGGTTATCGGTTTTCAGTACGACATCCAGCCGGGTACGACTCCCTACCGTAATCTCCTGACGTACATACCCGATAAAGCTGAAGATCAGTACTGTGTTATCATCGGCGACTGCGATGGCGAAATTTCCTCTGTCATCCGTCACGGTTCCGGTCTGACTTCCCTTGATGAGGATGCTTACACCCGGAAGTTCTTCGCCCGATTCTGATATCACCTGACCGTTTATGACCCGTTCAACGGCATTCTGGTCGGTAACAGGAATCGTCATATGCGCTGGAACTATTTCAGCCAGATGTGCGCTGGTGACACTGACGGACGAGCGCGTGTCCGCTGGCGTGTGCCTGTTTTTGTCCGACAGAATCACAAATGTTTTTTTGTCGATCTTTTTCACCTTCAGACCCGAATTCTGCAGCAATTGCTGCAGTTCCTTTTCCGCATCATTGCCAAACTGCAGTCTGCTGGAAGAAATGGTCAGTCCTTCCAGTATCTTTTCTTCAAACAGCAGGTCAACGCCAAAATGGTTTTTGAATTTCTGCAGTGCATCGCGAAGCATGATCTGGCTGGGCTGCGCATAGTTTACAGCCGTCCGCACATTGGCTGTCAGCAACTGGGCCGATAAACTGAACTCCGTCAGGAATACGGCTGTCAGTGCGAATACTAGGGTTTTCAATCTGAACATGGTTGTTGGAGTTTAGGTCAGTAGGTTAGGGTATAGGTACGGGGGGCTGGTCCCGGAATCACCCGTACTTCCAGAATATCGGCTAGCGTTTCCAGAACTTTTTCGGCAGAATCGGCCTGAAAAGAGCCACCAATGGTACGTTTGGCAAGGGCCGAATCCGCAATGATCACGTTTACACCAAACACGTCGTGCAATTGGTCGGCAATGGTGGAGATCCGGGTATTTTCAAAGGAAAAGCGGTGGAATTTCCAGGCGCTGTGCACTTCAACCGGCTGGTTCAGCTCTCTGACCACCTCACCCTCGCTCGAAACCGTGATGACATCTCCCGGCTCCATTACGAGCGGTTCTTCCCGGTTTTCCAGGTGCAGCTCGACTTTCCCTTTGGTCAGGGCTACCTTGCTTCCCTTTTTCCGGCTGTAAACCACGAACTCGGTACCGAGAACCTTCACTTCCATACGGTCGGGTGTAAATACCCGGAACGACCTGTTCCCAGGCTGATGCGTTACGGCAAATTCGGCCTCTCCATCGAGAAAAACACTGCGGTCACGGTTCCCGAACCCGAATCGAGGCAGGGTCAGTGAACTGTTGGCGTTCATGGTTACGCGGGTACCGTCGTCGAGATAAAGGGTTTTCAGTTCCCCATATCCGGTCTGATAGGTCCGGTTAAGAATTGATTCACGGAAGAAGATACCGGTCAGCAGCAGCAGAGCCACAGCAGCAGCCCAGAAGGTTACCAGTTTACGGTAGCCTGGTCGGAGTGCCTTTACAGGCCGCACTGTATCGGAATGACTGGCGATCTGCCTCCGCCATGTATCAAAAGCGTGGTGGGTATCGACGAGCAACTGTGGGTTCTGGCTTTCCCACTCTTCAACCAGCGAAAAGTACATTTCCCGGTAAGTGGGATCCTGCATGGCCTTTTCGATTAATTCTTTCTGCAAAGGAGTAGCTCGCCCCTCCAGAAGTGCCAGAATCGAACTGCGGAATAATTCCTGATTCATAACTGCAAAAAATTGGGCAGTGAATAAAAGATTTCTGGGGAAGGACAAACCCGTAGGGAGCCCCCGACAACAGCAGCCAGTGAAGTGATGTAGCCGCTTTCCCTTAGTCCCCGGCGGAGGATGGAAATCACCCGGGTGATATGCCCCTCAACGGTTTTTACGGAAAGGTTCAGCTCACTGGCAATGTCCTGATTTTTCTTACCGTCGAAACGGCTCATAATGAACACCTTCTGTCCCTGCGGCGAGATTCCTTTCAGCAACTGTTCAATTTTATCATGCAATTCATGGTATTGCAGCAGCTGATGAGGTGTGCTCGGATGATTCAACTCATCGGTTTCGTTCCACGCTGTGGATTCCCCCTGCAGGTCTTTCCCGAATTCCGATTTCAGATAAGCAAATGCCGCATGCCTGACGGTCGTAAACAGGTAGGCACGGTAGGAAGTATTGACCATTCGGTAGATCTTATGCTGCCAGAAACGGCTGAAAACTTCCATTACGATATCTTCCGCCACCGTTCGGGAATAGACAAAACGCACTGCATGACTGCACAAAGGCTGATAGTAGCGCTTGAACAGAAGTTCACAGCCTTTCAGATGATCGGTCTCGAATGCCTGACGGATGAATGCCTCCGAATCTACAATTCTGGCGGCATGAGACCCGGCACCCCTGGGATTCTCATTATCTGAAGCATTGGGCAGGTTCGGTTCCACCATTATCGGTTAAAGGTTCAGTTAACGATTTGTACGGTAAAGAGTAAAAAACCGGGGGGAAACCCTTGGTCAGATTTGATATTTTTTTATACTTTTTTCATAATTCTACGGAGCTTACCACCAATCGGTTCATTGGGCACTGAGTAAATCTGCCTTTTTTATGCTTAGATTCACAGGATCAACCTATTCCGCCACCCCTATAACCGCTATCCGAACATGATCAACCGCAGAAAATTCCTGGGAACTTCCCTCGGCTTTGGGGTTACCCTGCTTTCCCTTCCCTATGCCACAGGCAACGGTAAGCCTAAACGTCCTGGCTTCCAACTTTCACTCGACACGCCCACGCGCTTTTTTGACGGGAAGACCTGCTGGACACATCCGCGGGTGGGTGTCATACCGGGAGGCAACGGAAGAAAACAATCGCTGGCTGTCCTTACCATGAATCGGCTCGACCTCGCAGGAAGTGATATCTTCATAGAAATGGCAGGAATGCATTCCAGCGATCTGGGGAAATCCTGGGAGGGGCCCTATACGGTCGAAAACCTCAATCCCGCCGAGCAGGTCCTCGAAAATATCAGACGCCCCGTGTCGGTCTGCGATTTCTGGCCGGCCTACCATGCTCGCTCCAAAAAATTGCTGGGTACGGGACATGTGGCGGTTTATACGCCCGACTGGAAAATACCGCCTGTACGTCCCCGATATACGGCCTATTCGGTTTTTGATGAGAATAAAATGGAATGGCTTCCTCCTAAGAAACTGGAACTGCCCGATCCTGTGAAATTTTTCAGTTCGGGCGCGGGTTGTGTCCAGCGTTTCGATAAGGAGGACGGAACCATCCTGCTGCCTTTTTATTTTTCACCGCCCGGGAAAAACTCTCAGGTTACGGTCGCTACCTGCAGTTTCGATGGGAATGAGCTGAAATATCTCGGCCACGGCAATGAAATGGCTGTAGATGACAATACGCGCGGATTGCATGAACCTTCCATTACACGATTTGAGGGTACCTATTTCCTGACATTGCGGAACGATCAGAAAGGATATGTAACCCGAAGTAAAGACGGTCTCCATTTCGACCCTATACGCCCCTGGACCTTCGACGACGGGTCAGATTTGGGCAACTACAATACCCAGCAGCACTGGGTTACCCACCGGAAGGGACTTTTCCTGGTATACACCCGACGGGGAGCCAACAACGATCATGTTTTCAGACACCGCGCCCCGCTCTTCATGGCGCAGGTGGATCCAGACCGACTCTGTGTCATCCGGGAAACCGAACGGATCTTGGTTCCGGAACGCGGAGCCCGCCTCGGGAATTTCGGTGTCACCTACGTCAGCCCCGACGAGACCTGGGTAACCGTTTCGGAATGGATGCAGCCCAAAGGGGTGGAAAAATATGGCAGCGACGGCACGGTTTACATTGCACGCATACACTGGGACACCCCAAACAAATAAAAAACATAAAAAAGTATCAGATATAGGAATTATAGTAACAGATCACAAAATATCGCAATAGTATCTTTGGCACTGGAGCCAAACTCCGATTTCACTTTTTACCTACTACCTGTATGATGATGCGAAAAAGCCGGGTACTGCAGAAACTGCGGGCCGGAGAAACCGTAAGTTGCATTAAGATTAATCTCACCGATCCGAAAGTTTGTGAAATGGCCGCTTTGGCGGGTTTTGACTGCGTCTGGGTTGACCAGGAGCATATCAGTCAGGACTGGTCCGTACTCGAAGCCTCCGTCTGGGCTACCAAGGCCCACAATGCCGACCTTCTGGTACGGGTATCGAAAGGATCCTACAATAACTATATCAAGCCGCTCGAACTGGATGCGACGGGCATCATGGTTCCTCACCTGATGAGTCTGGAGGAAGCGAAATCGATCGTACACCAGACCCGCTTTCACCCGGTTGGGCGAAGGGCTATCGACGGAGGAAATGCCGACGGCGCTTATACCGGTATCGATTTCAACGAATATCTCACGCAGGCCAATGAGCAGCGTTTCGTCATCCTTCAGATCGAGGATCCCGAACCACTCGCCGAGCTGGAGGAAATCGCTGCACTACCGGGATATGATATGCTCTTTTTCGGGCCCGGTGACTTCAGCCAGGGGATCGGTGCACCGGGTATCTGGGACCATCCCAAACTGCTCGAAACCCGTAAACGGGTGGCTGATGTGGCCAACAAAGCCGGGAAATTCGCAGGTACCGTGGGCAGCCTGGGCAACCTCGAAGACCTCAAATCGATGGGTTACCAGTTTGTCAGCGTCGGTGCCGATGTGGTAGGTCTTAAGAACTATTTCAGCGATCTCACAAAAGGTTTTGGTTCGGATACCCATAAATCCGGACAGTCCTACCTTGAAAAACAATGAACCATGGAAAGGCGAAAACTTGGTAATACAG
>Ga0182792_1002232_pt1 | contig 14015 bp, 10 predicted proteins | sample Passage237B_FD_130497 | JGI IMG/M metagenome (GOLD analysis project Ga0182792, IMG submission 130497) | Cellulose adapted compost microbial communities from Newby Island Compost Facility, Milpitas, CA, USA - Passage2 37B (version 2) (version 2) ...
GAAATTTCCCGTCGTGTAAAGAATGCGAATCCTTTTTCAGATACTTCGGTGACAGCGCAGGTTTTCCATGTAAATATTGACCGTGACCTTAAAGAAGCGAGTAATTTTGTTTTGGAGCCTTTCGACATCGTTTTTGTACGTCCTGCACCGGGCTATCAGGTTCAGAAGCAAGTTAAGGTTGAAGGAGAAGTTCTTTATCCCGGCAATTATACGGTAACCCATAAAGACGAGCGGATTTCAGATCTGATAAAACGTGCTGGCGGACTGACCCCACTGGCTTATAAGGATGGTGCCTCTTTAAAGAGAACGGGAAAGAAACTGACACAGACAGATCTGGAACAGGAGCAATACAAACTGCAGCAGTTCCGTAATCTACAGAAGAGCAGCGCTGATTCTACAGATGTCAATTTAAACGACTTAAGCGTGCGAAACGATTATGTAGGTATTGACCTTGCCCGGATTTTAAGAAATCCCAAAGCAAATTATGATCTGATATTGGAAGACGGCGATGTCATTCACATTCCCAAGCAACTACAGACAGTGAAAATCAGTGGTGAAGTTCTGTCGCCTTCTTCTGTATTGTTTGCCAATTCTAAAAGCTTTAAAAAATATGTTCGCGAAAGCGGAGGCTTTTCTCCGAAGGCGCTGAAAAGAAGATCTTACATTATCTATGCAAACGGTTCTGTCGCCAGCACCCGAAAGTTTCTGTTTGTTAACTATTACCCTTCTGTAAAACCCGGCGCGGAGATATTTGTGCCGCAGAAGGAAGAACGTAAAGGTGGAATTTCCACTAGTGAGGTTGTGGCCATATCCACAGGTCTTGCTACCATTGCAACATTGATATTTACAGTATTAAGATAATCCCGAGCGTATAGACACATGAAGTCTCAAGTGCAATATAGAGAACAGGACGAACTGTCTTTAAAAGACCTGTTACTGTTCACACGGCGTAAATACGCTCTGTTTTTTTCCAGATGGCGCCTGCTGCTGCTATGCGGTATTGTGGGCGGACTCCTCGGATTGACTTATTCGCTGGTGAAGAAACTTACCTATACCGCGCAATTAAGTTTTATCCTCGAAGGGGGCAGCCAGTCAGGCATTGAAGGTTATTCAAACATAGCAGCACAGTTTGGGCTTAGCATAGGCGGAGGAGGTAGTGTGTTCCGGGAAACGGACAACATCATTGCCTTTATTAAGTCGCGCAACATGATTGTGCAAACCTTGCTTACAGAGGGCGAGTTTAAAGGAAAAAAGCAATTGCTGGTAGAACGGTATGTTTCCGAAAACAAATTCCGGGATAAGTGGAAGAAAGATGCGCGGCTGCGCGATTTTAAGTTCTCAGCTTCTCAGAGCAGCTATTTGCAGGACAGTCTTTTGAACAAGTTTCACGAGCAGATCGTTGAAAAAAATTTAAATGTTCAAAAGCCCGATAAAAAGCTATCGATCGTGATCATGCGAATGGCTTCGAAAGATGAATTGTTCGCCAAAGAATTTACTGAAAAGTTGCTGGAGAACGTGATTGAGTTCTATACTAAAGTGCAAACCAAGAAGGAGTCTGAAAATGTCAGGGTACTGCAACATCATACCGACTCCGTAAGAAATCTCCTCAACGAGGCATTGTATGGTGTGGCGTACTCTGCGGAAGCAAACCCCAATCCTAATCCCGCACTGAGACGGCTGAATCTTCCTTCACAGAAAAAGATGGTGGATGTGGAAATGAGCAAGGCGATTTTGGTAGAACTGGTGAAGAATCTGGAACTGGCAGAAATTTCTCTACGAAAAGTTACACCGCTGGTACAGGTAATAGACCAACCTGTATTGCCATTAGAAAACAACAAAACCAGAAAACTGACAGCTACAGTAGTTGGTGGTTTTGTAGGCGTTGTGCTGTGCCTGCTGTTTATCATTATCAGGCGTTACCTGAGCAGTGTATTTAGAGATCCTGTGGAGATTAAATAGAGGCATCTTGAAGTTATTTAAAGACAAAATTCATACAGACATTGCTTTCTCCTTTGTCTTTCGCGCGCTGGCGGCTGCCTGTTCTTTTATATTAGTACCCATTACCCTCAATTATCTCGACGAAAAAATATACGGTCTCTGGCTTACGATCTTTGCCTTCATTAATTGGACAAATGTTTTTGATCTGGGCATCAACAACGGGTTGAAGACAAAGCTCATTTATGCCTTTTCACAAAACGATTTTGGACTGGCGCGAAAGGCGACATCAACGGTTTATAATCTGATGTTGCTGATCGTTTCGGCACTAATTGCACTACTTCTGATCAGTTCTTTGTTTGTCAATTGGAATGAGGTATTCAACTATCCTGAAATACTGGATCTCCGTCCCGTGGTACTCATCCCAATGGTGTTTTTTATTCTGAAACTTTACACCGATCTGATTCATTCCGTGATCCTTGCGGACAGAAAGACCTGGGTAGCAAATACATTGTATTTTCTCAACGGTTTTGCTTCTATTGCAGGTGTCTGGATGCTTACCTTTTTTGAAGTAGAGAACAGGATACTTTGGGTGGCCATTGTATTGGGTGTGATGCCATTTTTGGTAAGTCTGCTCAGCAATGTTTTTTTCTTTACGACGATCTATAAGAAAATCCGCCCGCGATTCCTGAGAATCGACAAGACACTTATCCGAGGAACGCTTTCAAACAGCCTGAGTTTTTTTATTATTCAGCTTTCCATTCTGGTGTTGATGTCCACCGATAACCTCATCATCATTCACCTGTTTACACCCGAAGACGTTACCGTTTATAGTATCTGTTACAAGTTCTTTACGTTGTTCACCATCGGATGGACAACACTGATTATGCCCTACTGGTCTGCATTTGGCGCGGCATACTACCAAAACAATTTTGACTGGATCAGAAAGACCGTGCGAAGACTGGTGCGACTTTGGCTGCTGCTTAACCTCGCGCTTATTGCAACATTGGTGTTTGTCGATGATATTTACAGGCTTTGGGTAGGAGAAGAGATAAAAGTCCCTTTTTCACTTTCTGTATGGAATGCCGTGTTCATTTCTCTTTTTTCGCTGGCCAATATTTATATCTATTTCATCAATGGCATTGGAAAGATTAGATTTCAGCTCATTACTTCCATCATCATTGGCATTGCAAATATTCCTCTGGCAATTTTGTTTGCCAAATATCTTCAATTGGGACTAACAGGTGTTATGATCGCTACATGTTTATGTATTGCGGTGAATCCTACATTTGGTTATTATCAGTATAAGCAACTCATTACCGGAAGGGCAAAAGGTATCTGGTTAAAATAGCGCTATGCCAAAGTATTCTATCGTCATACCATCTTTTAATGCTGCGCCGACCATAGGCGCTACATTGGAGAGTGTGGTGAACCAAACCTTCAGGGATTTTGAGATATTGCTTATTGATGGTGGCTCTACTGACGATACACTGACGATTGCAGAACGATATCGCCCATTTATCAGCTATCAGGTTTCAGAGCGCGACAAAGGAATTTATGATGCAATGAATAAAGGCATGCGTCAGGCGAAAGGGCAGTACATCATTTTTCTGGGTGCTGATGATGTATTTCACAACCATCAGGTTTTGAGTGATGCGGATCCTTTCCTGAAAGAAGAGAAAGTTTATTATGGTCAGTCTTATTTCGTGAATAAACGAATTGTTTATGATGGAAAGTTTCATGCCTATAAGTTTGCGCTGAGAAACATCTGCCATCAGGCGATTTTTTATCCGGCCGGTGTGCTGAAGCAATATGAGTTTGATCTGCGTTATCCATTGCTTGCCGACTATCATCTGAATCTTTTGCTTTGGAAACAGAAAGTAAAATTTGAGTACATAAACATTATCGTTACCAACTTTTATGATGGCGGTGCATCGGCAGTGGCTAAAGATGAGTACTTTGAACAAAACAAAATTCGACTGATACAGGAAAATCTGGGTTTGCTTCCATCGCTGTATGCACGCTTTCGGCGCTTTATCTTTCCGGTACAGAAAGTAATACTTGGCTGGCTGCGTCGTAATTTGCAACCCCAGCAGCAAGCAGAAAAGGAGCTATGAACAACTACGAATTTTTAGACCTTTTTCTGGAAGGCAACAACGTGTATGTCTATTTCGGATCACTGTTGTTGTCGGCACTCATATACATTCTGATATTCAAAGGGTATATCCGGTCTATTTTCGATCCTTTGTTTACCAGCGTAGTGTTCTCTTCTTTGGGTGCAGCCATTATGTTGTTTCTGTTGTTTACCAGAACTGTTTCCAATGCGCTGCTGCTCAACTACCTGCTTACTCAGGTTGCATTTTTCTGGGGACTGTTCCGGTTCAGGAAGGTAGAACATGAGATTGAGCCAAGGCCGGTGCCACAAAATTTCTCACAGATCAATCACTGCTTTTACTTCTTTTGTTTCATCACTATTGTCTGCCACTTACTTACTTACCAGCTGCGGGGTATCCCTCTGTTTATGGATTCGCGGCTGGAAGCCTTTATTGGCGGTACAGGACTTGGAATTTTTTCCCGCATCATGGATATGTCCATTCTCTGTTCGGTACTCTGTTATTTCTTTATTGCCGCCAACAATGATCGTGTAAAAGTGACCTGGCTGCATCATATTTTATTTCTGGTGTTGATTGTCTTTTTGGTGCTTACAGGATCCAAATCTGCTTTTCTCATTTTGCCTTTTTCACTTTTCTGCCTCACAAGATTTTATCCTTCACTAAAAAGCAATCTTGGCAAAAAGTTTCCTTTTTCAATTCTTCAAAACAAGTTTTTGTTGCTCGGAATAGGCGTCGGGATTTCGTTGATCATTCTCTCAGTTCAAAAAAAGCAAACACCCCTTACGCCTATGGAGGAGCTCGGATACCGGCTCATGCTGAGTGGTGATGTTTACTACATGTCTTATCCCAATGATGTATATCAGCTTATCGAGCACAGCAACGGGTTTGTAGCGATGTTTCAGGATGTTCTAGGTTTCTTTAGAATTTACCCTTGGGAGAAGATGCCGCAGGTGCTGGGCGTGATGCTAATCAAGCATCATCACGGTGGCGAACTTTTGTGGGGCCCCAACGGACGGCATAATGTCTTCAACCTGATTTATTTTGGCTACTATGGCGGTATCGTGGTGTCGCTTTGTTTGGGATTGCTGGTGGGACTGGTACGAAACAAAATGCTGGCGATGAAACAGAACAATCTTTTCTTTTTTCTGCTTTACAGTCTGCTCTACATCAAAATCGTCACTATGGAAACCGATCCGATGCTTGGCTTTTCATATCTCACCAATGTTGTGTTTGTATTTCCTTTTCTCTTTCTTCTTTTCCTGGTGTACAACGAGATGAGAAGCGTGAAAAGGGTAGAGCCCATTGTAAAAAGCGAATAGCCGCGACACGAAGAACGACTAATGAAAATAGCATTTATCATTCCTTCTCTCAGCAACTTAGGACCGGTCATCGTAGTGAACGAACTGGTGAGAGGACTGCAACAAGTTCCCGAAGTTTCGCAGACAGATGTTTACTATCTCGATGACAGAGAAGATACCGACAAATTGCATTTCCCCTGCTTTACTAAGAAGATCGGATTGTTTGAAAAGATAGATCTTTCAGGATATGACGTTATTCATTCTCACGGCATCAGACCAGATATGTTCCTGATGATGCAGAAACTGCGTAATAAGAAACTACCGGTTGTTTCCACAATGCATTGTTATATCTATCCGGAGCTTGCGCAAACTTATAGCAAGACGCGCGCAGCGATTGCTACGCCCTTGTGGTTGATGATGCTTCGACCGTTTAATAAAGTCGTTTTTCTTGCAGAAGCAATGATGAAACATTATGCTCCATTTTTTAGCAAATCGCAGATTGCTTTTGTACACAACTATCGCGATAAAGAACAGATAAACAGAGGCACATTAACCGATCTTGAAAAAGAGGAAGTAATAAAATTTAAAAACGGACACACACTTATCGGTACGATCTGCAAGCTCACCAAAAGAAAGGGAGTTTATCAGCTTATAGAATTACTCACAGTAGAACCGGAGTATAAATTAATCGTGGTAGGAGATGGAATAGAGCAAAAGAATCTGGAAGCACTGGCGCAGAAAAGAGGCGTGGCAAACAGATGTTTGTTTACCGGTTTTAAGAACAATGCCGCTGCTTATCTTTCCTTCATGGATATATTTTGCCTGGGGTCAAACTCAGAAGGATTCGGATTGGTATTGCTGGAAGCTGCCTTGTTTGAAAAAAGCATTGTCTGTACAGATCTGCCTTCTTTCAGAGAATTGTTCTCGAAAAATGAGGCCGCATTCTTTCAATACGGAAACATTGCCTCGCTTCAAAAAGCGGTAAGGAATGCATTGGAGAATAATAAAGAACATGCGCACGCCGCTTATCTCAGAACGCTAACTGACTATAACAAAGAAAAGTTTATACAGGGATACCTGAAAGTATATCAGGATTTGATCAGCCAAAACAAATAGCGCCTTGGAACATTTCAGGCTCATCATACTCTTAGCAACCTACAATGGCGAAAAATATCTTCGTCAGCAATTGGATTCCTTATTGGGACAAACCTATAAGGATTGGGTTTTGTATGCGCATGATGATGGTTCAGCCGACGCGACGTTATCAATATTGAATGCATATGCAGCGAAAGATTCGCGCGTTCGAATTTTGGAAGACGGTGTTAAAGGATTGGGTGCAGCTCAGAATTTTATGCATCTGCTGAAGAACGCTCCTGAGGCTGATTTCATCATGTTCTGCGATCAGGACGACATCTGGCTGCCGGAGAAAATAGAGGTAATGCTGCAACACATCAATAGTGCGCAACCTTCCATGAGTTATTGTAATGCCAATAGCTATAAAGGCGAACAGCCTTTGCCGGAAAGGGTCATATTATTTAGAGCGACAACAGTTCGAGATACTTTATTTCTGAACGGTGGCATTCATGGTTGTTTGCAGATCATCAATAAGGCTTTGCGAGACATAGTTGTCGGTTATAACGGTTATGTGTGTATGCACGATCATCTCATCACATTGGCAGCGGTAAGTTTCGGCACTGTTACTTATGTGGATCAAAACCTGATGTATTATCGGCAACATAGTGGAAACGTAACCATTGGCTATGAAACCAATATTTTCAGAAAAGCGAAGAAGTTTCTCAGGTCAACTGCAGGCGTTATTGACCGTGAGCATTATAAAGCTACAGTCGGTTTTTACGAGCATTATAAGACCAAAATGAACCGGGAGAACCAGCAACTTTTTTTGGCTTATATTCAATTCCCCCAATCACGTTTATTGAAAAGAATTCTGATCTTGCTGAAATGCCGATTCAAGATTGGCAGAACAAGTAGTATTCTTTTCCTGAAGATAATTACCCGTGTGCCCCTGGGAACAAAAAAATAGATTAAAGATGGTTTGTATTCCTTTTATTTAAATGATGGATTGAGGTTAAACCTGTATTCGTATTGATTCGTTTCCAGCATTTTGCCAAAAAAAAATACTTGCTATATTGCAAATATTCTTTTCTTCTCTTGTGGAGGAAAGGTTTCAGGACTGTATTATTGAGATAAACTAATCATTTTTGTGAATTTAGGCCTACCGCAGTTTTCTGTACTTATCCCCATTTACTTCAAAGAACAGCCTGATTTTTTAGATCAAGCACTCAGCAGCGTATTATCTCAAACATATATGCCGGGTGAAGTCGTGATCGTTGAAGATGGAAAGCTGACAGATGAACTGTACAAGGTGATCAGGGAGAAAAGGAATGCCTATCCTGAACTCATAAAAACGGTTAGTCTTGAAGAGAATATGGGCATAGGCTATGCAATGAACTTTGGACTGAAACATTGCAAACACGAGTACGTTGCCCGAATGGATTCAGATGACATCGCTCATCCGGACAGATTTCTCAAACAGATGACTTATCTGGCCGAACACCCTGAAATAGATATCATTGGTTCCTTTATAGAAGAGTTTCACAATGTGCCTGGCGATATGAAAAGATATCGCAAGGTTCCGGTGAGCCATGAGGAAATTGTCCACTATGCGAAGCTGAGATGTCCGATCAACCACATGACAGTCATCTTTAAAAAATCCAAAGTAGTAGAAGCGGGCGGCTATACAAATATCAAGAACAGTTTTGAAGATTATCCGCTTTGGTACCGTATGATCAGAAATGGTTCCATTTTCTACAACTATCCCGGCGTTTTGGTAAATGTGCGCGTAGGAAATAATATGGAAGTGAGAAGAAGAGGAAAGGAATATTTCAAGCATGAACTGGCTTTCTTTAAAGCGATGTATTCCGATGGATACATCAACCGCTTTCAATACTACAGCGCACTGACTACCCGATATCTGGCAAGAGTGTTGCCGGTACCGGTTTTAAAAATCGTTTACGACAAACTCCTACGTCAGCACGAATAGACGCGTATTATATCTTCCCCTTCGCTATCACCACATTTTCTTACTGCTTTACAAACGTTCTCAACGCTGTGCCATAGCCAGGAGCTACAAGCGCGTACGATAAAGTCATGGGCGGGCCGAAATCAAAGCTTCCATTTAGCCCGTAGATCTCTGTGTGCAATGTTTCGGAATATTGCGGTGCAAGCTCGATAGTAGTATCATCCAGCCGTACAAAGTAGATCACATCGTTCAGTCCTGCACCGCCCATATCTGTAACACTGTACAAAGCGCGCGATTTTCGGTCAACACGCACGACGGCACCCGTGGCTTCCCGCAGATAATCACCACTGATATCTGTTCGGTCTGCATAGTCAGTTACAGCAATATACCTGGCAGCGCTAACGGTAAAACCGTTGGCTGTAGGGGTTTCATACAGCATGTAGTAAAGTCCGGGTGTATTCACATCTACATTGTTCACCGTTGCTGTCAGACTGTTGTTGCCTTCTTTTGGTACATCATTTACGACCGTTGCACCATCGTCTGTTACAGAGCCACCCACATTGATCGTAATGAATTTTTCTCCCTGCAGTTCTATATGCGGTAGTGTTTGCACTGTTGAAACATCATCATACTTTTTGCAAGCGATGAGTGTACTGAAGGTCAGTGCTGCTATTACAAGTGCTGTTTTCATGGTGATTCGTTTTAGTCTTTTACATCCCACCAAACTTTTTCAGTGATGAGCGTTTGTCCCGGGAAGTTTGCATTGCGGGTTACTTCCGTATTTGGGTAAAGGAAGCGTTGCGGAAATACATTGCCTATAATAGAGGTTACTGAAGAGGTAAATATATTTGGATAGCCGGTTCTTCTCCATTCAGTCCAGGCTTCAAATCCCTGATTGCCGGTCATGCTGAACCATTTTTGCGTGATAATATGCCGTATTTTTTCTTCTAGAGAACCACCTGCAGGATACACGCCCCAGTACGATGAGTCGGTATAGGTTTGGGCTTCTGCTGTGGTAAGTCCATACGTTTCAAAGCTGGCGACAATTCCCTGCTCAAAAAGGTCTTCATCGCTTCCTGTGCCCCAGTTTCTGGCTGCGGCTTCTGCCTGTAGAAACAAACTTTCGTATCCGGTAAGAAGTTTTACTGGCGCTTCTGCAGAAGCTGCATTCGTTGCCTGACCAGCCACCAGAGCGCTGGGTGTTGAAAGTGTCCCGGCGGTTGTTGAGTTGAAATTGCCCTGCTGTAATCCGCGTACGGTTCCGCTTACGATAGTAAAGAATTCAAACACGCGTGGGTCATTGTTGGCCAGCATAGTATCGACCACTGTAGCACTAGCCACCAGATTTTGCGTGCGGCGCAATGCAACCATTTCAGCATATAGCGGATTTTGATTGCCCGCAGTGCTGATATAATTTACTTGTGCATCTTCACCATTGTCCAAAAACATGTTTCCGCCGGTGCGCGCATACAATTGCTGTATTCCTGTCTGTGCTTTACCAGGGTCTCGCTCAGAAAGTCGCAGATACACACGCAATAGCAACGTGTTCCCAAATCTTTCCCAGAGGTCCATATCTCCACCATAGATAACATCCTCGGTGCCAATAAAATGCTGATCTCTTGTTTCATTGATAATTGTAAGTCCCTGGTTGATGATGCTGATGATGCTATCATATACAACACTTTGCGGATCATAGCGCGGCGAAACAATACCTCCATCGCCGGGCAATCCCTGTATCGCCTCGGCAACGGGAATATCGCCCCAGCCATCGGTCAACAACTGGAAGGTATAAGCTTCGAGCAGTTTAGCTACTGCGACATATTGGTTGCGATTGGCTTCTCTCGCAGTCACTTCGAGACGACGGAGATCGGCAAGAGCGCCGTTATACAGCAGTCCCCACACGCGATCGTAGTTGGAGGCTGTGGTGGCATATTGTTCCAGATAGCGGTACTGACTTGCATTGGGAGATTGTGTCCAGTACTGTGCCCAGAACGAACCGTTGATCTGCATATCTACTCCCACAGCAGATGCTATCTGTATCTGTGCAGAGGGAAGCAGCAGTTCGGGCGTAACATTCTGTGCAATATTCGGATTTTGATTTACATCGAGATATTTGCGACAACCACTGCTCGCCATGAGCAAGGATGCAACTGCTATAGTGCTGATAATTCTCTGTTTCATAGCTTTTATTTTTGTGGTTTAGAACGATACCCTCAGTGTCACACCATAGTTGCGCAGCGATGGTCGCGCAGAGAAGTCAAAACCTTGTTCATTGCCTGCACCTCCCGAAGTCACTTCAGGGTCGGCATACATGTTTTCTTTAGCAGTCCAGATAAACAGGTTGTTTCCGTAGATACCAATGCTTGCACTGCCGAAAGGAGTTCTTTGCAGCAGGTTGGAAGGTATTGTGTAATACAGGCTGGCCTCACGCAGTTTTACATAACTGGCATCTACTACATGCTGTCCTGCAGGGATGGTAGAAGTAAACCAGTCGTAAGGATCGTATTGAATGTCGGTATTCTGTACATACTGTCCGTCGGCAGCTACGTACACCGAATTTGCCCAAACCTGAGGAGTACGGTTTTCGGTTTCTTTTGCTGTGCCCACAAAGTCCATGATGTCTTTGGTGCGCGAATAGAATACGCCACCTTGTTTGGTATCGAAAAGTACGTTTAGCGTAAATCCCTTGTAACGCAGATTGGTTCCCCATGAAGCAATGAAGCGGGGCTGATAATTGCCACGATAAACGAGGTCGGTGGAAAGACGAGGCAATCCTGATGCACTATCGATGATCACTCTTCCCTGATCGTCTCTTCGCAGATCAGTTGCATAGAACGCACCAAATGGTTCACCAACAGCGGCGGTAATGGCCATCCCGCTAAAACCTCCGATGGTAATTCTGTCAACACCTTCTGCAAGGCGATCTACCCGATTGATATTTTTGGTGTACGTTCCGAAGAGTTCCCATCTGAAACCTGTAGCAGTATTGACCGGAGTCACGCGCAATTGCAATTCGATTCCACGATTCGAAATATCACCCAGATTGATCACCCGTCCTGTGTATCCTGAGCTTGGCGGAAGCGGTACCGTGATGATCTGATCCACCGATTTGTTGTAGTAGTAAGTGATCTCGGTGGTAATTCTTTCTCTAAGGAAGGAAAGTTCCAGACCAGCTTCCCAGGCGCGGGTTCTTTCCGGACGCAGATTAGGGTCGCCATATACGTTTTGAAAGGTAAAGCCCGAAACGTTGCCGCTGGGATATTGAAGCGGGAAGCGAACACTTCCAAAGCCGGTTTCTGCAACAGTAGAAACATAACCCGGATCGTTGTTCTGATATTCAAGTCCGCCAGCGCCCACCGATGCCACGCCGGCACGCAGTTTACCGTAGTTCAATACTTTTTCACGGAAGGGCGTATTTTTCAAAGTTTCCGTAAATACCCAGGAGAGATTGGCACTGGGGTAAAAGAAAGATCTGTTTTCCTGACGAAGTGTGGAAGTCCAGTCATTTCTTCCGGTCAGTTCCAGGAATACGGTGCGCTTATAATCGAAGATAGCGCTACCATATACCCCTACTGATCTTCGCTCGCGCAATGTGTTAGTAGCTATGATGGGTCCCTGCGCGTTGGAGAAATTGTAGAAGTCGGGAATCACCAAACCGTTTTGTTCGGGGTCTATACTGGCGCTGCTGGTATTTACCCTGCTCAGTTGCACATTGTGTCCGGCAAGGGCTTTTACGCCAAAATCGTCAGTGATCTGTTGTGTATAGTTTACGATCAGGTCGTTGTAGAAAGTCTGTGTGTTGGAAGTGCCTTCAAAGTAGCCGCCGTTGCTGATATGAGGAAGCCCTGCGTAAAAAGGATCGAAAGGTTCGGAGTTGAACTTCGGTGTACGCTGCGTGGTACGGTCGGCTATGACATCACCCCCAAAGCGGTTGAAGATATCCCATCGTTCACCAGGTTTAAATCCTACAGTGAAAGATCCCAACACACGGTCGGTGCGATTGCGATTGTCGAATCGTTCAGCCACCCAATAGGGGTTCATTGTATAAGCTCCGTAGAAGCCATAACGCTGCACACCGCTTTCATCTATCATATCCATGCTGTTGAAAGGATTGCTCAGATCTTTCAGCTCATGAATCGGAATGTCTCTTGGTGTCTGTAACACATTGTTCCATACCGAGCCTCCTGCCTGTCCGCTTGCCTCGATCCGCTGATTGATGTGGAGATAGTTTACATTCAGATTGGTGTAGAACTTATTGCTGAGTTGAGTGGAGCCGTTGAAGCGAATGCTGTATTTATCAAAAAAAGTATTCGGTGTGATGCCTTTGTTGTTCAATGTGTTGAGAGACAGATAGAAGGCTCCGTTTTCACCACCGCTTCCGATCGACACATTGTTTTCCCAGGTGCGGCCCGTGTTGAAGAAACTTTTCACGTTATCGGGCTGCGCGGAATAAGGCTTTACCCTTTGCTGACCATTAATGGTTTGTCCCCAGGGGCGTGGCTGGTCGTCGAAAGGAAGTCCCCAGCTAAAATTTTCCCGGCGGTCATCTTCGACATCATGAACATTTCCCTGCCCATAGCGATTTTGAAGGTCCGGATATTTCAGCACATCATGGAGTGTGTAATTGGTTTGGTAGGTAATTTCCGTTTTGGATGGTCTGGCGGTGCGTGCTCTTCCTTTCTTGGTAGTAATCATCACAGCACCAAAAGCTGCAAGTTCTCCATAAAGCGCCGCCGCTGCCGGTCCTTTCAGCACTGTAATGGATTCAATGTCTTCCGGGTTGATGTCATTACCGCGGTTTCCGAAGTCGAGTTGCTCCAGACTGCTCACACCTGAGAGCCGGTTTTGATTGTTGATTGGGATACCATCCACAACGATCAATGCATTGTTGTTGTTGCTGATCGATTTTTCTCCGCGCAGTACAATTCTGGTGCTGCCTCCGGGTCCGCCTGTACTGCTGGTAATATTTACCCCGGCTGTTTTTCCCTGTATGGCACTCAATGCGCTGGTTTGATTGCCCTGATTCAGTTCGTCTGCATTCAGCGTAGTGGCTGAGTAGCCTATTTCACGCTTTTCTCTACGAATGGCCAGCGCCGTCACCACTGCACCTTCGAGTTCGCGGGCGGTGGGCACCATTCGTACCGTTACACTATCGCCGGTGACGGTTATTGTCTGAGTGCCATATCCTATAGATTGTACTACAACTACATTGGAGCCTTCAGGTAAATCCACGGCAAAATTTCCGTCTATATCGGTGACGGTTCCTGTACCGGTTCCTCTTACCGAAATGCCTGCACCCGGAATTCCTTCATTGTTCTCGTCGAGCACCCTGCCCGTTATTCTTCGCGCCTGCGACCAGGCTTCCATGCCAGTAAGCAGCAGAAGGAGCAGTACTACTATTTTTTTCATACCCACAGTTTTAGATAGTGATCACTGGTTTTAAGCGGACTGAGCGATTTCTCACCCTTTGTCTCACCCCTACTATTGCAAAGGATTGTTAAAAACCATGCCTTCGTATAGGAAAGTTTTTGACTTTATAAGAATGATGCCACGACAAGTTTTGGCACAGAATAAATATTTACGTAAAAAATTTTTATTGAAAATCAATAAGTTGTAGAAGCACGCTAA
>Ga0182792_1002234_pt1 | contig 13989 bp, 11 predicted proteins | sample Passage237B_FD_130497 | JGI IMG/M metagenome (GOLD analysis project Ga0182792, IMG submission 130497) | Cellulose adapted compost microbial communities from Newby Island Compost Facility, Milpitas, CA, USA - Passage2 37B (version 2) (version 2) ...
CTGAGTTTTTTTTTATGTACTCCCACCGCCCGCCATTTGAACCGGAGCCATCGTGCAGGCACGAATCAAACCCCGAAGGGGGGGCCATGACCATAGGAACATGCGAATTCTTCCGATACCCCAAACCCCGAAGGGGGGCCATGACCATAGGAATATGCGAATTCTTCCGATCTCTCCAAACCCCGTAGGGGTGAAACGATGATAGATAATCCGCCTAATTAGACCCAGAAGTCATACATTAATTCATTAACCCATTTCGCTTACCTGGAGATCTGCCTAACGGACTATCGCAATTCATCTATTCAGAAACCAGGCAATTCAGAGCCATCTCAAACCCCATAAAAGGAAAAGTGGATTCCGTTTCCGAAATCCACTTTCATATATTCCAAACTCCTCCCGAAAGGGTGGTGTGTATTTACATTCAAATCGCCTCCAGTATTCGTTCCAGCGACACTTCATAGCCGATTTTTTCCTTCAACTGGCTGACAGGTACCCTTTCCTGTTCGGTAGTATCCCTGTGACGGATGGTGACGGTATCGTCTTCCAGGGTTTGGTAATCGACGGCAATACAATACGGCGTACCGATGAGATCCTGACGGGTATAGCGCTTACCAATGGCGGCATTGTCATCGTAGACGGTGTTAAAGGACGACTTCAGGGAATTGGCAATGGCACGTGCTTTTTCGGCCAGACCATCCTTTTTCACCAGAGGCAGCACTGCAGCTTTGATCGGTGCCAATGCAGGGTGGAATTTCAGGAAAAGGCGCTCCTTGTCACCCTCTGTTACCCTTGTAAAGGCTTGACAGAAAACCGCGAGGAATAGGCGGTCGGCTCCCACCGAAGTTTCCACCACGTAGGGGATATAGTTCTGGTTGATCTCCGGATCAAAATACTGCAGCTTCTTTTTAGAAAGTTCCTGATGATTTTTCAGGTCGAAGTCGGTACGGGAGTGAATACCCTCTATTTCACGGAAACCGAAGGGGAACTGATATTCGATATCTACCGCGGCATTGGCGTAATGCGCCAGTTTCTCATGGTCATGGTACTGAAGTTTCTCTGCAGGCAGGCCAATTGCCTTGTGGAAGCGGAGACGTTTTTCCTTCCATTCCTGATACCATTCCATCTCACTGCCCGGACGCACGAAAAACTGCATTTCCATTTGTTCAAATTCCCGCATACGGAAAGTAAACTGACGGGCGACAATTTCATTTCGAAATGCTTTACCGATCTGGGCAATCCCGAAAGGGACTTTCATCCGTCCGCTTTTCTGAACGTTCAGGAAGTTGACAAAGATACCCTGCGCGGTTTCCGGACGCAGATAGATAAGGCTGGCATCTTCTGCTACCGAACCTACCTGGGTGCTGAACATCAGATTGAACTGACGTACATCGGTCCAGTTGGCCGTTTTGGAGATCGGACAAACAATGTTTTCCGAAATGATGAGATCACGTACGCCCTCCAGGTTCTCAGCTTCCAGCAGACGTCCCATTTCAGCCAGCAGGGCCTTGGCTTTTTCTTCCTGCCCCTGAGCGGCATATTCTTCGGCTTTGCCTTCCAGCAGCTGGTCGGCCCGGTATCTTTTTTTCGAATCCTTGTTGTCGATCATAGGATCGTTGAACCCATCGACGTGACCTGAGGCTTTCCAGGTCAGGGGATGCATGAAAATGGCGGCATCCACTCCCACGATATTGTCGTGCAGCTGGGTCATCGCCTTCCACCAGGCAGTTTTCAGGTTATTTTTCAACTCAACCCCATTCTGACCGTAATCGTAGACAGCCTGGAGTCCGTCATATATTTCAGATGAAGGAAAAACAAATCCATACTCTTTAGCATGGGAAACAATATCCTGAAGTGAAGTTGCAGGAGCCGATGACATATGTACTTTCTGGTCTAAATTGAATTGTAAATTCTTCTAATGCTGAAGAGTAGTTTATTCCGTCAGCGGTGCAAAGCTAAGGAATTTTGCCGTTGGTTAGGAAATTTGGGGGCAAGGAATACCAGGGGCAGGGGCTATTTCTTGTCATTTATACGGATCCTCCCTAAATTTATTCCACTTTGTAGTACTATACTTTTCATAATCAACTGTTTATACTATGCTTCACCAGTTTCTCTCAAGGATTCAGGATTTCTTTGCCGTGTCGCCCCGGGAGGCCCGTGGCCTTTTCTTTTTAATGGTTGTATCCGTCGTTTTACTGGCGATACCCGCACTGTTGAGTCAGGTAATTCTTGCGCCGTCTGAAGAACAGAAAGCCCGTGAACGCGCGGTGATCGATAGTCTGATCCGCGTTATAGCAACCGAGCGGGACGAGCGGAAGATGGTCGCTGTTTCTGCCCCCAAAGAGCAGGTGGTTTCCCGGCCGAAAGTTTCTGTCACAAGCTCAAGGCAGATTATCGTTCCTTTTGATATCAACCGTGCCGATACCAGTCAATTAAAGCAACTGAAGGGAATAGGCTCTGGGCGGGCTCGTATCATCGTAAATTATCGAAATGCACTGGGCGGTTTCCATTCGATCGATCAGTATGGGGAAATTTTCGGAATGGATTCCCTTTCGCTGGGTCAGCTCCGCCAGTATGCCCGCATCCTCTCGCCTCATGCCCGAATCAAGCTGAATGAGACCTCAAAGGAGCAGCTGACCAGGCACCCCTATGCCCGGAAATACCGGCGAAGTGTGGAAGCTATCCTGCGTTACCGTGATCAGCACGGTGGCATCGGTTCGAAGGAAGAGCTTAAGAAAGTTATCCCTGTGGATCCGGAATTCCTCCGACTTATGGAACCCTATCTGGAGTATTAGCTCCCTGCCGTGGAATTGACCGCTCGTTTGTAAGGGTATATCTCCGTTTGTATCAATTCGGCAGGCATAAACGAAAAGATAGGTTATATTCGAATGAACAATAACTTAAACCTGTCAGAGATGATCGTAACCACTACACCAAACGTCGAAGGGAAAAAAATTGTCCGTTATCTGGGGCTTGTAACCGGAGAAGCCATTATCGGCGCGAATATTGTCAAGGATTTCTTCGCCGGTATCCGGGATGTCGTCGGCGGGCGTGCGGGCGCCTATGAACAGGGGCTTAGGGAAGCCAAGAGCATAGCGGTTAAAGAAATGATCGAACAGGCCAGGCGTTTGGGCGCGAATGGTGTGATCGGAGTGGACCTAGACTATGAAACCATAGGCACCAACGGCTCCATGTTGATGGTTAGTGCCAATGGCACGGCGGTGGAATTGCAGGATGTTTAATCTGATTTGGGTTCATTCAGCGGGCCGTCTCCCAACAGCAGGGAGATGGCCTCTGCGCCCTCCATTTGATCAGCAATTATCCGTAAAATCGCCATAAAGGGCACAAAAAGGATCATTCCTGCCGCCCCCCAGATTAATCCACCCAGAAAAATCGCAACCAGGGTGCTGAGTGTACTTAGGTTCACGCGCTGGCTGACCGCCCAGGGGAAGATGATATTGGCTTCCAGGTATTGTACAAAAGTATAAACCGCGATAACGCCGAGCGGATAATAGATGGAGTCGTAGAGTGTCCAGGAAATCATGATGGGCAGCAACGCGCCGATCATGATGCCGATATAGGGGATGAAGGTTAGTATCGAAGCGATAAAGCCGAAAAGAATCGCATTGGGAATGCCGATGATCAGCAGACCAGCACTGTTCAGAATTCCCACAATAAGATACACCGTTGCCATCCCTTTGATAAACTGGGCGTAGGAACTTACCGCTTTGTGGAGGGTTTCTTTCAGCTGCCCTTTCATCGAGGCCGGAACCAGCATTTCGGCGGCTTTCACCAGACGCTCCCGGCTGTAAAGAATCAGAAAACTGTATACCGGGATGATGATGATCAGGACGGTCCCCGAAAGCGAGGCCTCCACGGTTCTCCTGATAAATCCGAAAAGGTATTGCATGGAATTTTCCACCCCCTGTGTAGCCCAGATACGCCATCTTCCTTTTTCAATGCCGAAAGTGTCTTCCGCGTAGATACTGATTTCATTGGCAAGTTCGAGCATTTTCACCTGAAAACCAGGGAAATAATCGCGAAGACCCAATAACTGAAAAGCCAGCAGTGTGAGGAGAAAACCAATGGGAATCAGTAACGATAGCAGACTCAGTAGTATGGCGGCGGAGCGGCCCATACCTCTTCTCTCCAGCCAGGCGCAAACCGGGTAGAGCAACAGACTGATAAACAATCCGAAGCTTAAGGGCACCAATACATCCCGGCCAAGATAGAGTAACAGGGAAGCAGTAAGTATCGTTAGTAAAACTTGTAACAGGCGGTTATCCGGGACTTTCAAGGATGACAAGGTAATTGTTGTTTATTCAACATAGTCGGCCTGCTTTGCCGGGAACTTATCCGACAGGGCCATCACCTGTCGGGCTGGTTTTTTTGCCCGCAAGGCTGGAAAGAAGGTCTTTGATAAATCGTTCGGCATCGGGAAAATTGGTCTTCAGGGTTTCCACGCCTTTGGTTTTCAGTTCCTCAAAATATTCCGGTGCTTTTTCGAGGGCTTCTTCAGCCTCTCCTTTCAGTTCACTGGCCTTTGATTTAAGGTCTTCCAGTAGTTTTTCACCGTCTTCGGTCTGTAAATATTTATGCAGGGCGACTCCGGCTGCGGCGCCAATGATGAAAGTTGCCAGGTGTTTCGAATTCAAGCCCATGGGAATATTCGGTTAAATGAATTTATTGCTTAAAAATAGCAAAATTCCGATTTAGCTGCCACGGAAATTTTTTTTCCGGAAATTTTACTCAGTGACTTTGCAGGGCCGCCAGCAAGGCTTCTTCGACTTTTCCTTCGTTGAGCAGTTCCTTCACCCGGATATGAAGCAGTTCATTGAAGTTTTCACATACCCCGTTGGTCTGGTTACGCATCGAAACCACCACCTCGTTGCAGGCATACCGGCGGATCTCTGTCTCGGACGGTAAAGCGGGCAGACTTCCCAAAATGCCCAAATCGTTACCCGAAAGTATGGCCGATCTCCGGACGGAGAGGGGAAGGCTATCGACCCCAATGGCAGTGCGGGCTACCGAACGTTTGGCATACTGCTGAAGTCCAGTGGCAAATTCTTCCTCGAAATGAAGGGCCCATCGGGTTTTCCGGCTATCGATCCTTCCCCGGTTATCCAGAATTTTCTCAGAAATGTGAGCCAGGAGAATTTCGGCTGCAATGAGACTGACTGTACTGAAAGTACGGATTTCCAACACCCGGCATTCGAGCTGGACCAGCGATTCTTCCACCCTTGGCGGACGGATAAGCTCCGAAGCTGCCGGTGTGAACCCCGCTTTCTTAAACCCATCACTGTCATGGTCGGTTGGCAGGAAAGCCAATGAAGTCTGGTTAACCATGGACACGTCCACCAGGTTTATTACGACTTCCGGAACTTCCCGAAGGTTTTGTAAGGTTTCGTCCAGGACTGCGCCCGGGGTAGGGGAGAAAACCACCATCGGAGGGTCTATCCCCATCAGGAGGTAATAATTGGACGGTTTAAGACAGAATTTCCCTGCGGTACTTATTGTACTCATCAGGACTATCGGCCGGGGGGCAAAGGAACCTGTCATGTACCGGTGAAAAACTTCCGGGTCAGTTTCCGATGCCCTTATTCTTTTCATGGCAGTATTACATCAGGTACGCCCCTTCGCGGGAGGGATCACTCAGGATAACCTGTATATGTTCATTGATCGTAGTACTCAGCGAATACCCCACATAGTCTGCCGAAATCGGATACTGCCGGTGGCTCCTGTCCACAATAACCGCTACCTGAAGTTTCTTGACACCTTTTTGCAGGAAAGGTTGCAGTGAGAAAGTCATCGTCCGCGCTGTGTTGAGAACTACATCGGCTACGATCACTACGTGGTCTTCCAGTACGACCTCGTCCTGACCAAAGTCTATATAACTCTGTTTGGGCGCATGTATGTCGAAACGGAGTTCAATCAGTTTTACGGAGAGGGGAGAGATGCGTTTGATTTCTTCGGCAATTCTCTTGGCGAATTCGTACCCTTCTCCTACGATCCCTGCAATGACAATTTCCTTTTCGGTGAAATTGCGCTCATATATTTCATACGCCATCCGTTTGATTTTCTGCTGAATCTGGATGGGCGTCAGGATACATTGTGATGCTTCTGCTGTCGCCATATCTTATCTGCTTTCCTGCAAATTACTTAAAAAATTGACAATCCACCGGGCAAAGTCCAGATGGTCGGTAGGCGTGTTCAGGCTTTCGATCCCTTTCCTGACTTTTTCCGCTCCGATTCTTTCGATACGGAGTTCCATAAGAGCCCGGTCATAAGCTGCGGGGAACTCCGGATGCGCCTGAATGCCCAGGATATGCCGGCCTTTCTGAATCATGGCGTTCGGACAGTTATCAGAGCTTGCCAGCACCTGGGTATCGGGCGGCAGTTCCAGCACCTGGTCCTGGCACATCATAAGCAGACTGAACTGTTCACGGGCGGGGTTCATCCATTCCCTTTGTTCCTGCACCCTGAAGGTATGCACGCCTACACACCAGCCGACAGGCGCTTTTCCGACTTTCCCTCCCAGGGCCTGTCCGATCATCTGGTGTCCGAAACAGACACCTATATAGGGGATTTCCTGTTGGTCCAACGTTTGTACGAAGGAAATCAGCTGATGAATCCAGGGTTCGTCATCGTACACCGAAAATGAAGAGCCCGTAGACAGATAAGCGTCGCATTCCCGCGGATCCCTGGGAAATTCCCCGTTGACCACGTCGTAAAACCTGAATCGAATGCTGGGATCGATCTGGTGAAACAAGGCGGGAAACATGTCCCGGTAATCGCCGGCTATGGATAAAAATTCGGGCCTGGCGTGATCGCATTCCAGCAGGCCGAGTGTGAGTGATTGCAATGTCATGGTTTAAAATCTCTTGTCGGTCAGATCTGCCAGCTCAATATCAGTATTGGTAGCAGCCTTTTTCAGTATAATTTTATTTACACGGATCGTATCCAGCACCTGAATATAACGGGCATCTTTGGGTAGGTAAAGATTCGTCAATTGTGCGTCCTGTACCGAGTGTTCGAGGAAAGTACGGCCCATTTCGTTGAAAGGTACTATTCGGGGAGCTCCGTAAAAGATCGTATCGCCCGGCTGGTACAGTCTTTTGATTTCCTGTGCTGCCGCATAATACGGATTTGAAGGCCGGGGTTCGGCAAAATAGCCGTATTTGGGCGACCGGTCCTGGTAGTATTCTTTCAGCCGGGCTCCTACAAACACCAGCTGTACAGCCATCACCACGCCGATCAGTGCCCGGAAGTCGGCCGGAATCCGCATGACGTACTGGGCCAACAGGGCTACGAGGATGATGACATAGGGGAATGAGAATCCGGAATAGCGCTGTGTGAGGCCATAGGTATGTCCGTTTTTAAAGGCGAACAGGATCAGGAAGAAAGTCGGAACCAGTCCCATAATGTAGAGGAGCCACAGTCTTTTCTGCTCCTGGGGAGACGCTTTCCGATGAACCGCCGGCAAAAGGGTGATCAGTAACATGGATACCGATAGCACGACCAGCTGCAGTTTGCTTTGCGAATAATAAAGCATGGGCGCGAAGGCTACGATCCCCAATACGAGACTCCGGAGACGCAGCGGGTAACGGGCCAGTAACTTTCCGTGGTAGAAGGCAATCAGAACCAACCCGGTAAAAAGCGAGACAATCAGATTTTTTTTGCCCGCAACAGCATCGGCCAGTCCGTTCATGAAGATCAGAAGGTCGCCGAATATGGGCAGTGATTTCATAAATACGTTCGCGGGGGTAGCCGGCAGAATCGTGCCGTAGGGATTGTTGTAGGGCATGGTTTCCGCCATACGTCTGTACTCCTTCGCCTGGTAATCAAGGGTATAAAGGGTCCATTGTCCCCCGCCGTACATCAGCCACCAGACCAGCCCCGACATTGCCAGTGCCCCCGCCAGGATCAGTTTGTACCAATTTTTGGCCTTGAGGAAAAACAATGCATACAAGCCGTGACCCAGGAAAACTGAGACCGTCAGGAAATGCGATAGCGGGCAAAGGAAGGAGGAAAGGATATAACCGATGTAATTCCGGAAGTCACGTTTCCCCATATTTTCATCTTCCACGATCTTCAGGAAGAAATAGGTACTCAATAAAGTGAGGAAGAAAGTCAGGGAATAATTCCGCGCCTGGTGAGCATAGGCTATAAAAAAGGGCTCTATGGCCACAATCGCTGCGGAAATCAGTGCGGTCTTTTCCGAAAAGAAGCGGCGGGTGAAAATATAGGTCAGCCCGATAATGAAAATGCTGAATACCGCCGACAGAGCCCGGGACGAGAAATCGGAGAGCCCGAACACATCCATCCAGATATGGAGTAACAGATAATAGAAGGGGCTGTTACCGATATCACTTCGGGTCATTGCCTCGTAGTAATCTTCGATGGTTTTGGGTTTCCAGAAATCGGCCGGGGTAAAGGAAGGCTGTGTGAACACATCCTTCTGATTGGAGCCTTCCAGCACAATTCCCTGGCTGACCACCATGGTGCTTTTTTCATCGAAAAAGATGCTGTAGGTATCCAGGTGGTAGAAGCGAAGTACCGTTCCTGCAACCAGTATTGCCGTCAGGATAAGGAGAGATCGGTTTGACAAGGTCACACTCATTCAGTTTGATGAATTAAGCGGCAAAGCTACTAATTAATAAAATTCAAATTTTCAGTACAGTCAATTCTACCCGACGGTTTAGTTTACGGGCGTCTTCCGTCAGGTTATTGGTGATGGGTCTCGACGAACCCCAGGCTTTCAGCCGGATGCGGTTCCCCGCTATCCCCTGGGCAATCAGGAACTCCCTGACCGATTTTACCCTGTCTTCCGATAACTGCAGGTTTTTGTTAAAGTCGCCCTGATTGTCTGTATGCCCTTCGAGCAGGATTTCCATGTCGGGATAATCTTTCATGATCTTGACGATTTCCAGCAGTTCTTCCCTCGAATTGTCCTCCAGTCTTGCGCTGCTCTGAGCAAACTGGACACTCTTGAGCGGCAGATTCTGGCCACTTCGGATCGGAACCAGGGTGATATTTCTTGTGACCGTGGTTCCTGCCGATTTGCTGAAGTTCAGTTCTTCCCGATAGGGGAAAAATCCCGGTGCGTTCACCGTCAGAACCAGGGTACTGTCGTATGGCAGCAGCAGTTGGTAGTCTCCCGATTCCTGTTCCGAGCTCAGGGAGTGTAAATTTCGGGTTGACTGAAGGCCTTTAATGTCTAGGCGGGCCGGCACAGGAGCACCCGAAACTCTGTCACTTATTTTTCCCTTCAGCGTTAGCAGTATCTCCGGACTAATGGAGGGGTACAGGGGTATCATATAGAGATCGTCTGACTGATTGCCCGGATTGTAGGAGCTCATATAGGCATAGTTGCCTGAAGCAGGAATGGTGAAGAAGCTGTCCCAGGCGGGTGTGTTAATGACAGGCCCCAGATTCACCGGCTTGCTCCAGTTCAGCCAGGTGTCATCGAGGCGGCGGGACATGAATATATCGCCGCTTCCATATCCCCGGTGGCCGGTTGAGGTGAAATACAGGGTTTTGTTATCGGCTGCCAGGAAGGGAGCTCCTTCGTAATCAGGCGTATTGACGACCGATCCCAGATTTACCGGGGCTGTCCACGAACTGTTATTTTTCCGGAAGCTGACGTACAGGTCCTTGCTGCCTCGTGTATCGCGCCGCTGGACCGAAAGTATGATTACCTTTTCATCCGGGGAGATGGTCATTTCGGTATTCTTGGGCCTTTGGTCGTTGTAATGGTCATCTATGTAAAAAGTGACTGGGAACGACCAGCCGTTACGGGTGAGAAAGGATTTCGAAAAACCTTCTACCATGGTGCCATCTTCCAGATAGGAATTGAGCAGATAGAGGGTTCTGCCGTTGGCAGAAATTCCTAAAACGGCATTGTCTCCTGCGTTATTGACGGGTGGTCCCAGGTTTACCGGGGCGCCCCAGTCTCCATTGGCCTGCCGTTGCGAAACCCATACATCCTGGCGCTGGGGACTGCCAATGTTGTCGGCATGTTCCCGGGTGAAGTAGAGCATTGTTCCGTCGGGAGAAATGACTGGAGCTATTTCCCGTCCACGGGAGTTGATGAGATTGTTCAGGGGAATCCGTTTCAGATCCGCAGGAAGATCCGCCGCGACTTCCACTTCCAGCTGTACGGTACCTGCCGATTCGGTCATCCCGATGGCGTCGATCTGGTTGTATCCGGGTACCCGCGCGGGATGCATCACAATTTTAACCGCGTTGATCCGAACTGCAGCAGGGAGTTCCGGGCGGATACTCAGCAGCCTGCCCGCGGCTCCATTGGATGCCAGGTCGTCAGCTTCTGCAATCGGATATTCCTTGCCCGAAGGGTCGTAGGCGTATACGGCAACGAGAGCACCCGGATTGAAATTTTCGGCGATCAATATCTGCCGGGGGTGAATGGCTTTGGAAAAGCCTACCTTGATCCATTCCTGTTCCCTGCTGTCAGCTTCCGCAGGGCTCCACGCGCAGGGACTGTCACCGGTCTGGGGTAGCACTTCCGGAGCACCCAGGATTTGCCGGGCACGGTATTGTTCACCGTAAAAGCCGGGTCTTCGTTCTGAGGAGAAGCCTAACAAACGATTAGCCCAGTAAACCTCCTGTCCAACAAGGTGATTGCACAGGGAGATTAACCAGGCTAATATGATTATTCGCTTGAGCAAGGCTACCAGAATACCTCCTTATAGGGCAGGCGTAATAGTGATATTTCGGTACTCAACAGCCCCATGATCACCCTGAATCATCAATGGACCGGGAGCTCCTTCGTCACTGTCGAGGGCTCCACCCGTGATACCCGGGATAACCTGAGGATGGATAATTGTTTTCCCATTCAGTACTACGGTCACTTCTCTGCCGATCAGGGTAACATCGAGGGTTTGCCATTCTCCGGCAGGTTTTGCAGGAAGATCGATAGGGGTGATAAATCCGTAGATCGCACCCAGCTGGTCGTATTCGGGCTCGGCGCCATAGCTGTCAGTCACCTGTACCTCATAGCGGCCTCTCAGGTAAACGCCGCTGTTACTGCCTTTTGGAATGCGGAATTCCAGATGCAGTTTGAAGTCCTCAAATTTCTGATCGGTTTTAATGTTGGCACCCGATTTGGGATTGCTCAGTACACCGTTTTTAACCACCCAGTTATTTTCACCCCCAAAAGCTGTCCAGCCTTCCAGGGAGTTTTGTTTGATCAGCTGAATGGGTTTTCCCCATTTCGGAGCCTTATCACGTTTCAGTTTGGGAGCTCTCTGACCGGTCCACTGATACGTTTTTCCATCAGCCGATACCATGGTACCTGAAATTTTGTCTCCCTCAACCTTACCCGAAATCTTGATATCATTTCCTTTTTCCCACTGGGGTGGAATGGAAAAATTGAAGTTGTTTCCGTCGACAAAAACCTGCGAAATAGGGCGGGCGCTTCCGGAACTGCCTACAAACTGCCCTACCATGGTGCTGTAGCCCGAGTGTCTCACCTCCAGCCAGGAAGGGAGTTTGGTCCCGTTTTGGTCGATCGTAATATCCCAACGACCTTCAATGGGAGGACGTTGCGGGGCTGCAAAAGCAAATAGAAGGCCACAAACCGTAAGCAGTGACAGAACTTTTAAAGTAAACCGGTTCATTGTTTGTTAGTACTTGAAAAAACGATAGATAGTGTTAAGTAGTAGCCAAGGAGGCTGATAAAATATTTTAAGTGTCTACAAATATAATGATTTGTATGGCATTCAGGCGTCTGGGGTTCCGTTTGATAAGGAGGGACGGTCATTTATGCAAAAATCATTAGTTTTGTAACAAGCACTGCCTTAACCTGTATTCTGAAAAGCAGGATCGACTAAACGCAATCTTTGACTGAGAGCCCCGGAAAGAAGAAATTTAAACGCTGGACATGCGGATTTTCCTGATCGTACTTCTTGGTTGCCTCTATCCCATGCTTGGTACGGGACAGTCTTTCAGGAAAGTGGAGAAGCTTTTCCATGAAGTTTTGGCGGATCTGAATAAAGCTTACGAAGAAAATAATCCGGCTGTACTTCGGGATATTCCCTTTGAGAAGAAAGTCAGACGGCTTAGGAACGAATACCTGCGGTATCATGCGGCCTACTATGATGAAGCCGATTCCATCGCCCGTGTGAACAATGAGGCGGTACTAATGGCACTTTATGGTCAAAAAGGCAAGGCAGCGCAAAGGCTTTCTGCTCAGCTGGATCGTACGGAACACGAATTGCTCCGGTATCATCTGGGGTTGGTCCGCCTGCTCAACGGCGACTATCAGGAGGCTTATGCCATATTGAAGCAGACCCAGTCGGGTAATGCCGGGGTAAACACCCTCGTCGCGGCAGGGAATTTACCAGGTATGGCATTTCAGGAGACCGTCTCCTCCAGCAGCAAGGCAGCGTTTAATCAGGGCATTCTCGCTGAACGAAGGGGTGAGTACGAGAACGCCATCCATCATTACAGCACGGCCATGGCGACCGGAAATCTGGATATTTACCGGCTAAAACGGGGAGATGCCTATCTCGCAGCCGGACAGACCGAAAATGCCCTGGCCGACTATGCCGCCGGCAATGGCAGGAAGCGGATGACCCAACTGAGGAAAGCCTTCGTCCTCCTTCAGAAGCAGGCGTACCGGGAGGCCGAAAAGATATTGGTCGAATGCGCCAAATCCCGGGAACCGGCTGTACGCTATCCGGCCCTTTTGGGTTTGGCCAATTCCCAGTACGCGCAGCAGAACTATGGGCAGGCCCGGGAGTACTACGAGCGGGTTATGGGTTACAAACCCTTGTCATCCGAGGCCCAGACAGGCCTGGCCCAGGTGGCTTTTTCGGAGCACAAATACCGGACGGCCAAAAGCATACTGGATAGGGTGCTAGCCCAGGATTCAACGTACCAACTGGCGGCATTGGGGAGAGCAGCGGTCCGTTATGCCCTAAAGGATTATGAAGGCGCGCTCGCCGACTTCCAGCGGGTAGAATCCCTGTTGGATCAACCCGAGGCAGCCGTGTTCCGCGTATACAGAGGATGGTCGAATTATTTTCTGGGACAGTCGGCAGAGGCACGGAAGGATTTTGAGGAGGTCCTGTCAAAGGCGGGAGATATTCCCGAAGCCCATGCCGGACTTGGCCAGATAGCCATCGACGAACGCCGTTTCCCAAAGGCAGGACCGCATTTCGTATCGGCATTGGCAAAGATCCGGGAGAATGACCGGCTTTGGGTGAACTATGGGAACCTCCTGCTGCATTTCGGCATGTATGAAAAAGCCTATTCCGTATTCGGCACGGCGGTTAAAATCAACCGGCTAAACCTCCATGCTCAGAACGGACGGGGTATTACCCTGCTCGAACGGGATATGCTCGATCAGTCCAAAGCCCTATTCGACAGTCTGATCCGCACCAACCCCGGTCGGTCGGTGTTGCTCAACAACCGAGGAATCGTGCATGCCTATCTGGGTAACAAGTTCAGTCAGGCGGAACAGGACCGGCAGGCCGATTTCAGTTACCGGTTGGCTGAGAAGGATTTTGACCTTGCCATGGAATCGGCTCCCGCCAGGAAATTTTATCATGTCAATAAGGGGAATGTATTCCGATACTGGCATGAGTATGAAGCAGCCAGGCAGAGTTATCAAAACTATCAAGATAAAAGCGCACTCAACAACACCGCCGTGCTCCTTGCGGGACTGGAAAAATACAATGATGCCCGCTATTACATGGACGTTGCACTTCAGATCGATTCGACCCATCGGGTATTCCACTACAACATGGATCTACTCAACCGCGGCAAAGCGCGGGAGATGGCACGGTTTCTGGCATCAGCCCGGGATAGCGGACCCTATTCCGAAATCAGTATCAAGTACAGTCTGGACGGTTATGTCACCATCTACCTTTACGACTACGAATCCCAGCCGATGGAATTTCCGGTCAGTTATACTTTGCCCGCACCCGCTATACGTTTTGGCAACGACTATCTGATCCCGGAAATCGA
>Ga0182792_1002235_pt1 | contig 13985 bp, 14 predicted proteins | sample Passage237B_FD_130497 | JGI IMG/M metagenome (GOLD analysis project Ga0182792, IMG submission 130497) | Cellulose adapted compost microbial communities from Newby Island Compost Facility, Milpitas, CA, USA - Passage2 37B (version 2) (version 2) ...
CCCCGTTTTGCAGGCTGATCTGGATCACCGCGCGTTCTTCAGGACTCAAGTGGTTGTATCGTTTTCCCATCGCAACACCTTACCGAAGTCGGAGTGTTGCACTTGGAAGTTGAGACTAAGCAGTGCCTGGGTCGGATCTCAACCTCCATCGTTAGGCCAGGGCGTTTCTTTTCGAACCACACAAAACCAAAAGACGGGGCGAACAGATATCTTCGCCGTTGCCCCAGGCCCGCGTCCAGATGACGATGTGCGGGTGGCGAATGGTCACCTGAGGCGGAACGCCAAAGGGTTCGCGTTTGTCGACGATGGCTTTGTTCCTCCGCATCTAGTTGAAAGCATCCCAGCGGATGTTAATGACGTAGCTGCAGTACTGGTTTATGCCAAGCATCCTAAGGAAGAGCGATATGGATGGCGCGCCGTGGCACTTAGCCCTGGATGACTGCTTTCCGAAGATCCCCCAGTACTGCAAGCAAACACCGGACATCTCCCTCCCGCAATGGTCGTCAGTGACAGATTGAGGCCTATCGAGCTGAAAGCCTGGCCCGCTGCTCATCCCACAGCGCTGGCGGATCAACCGCCAGATCAAACAGCGTGACGTGGTTCGGCAATGCGTCGTCCAGGATGGCCGCCACGATGTCGGGTGCCAGCGTGGTCAGGTTGACCATCCGGCTGACGTAGCTGTTGTCGATTCCTTCCCGCGTGGCGATCTCCTTCAAGGACTTCGCCTCTCCTGACTCCAGCATCGCCAGCCAGCGGTGGCCCCTGGCCAGCGCCAGTTGGATGGAGGTCGGTGCTACGTCCCACGGTCTAACCGGCGCGGTTTCGCCGTTTGGCAGCGTGACCAGCTTGCGCCCGCTGCGCCACTTGAACTGGATCGGCACGGACAAGGTCAGCCTGCCGTCGCTGGTCTGCAGGATGTCCGGCTCGCCGGTCTTCTGGATGCGGATATCGCTCATACCAGCACCTCCTCTTGCTGTTCGACGGGCTCGGGACGCAGCTCCAGCACCAGACGCTCGATGCCGTTGGCGCGCAGCCGCACCTCGAGATCGTTGGGCGACACGATGACTTTCTCGACCAGCAATTTCACGATCCGGGTCTGCTCCGCCGGGAACAGCTGATCCCAGATCGCGTCGAGCCGGGTCATGGCCACCGTGACCTGCGCTTCGTCCAGGGTCGGGTCGAGCTCGATCGCCTGCGGCAACACCTCGCCCAGAAGATCGGGCGCGCGCAGGACGTGTGGAAGCCGGGATCTACCAGCGCGACTTCAACCACACCTTCAAGTTCTTCCCCGATGAAGACCTGCTGCCCGGCCACCGCTACACGGCGGTGGTGACGCCGGCGCTGCGCGACCATGCCGGACGGCAGATGGCGCGTCCGCTGAGCTGGAGCTTCGTGACCACGGCCGGCGAAAAGGTCCGCTGAACGAAGAACGCCGGACCGACGGCGGGGGAATCGCCGGTCGGCTCAGCCGGCGCCCTTGACCTCGCGCTCCATGTCTTCCAGGGAGACGTGGCGCACGTCCTTGCCCTTCACGTAGTAGATCACGTACTCGGCGATGTTCTTGGCGTGGTCGCCGATGCGCTCCAGCGCGCGCACGCTCCAGATGATGTCCATCACGCGCCGGATCGTGCGCGGGTCTTCCATCATGAAGGTGATGCACTGGCGCATCAGCGCCTCGTACTCGCGGTCGATGGCCTGGTCGGCGCGGGCCGCGGCCAGCGCCGCATCGACGTCCATGCGCGCGAACGCATCGAGCGCATCGTGGACCATCTGCACGACCTGCCGCGACAGGTGCTGCACTTCGAGCATGCCTTCGCTCAGACGGCCGTGTGTCGCCAGGTCCGCCGCCATGCGCGCAATCTTTTCCGCCTCGTCGCCGATGCGCTCGAGATCGGTGATGGTCTTGATGACCGCATAGACCAGCCGCAGGTCGCTGGCCGTCGGCTGACGCCGCGCGAGAATGCGTGCGCATTCCTCGTCGATGAAGACTTCCAGTTCATTGACTTTGTAATCGTTGCCCGCGACCTCGGCGGCCAGAAGCGAATCAGCGTCCATCAGGGCGCGCGTCGCATCGACGATCTGCTGTTCGACCAGCCCCCCCATCGCCAGCACGCGCTGGCGCACGTCCTCCAGCTCGGCGTTGAACTGGCTGCTGATATGGGTCTTGTAGCCTGCTGTATTCATGTGCTCGCTATGCTCGCGTAAAGAGTAAAGGGCAAGACCGCCCGCGGCGGCCTCACCCGTATCTGCCCGTAATGTAATCTTCCGTCTGTTTATGTTGCGGTTTCGTGAAAAGTCGGTCGGTTTCACCGATTTCGATCAGATCGCCCATGTACATGAACGCCGTGTAGTCGGACACGCGCGCCGCCTGTTGCATGTTGTGGGTGACGATGACGATCGTGTAACGGCTCTTGAGATCGGTGATCAGTTCCTCGACCTTGAGCGTGGAGATCGGATCGAGCGCCGAACAGGGTTCGTCGAGCAGGATCACCTCGGGCTGCACGGCGATCGCCCGCGCGATCACGAGGCGCTGCTGCTGGCCGCCGGACAGGCCCAGCGCGGAATCGTCCAGCCGGTCCTTGACCTCGTCCCACAGAGCGGCACTGCGCAACGCCCATTCGACGGTCTCGTCGAGCACCCGCTTCTTCTGCCGTCCGGCCAGCCGCAGGCCGTAGGCAACGTTCTCGTAGATCGACTTCGGGAACGGGTTCGGCTTCTGGAACACCATGCCGACGCGCCGGCGCAGCAGCGCGACGTCCACGTCGCGGTCGAAGATGTTCTTGCCGTAAAGCCGGATCTGCCCTTCGATGCGCACGCCGTCGATCAGGTCGTTCATGCGGTTGAAGCAGCGCAGCAGCGTGGACTTGCCGCAGCCGGATGGTCCGATGAAGGCCGTGACCTTGCAGCGCTCGATTCTCAGGCTGTTCTCGCGCAGCGCCTGCTTGGCGCCGTAGAACAGGTTCAGCCGGTCGACTTCGATCGCGATCGGGGTACCGACGGGGCGGGCGGCTTGGGAGGCGGGTTCGGTCATGGTCCGGACGCTCAGGATTCCAGCGCGCGATAGCGCTCGCGCAGCCGGTTGCGGATGCCGATCGCGGCGAGGTTCAGCAGCAGGATCACCAGCACGAGCATGAACGCCGTCGCGTAGACCAGCGGCCGCGCCGCCTCCACGTTCGGCGACTGGAAGCCGACGTCGTAGAGATGGAAGCCCAGGTGCATGAACTTGCGCTCCAGGTGCAGGTAGGGAATGTTGCCGTCCAGCGGCAGCGCCGGCGCGAGCTTGACGACGCCGACGAGCATCAGCGGCGCCACCTCGCCCGCGGCGCGCGCGATCGCCAGGATCAGGCCGGTCATCATCGCCGGCGATGCCATCGGCAGCACGACGCGCCACAGCGTCTCCGCCTGCGTCGCGCCGAGCGCGAGGCTGGCCTCGCGCAGCGAACGCGGGATGCGCGACAGCCCTTCCTCGGTGGCGACGATGACCACCGGCAGCGTCAGCAGCGCCAGCGTCAGCGAGGCCCAGAGGATGCCCGGCGTGCCGAACACCGGCGCCGGCGCGGCTTCCGGATGGAACAGCCGGTCGATGCCGCCGCCGAGGAAATAGACGAAGAAGCCGAGGCCGAACATGCCGAAGACGATCGACGGCACGCCGGCAAGATTGTTGACGGCGATGCGGATCGCCTGCGTGACGATGCCCTGGCGCGCGTATTCGCGCAGGTACAGCGCAGCGAGAATGCCGAACGGCGTCACCACCGCCGACATGATCATGACCATCATCACGGTGCCGAAGATCGCCGGGAAGATGCCGCCCTCCGTATTGGCTTCGCGCGGATCGTCGGTAACGAAGTCGCCGATGCGCGCGAACATGAAGCCGATCTTCGCCGGCAGGCTCATCGCATTCGGCTGCCAGCCGCGGATCAGCCGGGACAGCGGCAGTTCGAGTTCGCGCCCGTCCGCCGTCCGGACGATCACGGCGTCCCGTTCCAGCGCCGAGCGCAGCGCGTCCAGTTCCGCCTTCAGTCCGTCGAACTTAGAGGTTTCCGCGGCGCGGCGCTGCGCCAGCCGGGCATGCGCCTGCGGGTCGGTCTGTTCGGTCCGGCCATCCAGTTCCAGCCGCCGCGCCTGCAGCCGCAGGCGTTCCAGCGCATGGTTCACCGCGCCGATGCGTTCGGTCTCGATGCGGTGGATGCGTTCACGCAGGTCCGTGGCACGCCGCTGCGTGCGTTCGTACGCGGCCCAGGCGGCGTCGCCGTCCACACGCACGCCGTCTTCGCGAACCGCTCTGAGAAAACCGTGGAAATGCCCCCATTCGGTGCGCTCCAGCACCGTCGCATCGGCCGGCCGGCTGCGCGACACCAGCCACTCCGACAGCGCGTAGCGGAAGTCCATGCCCATCAGCTCACGATTGCCCACCTTGATCAGCAAGCGCTCCCAGGCATCGCGATCCTCCGCCACCGGCAGTCCGGCGTCCCTGAGCCGCGCCGTGGGCACGCGTTCCGAGTCGCGGATTTCCGCGAGCACGCGCAGCGGCGGTTCGCCGGGTTGCGCATAAGTCGCCAGGAGCAGATCCGATGGCCAGAAATGCGGCAGCCCGCGCGCGGCGATCAGCGTCAGCAGCGTGCAGGCGATCATGAAGGTGATCGAGATCGCGGCGGCGCTCATCCAGACCCATGGCTGCCCGGAACGCAGATAGGCGGCGACGCTGTGCACCGGCGCGCTGACCAGCGTATCGCTCACGACCGCTTCTCTTGGTGGCTTGGCCATCAGAGGTTCCCGTAGCGCCGGCGCAGGCGCTGGCGCACGGTCTCGGCCAGCGTGTTGAAGCAGAACGTGAACACGAACAGCACCAGTCCGGCGAGGAACAGCAGGCGGAAGTGCGCACTGCCGACCTCCGACTCCGGCATCTCGACGGCGACGTTGGCCGCGAGCGTGCGCATGCCCTGGAAGGCGCTGAAGTCCGTCACCGGCGTATTGCCGGTGGCCATCAGCACGATCATGGTCTCGCCGACGGCGCGGCCGAAGCCGATCATCACCGCCGCGAAGATGCCGGGACTGGCCGTGGGCAGCACGACGCGCACCAGCGTCTGCCACGGCGTCGCGCCCAGCGCCAGCGAGCCCAGCGTCAGGTGCCGCGGCACGCTGAACAGCGCGTCCTCGGCGATGGAGAACACGATGGGAATCACCGCGACGCCCATCGCGATGCCGACCACCAGCGCGTTGCGCTGGTCGTAGCCGATGCCGAGCGCGCGGTCCATCCACGCCGTCAAGCTGCCGCCGAAGGCCGCCCGCTCGACCGGCGCGGCCACCGCGAAGCAGACCCAGCCGGCCAGTGCGACCAGCGGGATCAGGATCGCCGCCTCCCACCCGGCCGGCACGCGGTAGCGCAGCGCGCCGGGCAGCTGCATCCACAGGTAGCCGAACAGCAGGATCGCCAGCGGAATCGCCAGCGGCAGCAGGAACAGGCCGAGCAGATGCGTCTCCACGAACGGCGCGAGCCACAGGCCGGCGAGAAAACCGAGAATGACCGTCGGCAGCGCCGCCAGCAGTTCCACCGACGGCTTGACCACCCGCCGCATCTCGGGCGACATGAAGTACGCCGTGAACACCGCGCCGAAGACCGCCAGCGGCATCGCGAACAGCATCGCGTAGAACGCACCCTTGAGCGTGCCCAGCGACAGCGGCGTCATGCTCAGCTTGGGCTCGAAGTCGGCCGCGGCCGACGACGACTGCCAGATCCAGCGCGGCTCGTCGTAGCTCTCGTACCAGACCTTGCCCCACAGCGCACGCAGTGACACTTCCGGATGCGGGTTGTCGACGTCGAACCCATGCAATGCGCCGTCACCGCCGAAGGCCAGCAGCCGATCCGCGCGCGGACTGAAGGCCAGATGCGCCACCGGCGTCTTCAGCAACTGCTCGCGATACACCCTGCGTCCGGACGTGGCGTAATACAGGTGGATGCGCCCGCTGCTGTCGCCGATGGCGAGACCGCGGCGACGCTGCTCCACGGCCAGCGCGGTGATCCGCGTGTCTCGCGGCAGCACGAACTCACGCACACGGGCGAGATAGGGCTGGTCGGCCGTGTCGCGCGCCGGGAACCACTGCGAGACCACGCCGTCCGCCTGCGCCAGCACCAGCGACAGGCCGCCGCTCAGGTGCGCCGCATCCGTGATCGCCGCACCGGCGTCGTGCACGCGCACCAGTACCGGTGTGCGCCGGTCGTCCAGGCGATACAGCGCGATGCTGCCCTTCGCGCGCTCGATCGCGTACAGCCAGTTCAGTTCAGGCGCCAGCAGCACGAGGTCGGCGCGAAACGGCGGCACCACCCGCGCGGTCGTCGCACGCGCGGCGGACGGATTCTCCGCCAGTTCCCGCTCGTCCCAGGCCTGCAGATGCACCCGCCCCTGCGCATCAATGCCCGCGAACGCCAGTGTGCCGCGATGCGCGTGCGCGGCGAAGCTCTGCGCCGCACCGTCCATGAACGCCAGGGGGCGCTGTCCATACGGATAATCGAGCACCGGATCGACACGCCGCCCGCCGTCCGGATAGCTGACGCTGTAGCTGTGTCGCAGCAACAGGACGCGGCCGTCGGGAAACTGCAGCGCCAGTTCGCCGCCCTCGGCCGCCAGCGGCGCGACGCCGGCGATGCCGCTGCCGACGGACACGGATGCGTGGCGGGCTTCGCCCGTATCGAGATCGAAGAACGTGATCCCGCCGTCGGCGGTCACTCGCAGGCCCAGCTGCCCCAGCTCGTCGATGGTGGCGAACAGGGTCCGCCCCAGCCCGCCCGGCGCCGGGTAGGTCTCGCGCCGCTCCAGCGTCGCGGACGAAAACAGCGGCAGAACCTCCACCAGCAGGTAGGCGAAGATCAGCAGCAGCGCGGCCATGACGCCGAAGCCGCCGGCGCGGACGATGGCGCGCGCCAGATGGTCCTTGAAGTAGCGCGTGCGCATGCCGGCAACGCTGCCGCCGACGATGGAGACGTCAGGCGGTTCTGCGGCAATCGGCGGCTGCGGCTCGCTCATCGGCGGGCGGGGTCTTCTTGTGGATGTCGGCGGCTCGGAACGAGTGTAGCAGCCGCCCATTGCGCCCCGTAGGGCGGGAAAGCCGAAGGCGCATCCCGCCGGATGAAGTGAACGCGAATGCGCCGGCGCGCTGCCGGATCAAAGGGATCGCTGCGTAGGCGTCACCTCACACGGCGGGATGCGGCTTGCTGACGCAAGCCTTTCCCGCCCTTGTATCTACGGGCGGCCCCCTTCGGGTGCGCTGGCTATCCGCCGCCGATCGCGTTGGTGATCTGCTCGACCGACAGGTGGCGCACGTCGCGACCGATCACCAGGTAGATCACCTGCTCGCTGATGTTGTGCGCATGGTCGCCGACGCGCTCCAGAGAGCGCAGCACCCAAGTCAGGTTCAGCAGCTGCGGAATGGCATCCGGACTCGCGATCTTGCGGCCGGCCAGCGTGCGCAGCGCATCGCGGTAGCGCATGTCGACAGCGACGTCGACGGCCTTGCGCGCGTCGAAGTCGGTGAAGGACGTGAGTGCGTCTTCCAGCATCCGCCCGACGTGCGTGCCGATGTCGGCGATGCCGTCCACGTCGACCGGCTGCTCCGCCTCCGCCAGCTGCGCCGCGGCCTTGGCGACCTTGACCGCCTCGTCGCCGATCCGCTCGAAGTCGGACACGCACTTCGACACCGCGATCAGCAGGCGCAGGTCCGTCGCCGCGGGCTGACGCAGCGCCAGCACGTGGGCGCAGCCTTCGTCGATGCGCTTCTCCAGCGCGTCGACGTCCTCCTCGCGCGCCAGAACCGCGGCGACGAGCGACGCATCGCCGGTCAGCACGGCCTGCACGGCGTCGGCGAGCTGCCGGCGCACCAGCGCGCCCATCTGCATCAGCTGGCTGTGGATGGCCTTCATCTCCTCGTTGTACTGCGAGGAACTGTGCGCAGCGAAATCGAAACGGTCCATGACGTGAATCCGCCTGTCAGCCGAAGCGGCCGGTGATGTAGGCCTCGGTCAGCTCGTGATCCGGCTGCGTGAAGACCTTGTCGGTAGCGTTGACCTCGATGAGGTCGCCGAGGTGGAAGTACGCCGTGCGGTGCGAGACTCGCGCGGCCTGCTGCATCGAATGCGTGACGATGGCGATCGTGTACTGCGCGGACAGCTCGTTGATCAGCTCCTCGATCTTGGCGGTCGCGATCGGATCGAGCGCCGAGCACGGCTCGTCCATCAGGATCATCTGCGGGCTGACCGCGATCGCGCGCGCGATGCACAGGCGCTGCTGCTGGCCGCCCGACAGACCGGTGCCGGGCTGGTGCAAACGGTCCTTGACCTCGTTCCACAGACCCGCGCGGCGCAGGCTCTGCTCGACGATCTCGTCCAGCTCCGAGCGATGGCTGACCAGCCCGTGGATGCGCGGTCCGTAGGCGATGTTGTCGTAGATCGACTTCGGGAACGGATTCGGCTTCTGGAACACCATGCCGACCTGCGCGCGCAGCAGCACGACGTCGAGCGACGGATCGTAGATGTTCTTGCCGTCGAGGGTCACGCTGCCGGTGACGCGGCAGCCCTCGATGGTGTCGTTCATCCGGTTGAGCGCGCGCAGGAAGGTCGACTTGCCGCAGCCCGACGGACCGATGAACGCGATCACCTCGTTCTGCATGATGTCGATGCTCACGCCCTTGATCGCCTCCGTCTCGCCGTAGAACACGCGCACGTCGCGCGCACTCATCTTGGCGACACCGGGCTCTGCGGCGGGCGCGCGCAGGGTTTCGAAGGCGGGCTTGGGCTTGCTGATCGGTTCTGCTGTCATATCGGCCATCTCGTTACTCAGGCTCTTACCATCGGACTTCGAACTTCCGCCGCAGCCAGATCGCCAGGGCGTTGAGGCTGATCATCAGGCCGAGCAGGACGATGATCGCGGCGGAAGTTCGCGCTTCGAAGAAGTTGCGCAGCTCGTTACCCTGCCACAGATAGATCTGCACCGGCAGCGCCGTCGACTGCTCCAGCGGCGTCGACGGAATGTTCGCGACGAAGGCGCTCATGCCGATCAGCAGCAGCGGCGCGGTCTCGCCGAGCGCCTGCGCCACGCCGATGATCGAACCCGTGAGAATGCCCGGCCGTGCGAGCGGCAGGACATGATGGAACACGGTCTGGACCTTGGACGCACCCAGTCCCAGCGCCGCCTGCCGGATCGACGGCGGGATCGCCTTGAGCGCGGCACGCGTCGCGATGATGACCGTCGGCAGCGTCATCAGGCTCAGCACCAGGCCGCCGACCAGCGGCGCCGACAGCGGCAGCTTGATCCAGTTGATGAACACCGCCGCGCCGAGCAGGCCGAACACGATCGACGGCACCGCGGCGAGGTTGTTGATGTTGACCTCGATGAGATCGGTCATGCGGTTCTTCGGCGCGAACTCTTCGAGATAGATCGCGCTCGCGACGGCGACCGGCACGGACAGGAAGATCACGATGAGCATCATGAACAGCGATCCCATGAACGCGCCGGCGAGGCCGGACGAGGCCGGCGAACTGCGCGAGTCCGGATTGGTGAACAGCGCGCGGCTGAAGCGGATCGCGATCACGCCTTCTTCATGGAGCTTGTCGGCGAGTTCGCGCACCCGCGCACGCAGCTGCTGCTGACTGTCGGGCAGGCTGCGGTCGATGTTGCCGCGCAGCCAGACGTCCACGTTGGCATCGGCCAGCAGGTTCATGCGCACGGTCTTGCCGATCAGCGACGGATCCTCGATCACGCGATCGCGCAGGCGGAAGCGCTCGGAACTCGTGAACAGCGCGCGCACGTCGCGCCGGCTGTCCTCCAGTTCGGGCTTCAGACGGATCACGCTGTCTTCGAGCAGGCGGTTCCAGTTGACCATCGCCAGCTCGGTCCGCCACGCCATCGTGCGCTCGTGGAAGGCGCCGGGCGCCTCGCGCGCGCCGCGCACGGGGCGGTCGGAGACCTTGATGACTTCGGGGTCGAAGTACACGTCCACGCTCAGCGTCGCCTGCCAGAATGCCGGCAGGCCACGGCTGAGGATGCTCGCGAACAGGATCGCGACGAAGCTCAGGCCGGCGATGACCGCGGCGAGGCCGAAGGCGCGGAACCGGCGTTCCGCCGCATGGCGGCGGCGCAGTGATTTTTCGATACGGGCCGTCCGCTGCTCGTGCGCGGAAAGTGCGGCCGCGGCGGCGGCGTCTGTCGGAGTGCTCATGGCTTACTCGTACTGTTCCCGGTACTTGCGGACGATGTACAGCGCGACGACGTTGAGCCCCAGCGTGATGACGAACAGCGTCAGGCCGAGCGCGAACGCGACCAGCGACTGCGGGCTCGCGAAGTCGGTATCGCCCGTCAGCTGGTTGACGATCGAGACCGTCACCGTCGAGACCGCTTCCAGCGGATTGGCGTGCAGCAACGGGCTGTTGCCCGCGGCGAGCACGACGATCATCGTCTCGCCGATCGCGCGGCTCGCGGCCAGCAGGAACGCGCCGACGATGCCGGGCAGCGCGGCCGGCAGCACGACCTTGCGAATCGTCTCTGAGCGCGTTGCGCCGAGACCCAGAGAACCGTCGCGCAGCGAGCGCGGCACCTGCGTGATGATGTCGTCCGACAACGACGACACGAAGGGGATGATCATCACGCCCATCACGAAGCCCGCGGTCAGCGCGCTCGTCGCGCGGATCTGGACGCCGATCATTTCGCCGACGCTTGCGAAGAACGGCCCGACGATCAGCAGCGCGAACACGCCGTAGACGATCGTCGGAATGCCAGCCAGGACCTCGATCACCGGCTTGGCGAACGAACGAAACCAAGCTGGCGCATATTCGGACATGTAGATCGCCGTCATCAGCCCGATCGGCACCGCGACGAGCAACGCGATCGCGCTGACGAGCAACGTGCCGGCCAGCAACGGCAGCAGACCGAAGCTGCCGACGGCACCGGTGCCGACGCTGCTGAAGCGCGGGTCCCATTTGGTGCCGAAGAAGAAATCGAGCGGGCTGACGAAGCTGAAGAAGCGCATGGCTTCGCCGAACATCGACAGCACGATGCCGACGGTCGTCAGGATCGCGATCCCGGAGCAGACCGCCAGCGCGATGCGGGTGACTTTCTCGACCTGGTTGCGCGCACGCAATTCCGGCGCGAGGCGACTGCGGGCATACAGCAGGCCGACGATGGCGAAGACCGCCATCAGTCCGATCTTGGCCGTCTGCCCGATGGCCTGCAGATGCTGCATGCGCGCAGCGGCCTCGGCTTCCGCCGGCTGGACGGTCGCCGGGTCGACGAAACCCGTCGCGATCGAGTGAAGTCGGCGCATCAGCGCGTCGAGCTGATGACTGCTCATCTCGGCAACGCCGGGGAAGTCGGCGAGCAGCATCGACCGCACGATCAGGGGCTCGATCCAGCTCCAGACGATGAAAATTGCAAATGCAGGCAGCGCGCACCACAGCGCAACCAGCGCGCCGTAGTACCCGGGGCGGGAATGCAGTCGCGAACTGCCGCGGCCACCGCCCGCCAGCACGCGGCTGCGCGACAGGCCGATCTGATACGCCACGGCCGTCAATGCCAGCAGCACGGCGATCAGGACCAGGTTGCTCATCGTGACTCCGGAGTCTTTCGAGGACTTGACGCAAACAGCGGGGCGCCGGCGGATCGAATCCCGCCGGCGCCCGTGCCAACCGCGTTACTTGACGGCCTTGCGGGCCTTGAAGTCAGCGAGGATCTGCGCGCGATCGTCGTCGGCGAGCGGGATCAGGCCAGCCTGTTCCAGCGGGCTGCCCGAACCGGAAACAGCGTCGCTTAGGAAGTATTCGGCATACTCCGCGAGGCCGGGGATCACGCCGATGTGCTCGCCCTTCACGTAGAAGAACAGCGGACGCGAAACCGGATACTCGCCGGCGATGATCGTCTCCAGGCTCGGCGTCACGCCGCTGACCGTCGCAACCTTCAGGCGGTCGCGGTTCTGGTCGTAGAAGCTCAGGCCGAACACACCGACGGCATCACCCTGCGACTGCAGGCGCGCGAGCGTCTCGGTGTAGTCGCCCGCGATCTCGATGATGCGGCCGTCCTGGCGATAGCTGGACACGACCTTCTTCTTGGTATCTTCGTCGAGCGCCTTGACTTCGGCATAGCTGTCGGCACCCGGGTGCACAACCTTCTCTTCGAAGACTTCGCGCGTGCCGTGGTTGGACGCCGGGATCACGAGGATGATCTCCTGGTCCGGCAGCGACTTGTCGATCTGCGACCAGCGCGTGTACGGATTGGCGACCAGCTTGCCGTTCTGCGGAACCTGCGCGGCGGCGGCGGTGAACACATGCTTTGGCGTCAGCGCGAACGTGCCCTTGTCCGCGCGCGAGGCGAACACGATGCCGTCATAACCCACCTTCACTTCGAGAATCTGCTTGACGCCGGCCTTGACGCAGCTTTCGACTTCCGCGCTCTTGATCGGACGCGAAGCATTGGCGATGTCGATCGTGTTCGCACCGACGCCCTGGCAGAACTGGCGCAGGCCGCCGCTGGAACCACCGGAGGCGACGACCGGCGTCTTGAACTGCGGGAAGGCGTTGCCGAACTCTTCGGCCACGATGCTCGCGAACGGCAGCACCGTCGACGAACCGGCGATCTGGATGGTGTCGCGGGCCATGGCGGGCGCGGCGAAACCGACGGTGGCGGCGATGGCGACGCCGAGAGTGCGTTTCATGAAGCGCATTGACGTATTCCTCAAGGTTCTGCTGCTGCGAAAGGTTTTTGGACTGCGGCCTTCGGGCGATTGAGGCGGCGGGCGCCCCACCCTACGAGCCGCCCTGCAGTTGGAGAAAATCGCTGAAAGCTCAGCGGGTCGAGCAAGCGGGCTTCCTGAACCCCTTCTTGGACGCGCAAATTCTGGCGGCCGAATGTTTCGGTTATGTGACTGCGTCGAAAAGCTTCGATGACTTGAACTGTCACAAAACCGTAGCAATGGACGGGTCAAATCGTCGGCGTGCAAACGCGCTCCGCGCCTTCGGCCGACGCCGCCGCGGTGATGGCGCGCCTGCCCCCCGCTCAACCGTCTCCGAACTCAAGCTCTATTTAAGGAAGGCCCATGCTCGTCCCCATCCTTCCGCTGATTTCCTTGGCCGCCTGTGCCACGCTGTTGCTCGGAGGCTGCGCCGCATCGGCAGGTCCAGCGACATCCATCGCGGCAGACTCCGAACGCAACGCCACCATCGTGCTGCCGGAGGAGATCGAGATCACCGCGATCAACGGCGCCGAGCCGCCACGCAACCTGGGCGCGCTGCTGCGCCGCGGCGACCGTGAAATGACGCTGCCTGCCGGGCGGGCCGACATCCTGGCCTACTACCACGCGATCTGGCCGGTCGGCGACGGCCACGACACGCTCGTGTCCGACCCTGTCCGCTTCATCGCGGATCTTCATCCCGGCCAGCGCTACCGGATCGAGTATGTCCTGCCGGAGGATCACGAGGACGCACGCAGGCTTGCTGCGGACTTCAAAGCGAAGCTGCAGCAGCTTCCCGATGGCCCGTCCATCGCATCGTCGGACAGCGGCCTGAAGTTTCGCCGCGGCCTGACCGGCCTGGATCGCACGCTCGTGACTGCGGGCGCACCGATCGTGGTTCCGGCGGGCACTGTGGCCGCGTCGGCACCCGACACCGCCGCCGCTGCCGCCATCGCCGACGCGAATGGAAACGCACCCGCAGCGGGCGGGCAGAACTGGTTGGGCCTGATGCAGGCATGGTGGACTCAGGCCAGCACCGAAGAACGGCGCGCGTTCCTGGCCTGGATCGCGGAGCGTCCGTGAGGATGGATCGGCTCCGGGCTTACCTGAACTGTCATCGCGCTGCAAAAAAAACGTCGCAATCGCTCTCTAGTGCGTGTTATGAACTTTGAAGGACGGCAGCCGCATTGCCGAGCATCAGGATAGTGAAGACAACGAAGTGCAACCCAGCCAAGGTTTCCGGTAGCCGTTCGTAGTCCCGGGCCAGTCGCCGGAAG
>Ga0182792_1002237_pt1 | contig 13973 bp, 8 predicted proteins | sample Passage237B_FD_130497 | JGI IMG/M metagenome (GOLD analysis project Ga0182792, IMG submission 130497) | Cellulose adapted compost microbial communities from Newby Island Compost Facility, Milpitas, CA, USA - Passage2 37B (version 2) (version 2) ...
GCGAAGCAAAGCGCCTAGCTGGATCACCTTCCATTGCCGCGGCACCAGCTCCAGCGTCTCGGTGACGTCCTCGCCCAGCTTGTGCAGCACCCCGCCGCAGCACGGGCACGCCGCCGGCATCGGATAGACAACGCGTTCACGCGGCAAGTGCTCGGGCAGCGGCCGACGCGAAGGCTTGCGCCGCGTGAGCGGCTGCACCGTCACGCTTTGGGGCGCGGCGATCTCTTCCGCTGTCTCCGCCTCAGCCTGAGCTTCTTCCAGCTCGAACAGTTGCAGCTCGAGCTGGTCGATCAGCGCGCGGCGCTCCGACGACTGGCCGAACCGCTCATGCTGCAACTTGGCGATCCGGTGCTTGAGCTGCTCGATCTGCAGCGCCTGGTCGCGAACCTTCGCGCCATACGCCTGACGCTCGGCCAGCAGCATCGCCTTCAGCGTCTCGACGTCGTCGGGAAGGGGAGCATCGGCGGGCGTGGTCACAGCGTCATTAGCCGCACCATCCCGTTCCGACGCAACGGTCACGTGAGCGTAGAGTCGCCGTGTCGCAGCCCTCCAGGGCTTCATCCCGCCCCCTGCGGCCGATCGGTCCGCTGCGGCAGCCGCCAGTCGATCCCCTCCAGCAGGTAGCCGAGCTGCGCCGCCGTGATCGTCACCGCCTCACCTTCGGTGCGCGGCCACACGAAGCGCCCGCGCTCAAGCCGCTTGGCCAGCAGACACATCCCCTGGCCATCGTGCCACAGAACCTTGATCAGACCGCCGCGCTTGCCACGGAACACGAACAGGTGCCCGCAATGCGGATCGCGCTTCAGCACCTCCTGCACCAGCAGCGCCAGGCCGTCGAAGCCCCGACGCATGTCCGTCGCGCCGCTTGCAAGCCACACCCGCGTCTCGCTCGGCAACCCGATCATCGACCCACCGACCCAGCCGCCCCCAACGCCCGCAGCACGCGTTCCAGAGCCGCCTCATCCACTCGCGCATCGACCCGAACCCGAACACTGCCGAGCTCGATCTCGATCGACCCGGCCTCCGTCGTCTCCGGCCTAACCGGTGCCGTCACCGCGACCGGAAGGAAGCCGAGCGGCCGACCATCGGCGCCAGCCAGCTTCGCTTGTCGTCGCCAATGATGAAGCAGGTTGGGATGGACATCGTGCCGCCGCGCCACCGCCGTCACCACCGCGCCAGACCGCAGGCTCTCCTCGACGATGCGCGCCTTCTCCGACGACGACCAACGACGTCGACGCTCAGGGCCTGTAAGTACCGTTACTGTCGACATCCGGGCCCGCCAACTTGCTAATTAACGGGCACACATCTCTCACGCGTGGCCTTCGGCTGGAAGGTGGCCTACACCGGATGCGTACGCTGCACCCACATTTGGCTGCGCACGTAACCAATAGCCTTTTCCCGCTGGCGGCGGCCAAAGCTGCGAAGTTCTCGCCGGCTAGTCCAGAAGAATTGCCTCCGCCTCGCCGTCGCCCAGTTTCCCATGTGCCATTGATTGCGTCTCAGATATGTGTCGTCAGTGCGAATGTGGCAAGTCGTCGCTCAATGCAATGCCCGGCGTCGTCAACCAATTGTGAAACTCATTTCGACTAAGCGCACCTTCACGAAGGCGCAAAATCGCCTCCGCAAGATCGCAAACTTCAACCACGCAAAGTCGACCGCAAGCCTCAATAAGCCCTGGGACGCTTGGTTCTACTCCTGGACTGCAAACAGTCAGACATGAGTGATTGGGCATTCCCAGAAGTTCAGCGGCCGTAAGAACTTCTACCGCGGCATTGAAGGGCACAAGATCGGTGTCGGACACTTTAGTTTTCAGCTCAACGACGATTTCTGGCAGAGCCTCCATCATGATTAAATAATCGGGGCGTCCAACTTGTCCGGGCGTATCCAGCTTGGAGTATGGAACAGCAAGATAATTTAGGGCTGAAGTGAAGGCGTCCTCAAAGGCCTCCTGGCGCGCTGTATAGAGTGCTTCGACTACTTCCACTCCTCCAACTTTTGTTGCGCGCCGCAAATGGAGTCTTTTGCAATACCTTCTATCTTCGACCTTCCAATGTTTTGCCGCATCTCGCGTAAGATTCGCTAGGCGTGGATTGGCGACGGCATCAAGCGCTTCACGCCTTCGCTGGTCCGCTTCGGTCCCGCCATCCATTAACTCAATAGGACGAACAAGCCCCTTATTGCGAAGCGCCAATATCTGGCTACGCGAGAGCCGACGTGGCGGCACTTGCAACTCTAGTGACGTCATCCACAACACGTCACTGGGAAGGCCTATGTTTATGCGGGCAGCCTGACGTCGCATCGCTCTGGCTAGCATACGGACGGACGCCTCTGCCGTCGGCGATCCGCGAAGTACCTCTGGCTTACTTTCATCAGCGAGTGCAGGAGCTGTAACAGTCCCAACAATGTCGGATATCCCGGTAAGAATCCAGGCAACGTCTCTCGCCAGCGCCTGCACTGTGCCCATCCGAACCGTTCCGACAGATGTTTCGATAGCGGTGCGAGGCAGACCGGCAGCCCAACCAGCCAATAGCAATGCACCATTGGCTGCGGCAACGTCTGCTGCCCATGGCTGTGAAAAGAGCATTGAAGATAAACGCCGGGCATATGGATTGGCGACAAGTTGTGGCTGCGTCACGCGCCAATGCACCTGTCGAGTCGGACGACCTCCTGTCATATTGTACTCAGGAGATGCAAGCGCTGCATGCGCCAGAACAAAGGAAAGGCCATCTTCGTCGTTTACGCCCGCTCGCGACGGCAGCAGAGAAGAAAGACTTGCTCCAAGTCGGCTAAGCCCCTCTACAAAATACATTGCGGTCTCTGGCTTAAGACCGCTTCGGGCTACCGCTTCCCCTATTGCAGTTACATGCAGCGTTTGGCCACTTTCGATTAGGCAGCCAAGGCCAATGAGGCGATCGACTTGGGAATCCAAATGACCCTGCCAATGTGCAACGCCGGCAACGTTGCGAGCACTCTCTCGTGCTGCGCTGAGCGTTGATTCCAGTAACGAAAAGGCTTGCTCACGACTTCTGCAAAGCTTGCCGGCGAAGATTTGAAGCACCAAGGCGCCGAAATCTTCCGGTGTGATGCCGTTTCCGAGATCTTCGTGGCCGGTGGCATCCATCAGCGTGGTAGCAACCTGCTGATCGGCAGCTCCAGTTGCACTTAAGACTACGAGCCCATTGCCAGCAGCTTGGCCCATTCGCCCAACGCGACCAGCCATGTTCTGGAACTCGCTGCGACCAATAGGTTCATGCCGGGCACGTTCACGATTCCACCTTTTCCATGCTGCAAACACTGCACTGCCTAAAGGGAAATTGACACCAGCCGCTAACGTGCTGGTCGAGAAGACAATGTGTACCTCGCCATCTGCCAGTCGCTGTTCTACAAACAGGCGTTCCTCCTCGCTCAACTCTGCATTGTGAAATGCAACGCCTTTGCGAAGTATTTCAAGAAGTGCGGTGCTGATATCGAAGCCGTTTGGCACCTTCACTATTTTTGATGCCGCCCGCGAACTAGCAGCTTTCGCTGCAAGTTCGAATGTATCATCAACCCGCATGCAGAATACGATAACGGGACGCAGTGTCGCCACCGCAGCGACTTCGGCAACTAGCGCCGCGGGTGGATCAAACTTGGCGTTCCCAATTGGTCGTTGGGTCCATTCCGGATCGCGGTCAGGAGCAGAGGTCACAGATACAATTCGATCAGGTGAACGACATTCAATAACAAGCTTCTTCTCTCGATTGGTGCTCACCACAAGAGCCAGGCTGAGCCACTGCGCGAGCGCCTGGCCGTCAGAACTGGATAATACTGCAGAAAGACCAACAAATTGCCGCCAGCCAGAGCGCCTAATTAGCGTCAGCAGTAGCTCAACGCTTTGCCCACGTGTCTTGTCGCCAATCAGTTGAATCTCGTCGCATACGAACGTGGTGTCCGTGAGATCACGAGGCGGCCCACCTGTTGAAAGGCAGCCAAGGAACTTCTCATATGTCGCAACAAGGATACGCGACGAAAGAGGGGCACTAGTCTTGCGTCCAGACGCATCCTCCACGCTATCTCCAGTAGCGCATACGATCGCGGATTGATCACCTTGAAGATACTCTGCCAAAAAAAGACGCCGGGCTTCCTGGAACTTTTGATGCGCCAGTGCCCGATACGAGACAAGGTAAACAACTCGCTCGCCTCTCATCAGTGCACCAACCACGCCCCACCAACCTATCAGTGTCTTTCCCGTGGATGTAGGTGAACAAACAAGAATGTCACTGCCACGCGCAACGCCTGCCGATAGCGCATCGTATTGCGCATCCGTAATTGATACCCCTTCTGCAGTGGTCGGACACAGCTGTGTCGTGTTCAGCACGGATTCTGGCAATCCGTGCTGCGCTGGTAATGTATTCTTCATTGTCCCCCCAATTCATCCCGTCAGCATGGCGTTCTCGCAAAAGAAAGTCGCCTATTGCCCCCTTAAGCATTACTACTATTAGTTGTAGTTGCGTTCCACCAATTTGGCGAGCTTTGAAAGCAACCGCCCAAACGACTCCGTTGACCATCGCAATCCGCTCGCCGCCTTGCGGTCTCTCCCGGCGGGCGGCGCCCGCATGACGCGAGTGGCAAAGCACAATATTTCCCAAGAGCAGGGTGATGCCGTTCGCGTCCACAATTGCTGTCCATCCTTCGCTGCTCAGGCAGCGTCCGAAGCAGAGGCGTTGGCTTGGAAGTGCCTTGGCGGACGCGCGACGCTACAGTGCGGCACGGGTGATATCGCCCAATCCCCCGAGCGGAGTTTCCATGAGCGTTGGTTTGATGGCTCTCTTCGACGATGTCGCGACGCTGGCGAAGGCGGCCGCCGCCTCGATCGACGACGTCGCCGGCCAGGCGGCCAAGGCGGGCTCGAAGGCCGCGGGCGTGGTCATCGACGATACGGCCGTCACGCCGCGCTACCTCGTCGGCTTCAGCGCGGCGCGGGAGCTGCCGATCATCGGCAAGATCGCGCTCGGCTCGCTCCGGAACAAGCTCCTGATCCTGCTGCCGGCGGCGCTCGCCTTCAGCTTCCTGCTGCCCCAGGCGATCACGCCGCTGCTGATGCTGGGCGGCGCCTATCTCTGCTACGAGGGTGCGGAGAAGGTCTACGCCGTCCTCTTCCCGCACGGCGCGCACGCCCACGAGGCGAAGCTCGAGACGGTGGCCATCGACGCCCGGACCTTCGAGGACGAGAAGGTCGCCAGCGCCATCAAGACCGATTTCATCCTGTCGGCCGAGATCATGGCCATCACGCTGGCCGCGATTCCCGGCGGCGGCTTCGTGAGCCAGGCGCTGGTCCTCGCCATCGTCGGCGTGGGCATCACGGCGGCGGTGTACGGCGTCGTCGCCCTGATCGTCAAAGCCGACGACGTCGGCCTGGCGCTGGCCGGCCTGTCGCCGGCCTCCGCCTTCGCCGCGCCGCTGCGCCTGACCGGCCGCGCCCTGGTGCGGGGCATGCCCTGGCTGCTCGGCGGCCTGAGCCTCCTCGGCACCGCCGCCATGATCTGGGTGGGCGGCGGCATCATCCTCCACGGGCTGGAAGAATTCGGGCTGGGCGGGCCCAACCATGCGCTGCAGGACGCGGGCGCCGCCGTCGCGCGCGCCGTGCCCACGGCCGGCGCCTTTGCGGCCTGGCTCGTGGAAGCGGCCGGCGCCGGCGTGGCCGGCTTCGGCCTCGGGCTGCTGGCCATTCCGCTGACCAGCCGGGTGCTGTCGCCGCTGTGGCGGCAGGCCAAGGCGCTGATCCGGCGCAGGCGCAAGCCGACGTGACGGGTGGCGGCACCAGTCGCCGCCCCTCCTCCCGCGCCAGATCTCACCGCTTCGCTCCGGTCGAGACGACGGACCGGCCTTGCCTCGACGATCGAGCGGCTGGCCGTGGAACGAAGGTCCGCTCCGGTCGGGCCGACGGGTCTCCCGGCTTTACTCCGCCGCAGCGGCGATGTTGAACTGCAGCTCGGCCAGGCGGGCGTAGAGGCCGTCGCGGCGCACGAGGTCGGCATGGCGGCCGACATCGACCACCCGGCCCTGGTCGACCACGACGATGCGGTCGGCCTTCTGTACGGTCGCCAGGCGATGGGCGATGACCAGCGTGGTGCGGCCCTCCAGCAGCCGGTCCAGCGCCTGCTGCACGGCGAGCTCGCTCTCGGCATCGAGCGCGCTGGTCGCCTCGTCGAGCAGCAGGATGGCCGGGTCGCGCAGCAGCGCGCGGGCGATGGCGATGCGCTGGCGCTGGCCGCCGGACAGGCGCACGCCGCGGGTGCCGAGATCGGTGGCGAAGCCCTGCGGCAGCGCCTCGATGAAGCCCAGGGCCGAGGCCGCCTTCGCGGCCGCGCGCACCTCGGCATCGCTGGCGTCGGGGCGGCCGTAGCGGATGTTGTCCGCCACCGAGGCGGTGAACAGAACGGGCTCCTGCGGCACGATCGCCATGGCGTCGCGCAGCGCCGCCAGCCGCAGATCGCGGATGTCGACGCCGTCGACGCGGATCGCGCCGGCCTCGGGATCGTAGAAGCGCAGCAGCAGGTTGAAGACCGTGGTCTTGCCGGCGCCCGACGGGCCCACGATCGCCACCGTCTCGCCCGGCGCCACGGCGAGGTCGAAGCGGTCGAGCGCCAGCGTCTCGGGCCGCGTCGGATAGCGGAAGGACACGCCCTCGAAACGCACGCTGCCCTGCAGCGGCGCCGGCAGCGCCTTCGGCTGGACCGCCTCGACGATGGCCGGCGGCTCGGCGCGCAGCTCGGCCAGCCGCTCGGCGGCCCCGGCGGCACGCTGCAGGTCGCCGATCGTCTCGCTGATGGCGCCGCCCGAGCTGGCCACCAGCACGGCGTAGAACACGAAGGCCGTGAGGTCGCCCGCCGAGATGCGGCCGCTCAGCACGTCGTGCCCGCCCATCCACAACAGGAAGCCCACCGCGGCGAAGACGATGAAGATCACCAGCGTGGTCATGACGGCGCGCTGGGTCACGCGGCGCCGGGCGGCTTCGAACGCCCGTTCCGTCGCCTCGCCGAAGCGCTCCGCCGCGCGGTCCTCCTGGTTGAAGGCCTGCACGGTGCGCACCGCATCGAGCGTCTCGCCGCCCTCCGACACCAGGTCGGCCATGCGCGCCTGCGCCTCGCGCGACAGCACGCGCACCTTGCGGCCGAACAGGATGATGGGCGCCACGACCAGCGGCACGACCGCCAGCACGGTCAGGGCGAGCTTGGGATTCGTCACCACCAGCATGATCACGCCGCCCACGCACATCAGCGTGTTGCGCAGCGCCACCGAGGCCGACGAGCCGATCACCTGCTCGATCAGCTGGGCGTCGGCCGAGATCCGGCTCATGACGTCGCCCGAGCGCTTGATCTCGAACCAGGCCGGCCCCAGCCGCACGACATGGGCAAAGAGATCGCGGCGCAGGTCGCCGACCACCCGCTCGCCCAGCCACGACACGAGATAGAACCGCGCACCCGACGCGACCGCCAGCACCACGGCGACCGCGATCAGCGACGCCAAGGCATAGTTCAGGACCTCCGGCCGGCCCAGCGCGAAGCCACGGTCGATCAGCGCCCGCAGGCAGGCGCCAAAGGCCAGCACCGTGCCGGCCGCCACCACGAGCGAGAAGAGCGCGAGCACGGTCCGGCCGCGGTAGGGCCGCAGATAGGGACCGAGAAACGCCAGACCGGCGAAGCGGTTCATCGCATCGAGCTCCATCACTGAAGGCCGCATTCGCAGCCGGCGGCAGCTGTCGGCCTTCGCCTCTCATTCCGGCCTGTCCGCTTGCAGCCCCGATCTATAAGCCCCGCCGCCGGCAAACAACCGGCATGCGGCGACGTGCTGCAAAGCGATGTCGCCGATGCACGGTCGAATGCGCTTGACCGATCCGACAAACGATACGTTATAACATGCAGAACATCGCTGCCGCCCCTCCTCCGGTGCAGCGTGAATTCACCCTGGCTTCCCCTCCCAGGACACTTGGCCGCCATGAGAACCAAGACACTGTCGGGCATCCGGTCTCCGCTGCTGCTGCTGGGCCTCCTGCTGCTGGCGGCGCTCGGCGCGGCGCTCTTCCTCTCCGACGGGCTCGCGCCGCTCGCGCGCGCCTCCGCCTCCTACCAGCGGCAGATCCAGCTCGTCTTCAGCACGTCGCTGCAGGAGATGGGCAGCGGCACCAACCCGGCCGCCCTCTGGGTGCTGCTGTCCCTGTGCTTCACCTACGGCGTCGTCCATACGCTGGGGCCGGGACACGGCAAGGCGGTCATCGCAGCGTACTTCCTCGACGGCAGCTCGCCGCGCGCCTGGTTCGACGGCGTCCTCGCCGCCGGGTGGATCGCCCTCACCCACACCGTATCGGCGCTGCTGCTGGCCATCGTCCTGAAGCTGATGAGCGTGGCGGGACTCCTGGGCGCGCTGGCGCATGCCCGCTGGGCCGAGATCGGCTCCTATGCCGCGATCGTCGTCATCGGCCTGTGGCGGCTGCGCTCGGCACTGCAGGACCGGCAGGCCGACTGCGAAATCTGCGGCGTGCCGCACGGCCTCGTGCCCCCGCGCGGCATCCGGACAGCGGCCGCGCCGCTCACCGACGGCCCGTCCGACGGATCCCTGGCGAAGATGTCGCTCGCGACCCTGTCCCCGGGCGGCGACCGGCGGACAGAGGCGGGTTTCGCGCAGGCCCGCCGCGCCGCCGCGCTGACCTGCAGCGAGGTCGGGGGTGGCGCGGTGGAAGGCAGCCCGCGCGGCTTCCTGGCGGACCGCTCCGGACTGCTGCTGCTCACCGCCGCCGGCGCCGCGCCGTGTCCGGGCGCGCTGATCCTCGTGCTGCTCGCCCTGGCGCTCGGCGTGCTGTGGGCCGGCATCGTCGGCATCGTCGCGATCTCGCTGGGCATGACCGTCGCCCTCACCGGCATTGGCGTGGCCTCGATGTTCGCCCACCACCTGATCCTCGCCGGCGAGCGCCGGACCTTCCTGCGCCGGCTGGTCGGAGTCACCGCCGCGCTCGTCGTGATCGGCACGGCGGGGATCCTGCTGCTCGGCGCGCTGTCCCGCCAGTTCGGCTGGGGCTGAGCGAAGCCGTGTCGACCTGGAGCACATCGAAGGAGCCTCCACCGATGGACGACCGCCCATTGCCTGCCGCCGGCAACCTCGTTCCCGTCTCGCTGCTGACCGGCTTCCTGGGCAGCGGCAAGACGACCGTGCTGAACGGCCTGCTGCGCCGTGCGGAACTCGCGCGCACGGTGGTGATCATCAACGAGTTCGGCGAGATAGGGCTCGACCACGAGCTGGTGGAGAGCTCGACGGAGGACATGGTCCTGCTGAAGAGCGGCTGCCTGTGCTGCACCATCCGCGGCGATCTCGTCGACGCGCTGCGCGGCCTGATGGCGCGGCGGATCGCGGGCCGCATCGCGTCGTTCGACCGCGTGCTGATCGAGACCACGGGGCTCGCCGACCCCGCGCCGATCCTGCACACGCTGATGTCCGATGCCGCCGTCGCCTCCGCCTACCGGCTCGACGGCATCATCACGACCGTGGATGCCGCGACCGCCGACGCGACGCTCGACCGGCAGGTCGAATCGGTGAAGCAGGTCGCGGTGGCGGACCGCCTGCTGCTGACCAAGACCGACCTGGTGACGCCGGAGGCGAGCCGCCGCCTGGCCGAGCGCCTGAAGCAGCTCAATCCGGCCGCGCCGATCCTGCGGGTGCGCCACGGCGGCATCGCTCCGGCGGAGATCCTCGATGCCGGCCTGTTCGACCCGCGAACGCGCAGCCCGGACGTCCAGCGCTGGCTGAACGAAGAGGCGTACCGGCACCCCCACGACCACCATCACCATGACGTCAACCGCCATGACGATCACATCAGGGCGCTCTGCCTGCGGGTGGAGCAGCCGATCCCGGCCTCGGCCTTCGAGACCTGGTTCGGCCTGCTGCTGGCGATGAAGGGACCCGACATCCTGCGCGTGAAAGGCATCGTCAACATCGCCGAGCTCGAGGGACCGCTGGTCATCCACGGCGTGCAGCACGTCGTCCATCCGCCGGTGCCGCTGAAGACCTGGCCCAGCGCCGATCGCCGCAGCAGGATCGTGTTCATCACGCGCGACCTCGACGAGGCGGCGCTACGCGACACGCTCAGGCTGTTCACCGACGACCCGCCCGCACCGTCCCTCGCCGCTTCATAGGCGGCGAGGCGCACGCCCGTCCGTCACTTCTTCTCGACGTTCCAGAACACCGTCACCGGCGCCTCGACGTTGCCGCTCACGTTCTTGCGGCGCGCCATCGGCATCAGGAACTGGCCCAGCGGGACCGTGACGCCCTGCTGGATGATACGCGTCTGCACCTTCTCGGCAATCTCGAGCTGCTTCCTGGGATCGGTCTCGCGCACGAAGGCGGCGCGCAGCTTCTCGATCTCCTCGTCGAGCGGCCAGCCGAACTGCGCGCGCTCGCCGCTCGCCTCGGCATAGTGGTTGTTGACCGGATCGAGCAGCAGGACGGCGGTGGACGCCGTCATGGCGATGTTCCAGCCGCCCTCCGACACCGGAACCTTCTTGGCGCGCCGGACCACCAGCGTCTGCCAGTCCATCGACTGCATGTCGACCTTGAAGCCGCCGCGCTCGAGCAGCGTCTTGGCGACCGGCGCGAGGTTGGTCAGCACGGCGAGGTCGGTCGACTGCAGCAGCACGATCGGTGTCCCGTCGTAGCCGGCCTCCTTCAGGATCTTCTTCGACTCCTCGAAGCGCGATTCGAACAGGCCGTCCATGCCCGCCGACGTCTCGAGCGGCGTGCCGCAGCCGAACATCGCCTTGCACACCTTGTAGTAGCGCGGGTCGCCGATCACGGCGCGGAGGAAGTCCTCCTGGTTGAAGCTGAGCGTGGCCGCCCGGCGGATGCGCACGTCGTCGAAGGGCGGCTGCTTCCAGTTGTAGCGCAGGATGTAGGTCGTCCCGAGCGAATCGAGCGTCACGATCTCGACGTTCTTGTCCTTCTCCAGGATCGGCAGCAGGTCGTGGGCCGGCTGCTCGATCATGTCGATCTCGCCCGAGGCCAGGGCGTTGATCGCCGTCTGGGTATCGGGGATCGACACCCATTCGACACGCTCCATCTTGGCGACCTTGCCGCCGGCCAGCCCCGACGGCGGCTCGGCCCGCGGCTTGTAGTCGGGATTGCGGATGTAGACGACCTTCTCGCCCGGCTTCCACTCGTCGCGCTTGAAGATGTAGGGGCCGGAGCCCGTCGTGTCGGAGAGCTGCTTGGAGATCGGCGTCTCGGCGACGCGCCTGGGCATGATGAACAGCGGCACCGAGGACGGCTTGGCCATCGCCTTCGGCATCAGCGCGAACGGCTCCTTCAGCACGATCCGGAAGGTGCGGTCGTCGATCGCCGTCATCTCCTTCGTCGCCTTGCCGAGGAGTCCGCCCAGCGTGTCCTTGTCGGTCCAGCGCTTGATCGAGGGCAGCACGTCGGCGGTCGTCACCGGCGTGCCGTCGTGCCACTTCAGCCCGTCGCGCAGCTTGAAGGTCCAGGTGAGCTGGTCATCGCTCACCGTCCAGCTATCGACCATCTGCGGCTGCGGCTGCAGCTTGGCGTCCAGCGCGAACAGCGTGTCGTAGATCATGTAGCCGTGGTTGCGCGCGATGTAGGCCGTGGTCCAGATCGGGTCGAGGATCTTGAGATCCGAGTGCATGACGACGCGCAGCGTCTTGTCGTCCGGCGCCTGCGCCTGCGCCGCCATCGGCCCGGCCAGCAGCAGGGCCGCGATGCCAGCAGCGCGAAGTACGCCGCGGCGCAGAACGCCCGCCGTCGATGCGAAACCCTCTTTCATGTACGCCCTCCCGAGACTGGCCTTGTCTGCCGGCCAACACTGACTGCGCGTCATGTGCACACAATCGCCGGATCGAGCCAACCAAATTGAATTCGGCCTGCCCAAGCTCCTTGAAGGCTGTACGCCGGAAGCGCTCAGCCCTGCTCGTCGGGCACGCCGGCGCCGGTCCCGCCCTGCGCGGCCCGCGCCTCGGCGAGGATCCATTGGCGGAACAGCTCGACCTTCCTCTTGCGGACGTCGCGGGGATAGACCAGGCACCAGGCGCGCTCGCGCGTCAGCCGGAGCTCGAACGGCGCGATGAGCCGGCCGCGACGGAGGTCATCCTCGATGAAGGGTTCCCATCCCATGGCGACGCCCCAGCGATGGCAGGCGGCCTCGGCCGCCAGCGCATAGGAGTCGAAACGCGGCCCCTTCTCCGTGTCGACGCGCTTCACCCCCGCCGCATCCAGCCACATCTGCCAGTCGTTCAGCGCGTTCACCACATGCAGGAGGGTGAAACGCCGGAGATCCCGCGGCGTGCGCAGCCCCTCGTCCTCGTACAGCGCGGGATGCATGACGGGAAACATGCTGCCGCGCAGCAACGGCTCGAAGTGGAGATGGGCGGCCTCGCCGTCGAAACGGATGGCGACGTCGATCTCGTCGTACAGTGCATCGAGCGCCCGCGGCGCCGTGAGCAGCTTGATCCGGATGGCGGGATGGAGCGCCTGGAACCTGGGCAGGCGCGGGACCAGCCAGCGCAGCGCGAAGTTGGGCAGCGCGCTGATCGTCAGCACCCCACCGGTATCCACGCCCTTCAGCCGTTCGGTGCTCTCGCGCAGCCTGTCGAATGCCTCGCGCACAGTCGGCAGGTAGAGCTCGCCCTTCTCCGTCAGCACCAGCGCATTGTTGAGGCGCCGGAACAGCCGGAACCCGATCCACTCCTCCAGCACCTTCACCTGATGGCTGATCGCCGTCTGCGTCACGTTCAGCTCCTCCGCGGCCCGGGTGAAGCTGCAACTGCGCGCCGCGGCTTCGAAGGCACGCAGGGCTTTCAGGGGCGGCAGGCGCGATTGCATGGCGGAACGAATGAGGCTTCAGCCTTCGGTCAGGTTGGAGAGAACGTGCAGCAGCGTCCGGCAGGATTGCGCCTCGGAACCCGGCGGCGCAAGCCGCATGTCCATCCGCTCCGGCATTCGATCGTTCCGCTCTCCCGGGCAGGCGGCGCATCGTGACCAAGTCAATATTGGGCAGGCTGAACCGAATCCGCCTTGTCTCCGCCGCCCCGGAAGCGAAAGGTGGCCATCCCGAAGGCCGAACCGGCCCCGCCATACCCGGAGGAGACGACCATGCCTCTCGACAGCCAGTCCACGACAGTATGGGTCCAGCCGACCGGCGGGCCGCTGGGCGCCGACATCCACGGCATCGACCTCTCCCGCCCGCTCGACAAGGCGACCGTGGACATGCTGGCCGATGCGTGGGCGAAGCATCTCGTGCTGCGTTTCTCCGGACAGCGGCTGGACGACGAGGCGCTCATGCGGTTCAGCCGGCTCTGGGGCGAACTCGACCGGGTGCCGATCGGCACCGGCGTCGAGAAGGCGAACGGCGTGGCGCCGAACGCGGCCGAGTGGGTGACGGTGATCTCGAACGTGAAGGTCGGCGGCAAGCCGATCGGCGGACTGGGCTCCTATGAATCCGTCTGGCACGTCGACATGTCGTACAATCCGCTGCCGCCGCGGGCGAGCCTGCTCTATGCCATCGAATGCCCGCCGACCGGCGGCGATACCGGCTTCAGCAACATGGAGCTGGCCTACGAGACGCTGGACGACTCCCTGAAGCAAGCCGTCGAGGGCAAGACCTGCACGCACGACGCCAGCCGCAACTCGGCGGGCGAGCTGCGCCGCGGCTTCGAGCGGACGACCGATCCGCGCGAGACGCCCGGCGCGCGCCATCCGCTGGTGCGCCGGCATCCCGTCACCGGCCGCAGGTCCCTGTTCCTCGGCCGGCGCACCGGCGCCTACATCCACGGCCTCGCGGTCGACGAGAGCGAGGTACTGCTCGACGCGCTATGGGCCCATGCCAGCCGGCCGGAGTTCGCCTGGTACCAGCGCTGGCGCGTCGGAGACCTGGTGATGTGGGATAACCGCTGCACGATGCATCGCCGCGATGCCTTCGACGACAGCGTACGCCC
>Ga0182792_1002240_pt1 | contig 13953 bp, 11 predicted proteins | sample Passage237B_FD_130497 | JGI IMG/M metagenome (GOLD analysis project Ga0182792, IMG submission 130497) | Cellulose adapted compost microbial communities from Newby Island Compost Facility, Milpitas, CA, USA - Passage2 37B (version 2) (version 2) ...
AGGTCCGTATACCTCCACGACCCGTCCACGGGGTACGCCTCCGATACCCAGGGCAAGGTCAAGCCCGAGAGAACCGGTCGATATCACAGGGACATCGAGTACCTTGCTGTCACTAAGACGCATGACAGCCCCCTTACCGAAAGTTTTATCAAGTTTTTCAAGCGTAATCTGTAACGCTTTCAGTTTGTTTTCTTTGTCAGATGCTTGAGCCATTTCTTAAGACTAATGGTTTTAATTCTATTGCAAAGATACCTTTTTATTTTGACATACTAATATAGTTGTATTATATTTTTGTCAAAATCCCTGGTTGGAATGGTAATAACTTTCAGATGAATCCTGTCAGCGCCAATATACAAAAAAAGCCGGCCTGAAAGACCGGCTTTGCGATGACATCAGGATTTCTAGTATTCCCACAGTCCGTGTTCGAGCTCCATCAATTCCTGCTCAAACTGCAGGGATTTGATCAAACCCTCTTTTTCTCCCCGGTAAATATCCAGAAAGGCCTTGTTTTCGGCATTGGAATATTTTACGATCCGGCCCCAGAACAGGCGGTTGTCAAAGGCATCCGCCAGGTTCTTATGCTGAGCGTTGTTCTTATCGTTGAACCAGATATAGCGCTTGGGATCGCTCCGGAACAACCGCTCCACATCCTTATATTTGAAGGAAGCTACGGGTTTTTCGATTCCCAACTCGGTCTGATCGGCAGGAAGTACGATGGTAATGGTCTGGATATCGTAGTAAAGTCTGGAGCGTTTCTTATCGAAAATCCAGTCTTCCTTGATTTCCAGCAGACTCAACTGATTGGGGAAATATTCTTCTTCGGAAGTACCCAGGGCAGTTGCCTGATCCCCCCAGCCGTCATCGGCTTTGGGAGCACTGGCTGTATCGGTAGCAGCGTTAGCTACTTCCTTCTTCTTGGGCGTTCCCCAGCCATCATCTTCCTCTTCTTTCGGTTGAGCAGGTGCTCCCCATCCGTCGTCCTGCGTAGCAGCAGCTTTTTTATCGCCTTGTGCCGCATTGCCCCAACCGTCATCTGAGGCCTGACCGAAACCGGCCGCTATTTCCTCTTCCGAAAGCCCACCTGCCTGGTTTGGAACCAGAAGGTTTTTACGGAGTTGCTCGGGAGTCAACAAGGTTTTACAGGAGTCATTTACATAGGCATCCAGCAAACCTGCCTTAGCTGCGTCCAACAAATAACGGGTGATTTCATTATTCATCGAAAACATCGGCACATTCTGCTTTTCCTTCAGATCGACCCGTCTCCACAATGTCCGCTTCATCAGGATATCGGATTCGGGAATTGGTCTTGCCGAAAAGGAATTCTCTACCGAGTCAGCCTTTTCCTGAGCAAAAACCACACCGGCCGTTCCCACCACCAGCGCAACTAAAATACCGGTTACTAATTGCTTTTTCATTGCCTCAAACTCTACTGTTTAATTTCTTTTCACCCTCTATAACGAAATCAGAGAAAAATCATTTTAGCGGGAGGTTCAAAACTGGTGCGCCCATTTCGACATTTGAAATTTCTCCCTTGAAATTCCGTCTTTGTACGCCTTTAACTTCAATAACATACCGGTCACCAGGTTGCGCCTGTGAAGCCAGTGAATTGATCGATCCACCACCATCAAGTGTCACAGGACCAGCAATTCTCCGGGTTCCGCGCGCCAGGGAAACCTCGATTTGGGAAACACGGAAATTGGCGTCATCGGGTGAATAATTTTTGAATCCTTCGTCAGGAATAGCCACTACCTGGATTGACCTTACGGCAGAGGCATTTTCTCCCTGGATGGTATTGGCCGCCTTACCACCTACACGCAGTTCGAGCGCAGGTTTCGGCACCCGGTTAACCTTGAAGTTTTCGGTTCCCAACAGGTTCCCCTGATTGTGTACATTTAGTGAAACCTGTGCTTTGGTAGGCACAACGGTAATTTTACCTTTCCCCGTATTGATCACTTCCGCACCATCAGCCGTGAACGTAGGGGCCCACAGGGCTCCCAGCGCCGGACTCTGTATGCTCAGCTTATTGGCACATCCGAAATAAAGCGGCGGCATGGTACCGGTTTCGATCTGATAGGTCGGACGTGCAACAAAATACTCTTCCTCGAGACGATAGGTCGTGTCTCTACCGGAAGGAGTAGGAATGGTAATGGTTCCCACCAGGGTCCTTTTTGACAAACCTTCTGAATTGTACTCACCGCCCTGTGCCACAAATTCGATTTCGCCCACCCCATTGGTAACCTGCAGCGGCGAACCGTTCAGGCTCATGCGGGGTGTGATTCCGGAAGCAGAAGCTGCAATAAACATCTGTCCCTTGAATTTGGTACCGGCAACTACTACTTTAGATTCGGCGCTGAGCATAGCCAGCACCCGGTCGAATTTAATGTCAGCCGCACCGACCTTACTGGCCAGCTCGTTCAGCACTTCGCTTTCCACACGACGGATATCAGCCTGCTTTTGGCTTAAAACAGCCAGGGCTGCCGCCACCGGAGTCTGTCCGAAGTTGAGATTGGCAAAATCCTTATTGCGCTGATCTTTGCTGTCCTGCGCGATGGGATCTTCATTTCCGTCGAGTGCGAGCGGAGGAAATTTGTTGTCGGAATATTTACTGAGGTCGGAAATGTAGGCATTCAGTCTATCTTTCAAAGCGTAGGCTTTACCGTTTTTATTGCCCCCGATCATCAGTTCGGCCACCTTGGTTTCCTCTTCCGGATTTTTGATGGTCCCTTCTTCATTGTAGCCGCCACCGGCAAATTCTATGATCTCCTTTTTAAGTTCTTCCAGTTCGGAAATGATGCCCTGGGTTGTCTGCCTAACTTCATCTGCTTTCTTGAGTATAGCAACGTCCGCATCCCTGTTACCGGATTTTTCCACCGCAGCCTTGATTTTCTGAAGGGTTTCGGAGTTAAGCTGATTCACCGCAGAGGTCGAGATTTCCAGGGAATTATTGAGGAGAATAAACTTTTCAATTATAGCTGAACTGACCTGCAATGCGAGCATTGCCGTCAGCACCAGGTACATCATCCCAATCATCTTCTGACGTGGGGTCTCTTTTCCACCTGCCATACGGATCAGTGATTATTTTACAGTGAGGAATTTTTTACTTAGCAAATCATTCAGTTAACCTAATCAACCGTTGCCGCGCATCGCAGTCAGCATGTTTCCGTAAACGGTATTCAGCGACGCGATATTGGTGGTCAGTTTATTAAGCTCTGCCTTGAATACTTGCGATTCTTTCGAAGCATCGGCTGTATTTTCGATCGCATTGGCAAGATTCGAATAGAAGGAATTCAGTGCCTTCAGGTGTTTCTGGGTATCCTGGAGCTCGAGTTCATACACTGCGTTCAACGCATCGAGGTTTTTGGTCACCGTCTTGAAGCGGTCACGGTATTCCTGAGCATCTTTGGATACGTCAGTCAGTGAAGTCAGTGCATTGATCGCTCCGGCGTAGGAGTCGTTGAGGCTACCCAGCTTTTCGGAGGCTACTTTTACCTGATCAGCGAACTGGCTGGTAGCAACCGAAGCTGAAGACAATGTGTTGATATTGCTAACTGTTTCAGTCAGATTTTTAAGGCCTTTACCCAGGCTGTCGAATATTTCCGGTGTAACTTTCGCATTGGCCAAAGCACTGTCAAGTCCTGCCGTCAGGCCGGCACCGGCTCCCGCAGTTGACTTGGTAACCTTGGGTCCGCTGTAATCATCTGAAAGTTCGGGATAAACTCTCTCCCATTCATAGTCCTTGGATTTCTTCTGCACGGCTTCGGCCAGTGCGTAACAGAGGAAGATAAATGCCTCAGTACCCAGACCAATGGTAAGCATGGTTCCACCACCTTCCCAGTGTTGGATTTTGAAAAGGGCACCCACGATAACCACAGCTGCACCGACACTGTAGACTACGGGCAATACTCGATCAAAGAACAAATTTGAGCCGCTACTTTGAGCCATAAATTGAAATGTTAAACAGTGAATTATGGGGTTTATCTTATACTAAACAAAGCTTCAGGAAGCCACCGGCTGGCAGCTTCCTGAGTTTTAAAATCTTACTGCGATTATCTTCTGCTTGCACCCTTGTGTCCTTCGATATTAAGCATCACATTGCGGAAACCGATATAGGCCCGGCGCTCGGTTTCGTACTCATAGGTACGGGTACCAATTTGAAGGAAATAGGCAATATCTTTCCATGAACCGCCTTTCACGACCTTACGGGGCTCGTTGGGATCCTCATGTTTGGGGGCCATATCCCAGGTAACGGCAAAGGCATTGTCGGCATAGGCGTCGAGTGTCCACTCTGCTACGTTCCCAGACATGTTATACAGGCCATAGTCATTAGGGTTATACGCATTTGCCGGTGCAGTATAAGGATAGCCGTCGGCATCATAGTTTCCTCGCTGCGGTTTGAAGTTGGCCAGGTAACAACCCTTTGCGTTAATGGCATAAGGGTTACCCCAGGGATATTTCACCCCTGCGCGGCCTCCTCTGGCCGCCCACTCCCACTCCGCTTCGGTTGGCAATTTAAATTCCGGCGAAGGCATCAGACCTTCCTGTGCCCGGTATTCGTTGTAAAGATTCGAACGCCATTTGCTGAAGTAGTTCGCGGCAATCCAGCTCACACCCACCACCGGATAAGTATCGAAAGCAGGATGCTGGAAATAATATTCTACCATCGGGTCTCCGTTGGTATAGGTGAAGTCTCTTTTCCAAACGGTAGTATCAGGGTAATATTCCTTCATAATGACATCTTCACCCAGTACCGAAATGGAATCCGTCAGCAAGGCATTGGTAAACTGGCGGTATTCGTGGTTGGTAATTTCCGTGTCATCCATAAAGAAGGCCATGATCGTAACTCTTTTATTGAAGTTCGACATGGTCGCGGCAATGTCCTGATCGGTCTGACCCATGATAAACGACCCGGAAGGGATCGGTACCATTCCTACTGGAGTAGTCTGTTTATAGCCTTTACGATAGGTAGCAGTCACTTCACCGTTTATCACACCGGTATCGTCATTTCCGCCTCCTCCGAATTTGCTTTTGATGAACCCACAACTCTGAATCATTAATACGCCCATCAAAACACAACACAGCTGCCCCCCCCTCCGAATTAACACGTTTAGCTTCATTTTATCAATCGCTTGTATATAAACAGTACTATAAACGAGTTCCTTTATGATTTAGTATGCAGCGAACTCCGCTCGCATACTTTTTGAACACTTCCAAACAGGTCAAGGCCTGAGCCTTTTTTATTCCCTATCAAAACGCAGTGGTTGCAAATATTATTATCAAAAAGCACACCACAATATTATTGCGTAAAAATAAATATCACTACAATAACATTTGCCCGATGAAGGGTTTATTTCACATCCGGTTACCCCAGGGGCCTAAAATCTGAACCGGGGTGTACGGATAATGCTCTTCTGCCCCCGCTGCTGCTGTCCGAAAACATAGGAAAGCATTACTTCGTAGGACATGGGAGACTTCGCTTTATTCCCTCCTCTCACAATATCAAACGAGCCTGAGAGCCTCAATGACCGGTTGGGCAGGAGATAGGTTCCAGCATGTGCGATGGCGATCACATCCTCATGGCGGTAGGTAACCCCGGCAAAAACGCGCTGGTCGAAGGTCAGCAGCGCCCCACCTTCTACGGAAAGTGCACCGGTAGTCATCCTGGCCAGGACCATGGGTTGTACCTCCAGGGAGTATCCGGCCGAGATGTAGGCTCCCGCATTCAGGTAATAGACCATCGACAAGGGGTTCTCTGCTGCACTGCTTCCCAGCTTGAATTTCGGCTGGGTCAGATGGGCTGCAGAGGCGCCGATATAATACTGGTCGCTTTCAAAATGCAATCCAAGGGAGAAATCAGGCTGAATTTCTGATACTACCCCGGTTTGAAAAATCGGATCATCGATATCGGGAAACTCCGGCCGTAGCTGGTCGTAGTCCATCGCCTGCCGGTAAATGCCCGCACGGGCACCGATGGCGAGCGTTCCACCTCCCAGGCCCAGCCGGTAGGCAGCCGAAATCTGCAGATCCTGCTGGCTCAGTGCTCCGATCTTATCGTTCAGAACATTGATCCCTACCCCAAAATTTCCGAAAGGAATACTGGCTGTCAGCAGCTGAGATGTAGCACCGCCTCCTTTGTCAATATTACTGGGCTTATATCCGGTATACTGGGACCGGTAAACCAGCCCCGCCTGGGTTTGATTACCCTTGCCTGCGGCAGCCGGATTGAACAGAAGCTGATTGAAATAAAACTGACTGAGCTGAACTTCCTTCTGGGCTTCTGCTCTTGAAAAGAATATAAGGGCAAATATCATCAAGCCATACTTCCTAATCATCTGGGAATAGCTGGAAAATGCCCTCATACTCTTAAAAGCCTATGTAGTTAGTTTCTGATTTTTATGTGTTAACGTAAACACCCTGTTTTCTCGTTTACACAATACGCAAAATCATTCGATTTTGTTGGCTGCCCGGATATAAAGTTCCAGTGCACCTGCCATGGAGGGAGCCGCAGGCAGGGGAGCCTGAATATCCAGGATCAGGCCGGCATCCACAACAGCCTTGGCTGTGGTAGGTCCGAATGCAGCTATCCGCGTATTATTCTGCTTGAAATCGGGGAAATTGTCGAACAGTGACTTAATTCCCGATGGGCTGAAAAACGCAATGATATCATAATTTACGTCTTTCAGGTCTGAAAGATCCTCGGATACGGTCTGATACATGGTAGCTTCGGTAAACTGAAGGTCCTCTGCACCGGCAAACTCCGGGATATCGCTCCGGCGGATATCCGAACATGGGTAGAGGAACTTTTCTCCCTTGTGTTTGCGGATCAGTTCGATCAGTTCCGACGCTGTCTTGGTACCGTTGAAGATCTTTCTTTTTCTAATGACTATATATTTCTGCAAATAGTTGGCAGTAAGCTCCGAAATACAGAAATATTTCATGCTGGCCGGCATTTCTATCTTGCCCTCCGCACAGATTCTGAAAAAGTGGTCTATGGCGTTTCTGCTGGTGAAAATGATCGCCGTATGGTCAAGAATATTGATTTTCTGTTTCCTGAATTCTTTGTAAGAAAGCCCCTCAACCTGAATAAAAGGCCGGAAATCTAGCTTTATGTTATACTTCTCTGCAAGTTCGAAATAAGGCGAATTCTCGCCTGCAGGCCTCGACTGAGTAACAAGAATACTTTCAACTCTTGTCAATCTGTCGGGTTGGATGTTCAAGGTTTCACTCATTTAACTCTACTTTTGCCGATTCCGGTATGCCCAGAAAATTTACATTATAAACTTAACGCCGATGATGGGTGGTATCAATTCGACCACGCAAAGGTACGAAATTAAATAGAGATTTAGAAAACGACTGCTCTGATTGAGCAGGATATATAGTACTACGCAACGCACACAGTAATAGACTATCAATCCGAAAATTAGCTGGTTTCCGATCCCGTTTAGATAGCCTGGGGCCTGGAAAATCAGCAGCAGGATGCCCAGGGATACCGAACCGTAAAACATCAGCGACGACTGGAGGGTCTTGATGAAGTGTACGTGCATTATTTCTGTCAGGTTAAGGATCCCTGCGGTAATGGAAATAAAGAAGTATTTCAGGTAGAACATCACAAAGCATACGACGGAGAGCTGTGCAAAATTCCCCAGCAGCGCCCATACGTTATCCCTTTCACTGACGGCTAGGGACGGGGGCAGCACCGCGACTACATAACGGTCGACGGCCATCAGCAAAAAAGCGGTAATAAACGCCAGTACAGCCTCCATGACGATGATTACCGGATCATACGCCCGGTGGTGATGATAAAGGTCGGATCGGAAGTCCCGGCTGAGAAAAGACACCATGCCGGTGATTTTGTAAGCGACCGCGGGGGCCAGAAGGAAAACGACCGAGGATACCAGTACAATCAGCAGCCAGGCTATGCCGGAAAAGTCCCGGAAAGCATGGGACGATTTCAGTTTGAGACTTACGAGGGAAGGCGAAAGCAGTGAGAGGCTGTCGGAAGCCATGGTATTCAGCGGAGAAACGATGGCAGAGTTGATACCCTCCAGGCCCCTGAGTCCGAATACGGTCAGCATCAGCTCACGGGCGCCATACCTGCTGTACAGACTGTCACAGGAGATATAGTGCCAGTCACCCGCCGCAAACGTTTTCTGCAGGGCTCCGTTGATGAAAAGGTACCCCTCCCGGTTGGTCTTCAGGATAAAGGTAAAGTGACGCTCCCGAACCAAGTCAAGTACAATACTTACGGAGGGCTCCATTTCATGTAGGGCTGCCAGATAGGGCACGTAGTTACCGAACTGTTCATCATAGACCAGCCAGTCCTCGCGACAATCCCTTACCAGCTGATAACCCTCCGGTACCGTAACGGTAACCGCCATCAGCTTCGGACCGGTAAGCAGGAAACTGCATACGGCCAGCAGAAGTTTCAGATAGCGCCTGTTTCGCAACATTCGGATCGTTTACAAATAAAATCGCCCCGGCAGCAGGAAATGACCCTTAAGTGCCGAGGCGATATCAATTCGTATATGACAGATTATCTTGATTCTCTCAGGGCTGCCAACATGGTTTCTCCGATGACGGCAGGAGACTCCGCCACGTAAATGCCGTTTTCCTTCAGAATCCGGATTTTTGCCTCAGCTGTATCATCGGCGCCGCCGATAATAGCTCCGGCATGACCCATACGGCGTCCTTTGGGAGCTGTAGCACCGGCGATAAAACCGACAACCGGTTTGGTAGTACCCGATGCCTTGATATAACGGGCTGCTTCCGCTTCCATTCCTCCACCGATTTCACCGATCATTACAATCGCTTCGGTTTCGGGATCTTCGATCAGGAGCTGCACAGCTTCCTTGGTAGTAGTTCCTATGATGGGGTCACCACCGATACCGATAGCAGTAGTTTGTCCCAGTCCCGCACGGGTCAGCTGATCTACCGCTTCATAGGTGAGGGTACCTGATTTCGAAACAATGCCGACCGTTCCTTTCTTAAAGATGAAACCGGGCATGATACCTACTTTACATTCTTCTGCGGTGATAATTCCAGGACAGTTAGGGCCAATAAGGCGGACATCCTTCCCTGCAAGGTATTGCTTGGCAATGGTCATGTCTTTAACCGGAATTCCTTCGGTGATACAAACCACTACCTTGATACCTGCGTCTGCAGCTTCCATAATGGCGTCTGCAGCAAATGCAGGAGGTACAAAAATAATGGAAACATCGGCGCCGGTACTTTTTACAGCCTGTTCTACCGTGTTGAAAACGGGCCGTTCCAAGTGACGCTGCCCACCTTTTCCAGGAGTAACACCTCCTACCACCTGAGTTCCGTACTCAATCATCTGGTTGGCATGAAATGTTCCCTCTGAACCTGTAAATCCTTGTACTATTACTCTGGAATCCTTATTGACCAAAACACTCATGAGAAGAAATCTGTTTTTTGGCAAAAGTATAAGTAAATGCCGTAAGTAACAATATATAGTTCTGAATTTGTAAATTGCTCAACCCTTAATTTTATATTTAAGCGGTGATCACTTCTGTACAATTTCCTGGTAGTATGTCTTCTGAAATCTTTTCCGTTCTGGTACTGGCAGCCATTTCGCTCTTCGTGGTAAGCAACCAGTTTTCAAAAGGGCACAGCTCATACCGCGTCTTAATCCTCATCATCACCACGCTTTTTCTGCTGCCAGCCGTACTTTATCTTATTCCTGAAAACGGTAATACGGGGTTCGACAAACTGCTGCTGTTTTCCTTCTCGCTCGAAAATACGCTGGCCTATGCCCTGCTGATCCTTTTGTTCTGGGGACTTACCATGCTGCTCGACATTGGTCCCTGGGCCATCCTGATTACGGCGGCCATTTCCGGCCTGCTGCTCTGGGCGACCTGGGATCCAAAATGGAGACCCCTTCAAATGGTGATTCGTTCCTTCTTCGTCCTTTTTGCCATGTTCATCGCCATCTACGGGCTGATCAGAAAGCAGAAAAATGGCCTTTGGATGGTAATCTCCCTCATTTCCCTGGCATTTGCCCTGAAGCCTACCCAACTAATCCCATTTATGGGTGCGTTTGAAAGCCACAATTACCTGAAGGCAATCGCCATGTTCTGCGCCGGAAAGGCAATTTCTTCGGGTAACCGGCTGATTTTTGGCAGGTAATCAGGAAGCGTAATTCTTTGCTTCGCGGATAATCCTTTTGTACTCAGCGAATTCCAGACATTTCTTATAATAAGACTTCGCCAGCTTTTTGTCGCCTGCCCGGTCAGCAATTCGGGCCAGTCCTGCATAGGCCATCGCATGGTATTCCTTAACGTACTGCTGTTCTACCGGTGCGGCTATCACCTTTTCATAAAAAGCCTTTGCCTCAGTGTCATTTTTTTCATGTTCCTTCAGCAGGCCGTCGAGGCAGTTGCGGGCTTTTACAATCATCGTGATTTTAAACCTGTCAAGACTTCTGACCTCCTTCTGAGCTTCTGCATAACGCCCGACCAGGATCAGGTTTTCAACGTAACGCATACGATAGACAGGGTTATGCGGATATAGACGTCTGAGTTTCCCGGTGTAGTTCAGTGCATCCGCAATGCGGTCTTCGTAGGCAATCAGGATATGGGAAAGGTAATAGCAGGTCTCGGCCATGGTAATGACACCCTTGTCCGCACCTGTCCGAAGCTGGGTCAGTCCTTTTGCCTTGTCGCCGCTTTTGAAAAAGATCATGAGCGGCTTGACGATGGGATACATCTCGGGATATACATTCACATAGTAGTTGTACAGCCCGCTGGTGAAGTAGAAATCGGGATTAATCTTGACGTGGTCCATTCCGTCGACGAGCGCCTTGTAGGCTTTTCTCGCCTCCCCTACCGCCTTTAGAAACTCTCCGCGGTAATTGTAGGTCATCGCAATGTAGCCATGACTGGCCATGGTGAAAAATACGGCTTCCGGATCGGAACTGTCGGCACCGTACCGCTGACGGGTGGCATTCTGGCATTTCTGCAGGAGCTGCAGATATTCGGCAAGACGCGCCTTGTTGCTGTCGAGCGGAAGGTATTTCCAGCTCATGGTGAAGGCCTCCAGCAGATAGGTAACAGGGTGCCCCGGATACATTTTCTCGATCTCGGCTGCGTATTTTTCAGCCTTTTCAAACTCAAAATTATAAATGTGGTCAATGCTGGTTTTTACCAAAGCCATCGCTTCCGGATTTTCCAGAAACTGAGCTTTCACCGTCCCGAAGGGGAGCAGGAGCAACAGTAGTGCGGTAATTTTTTTCGTCATGGCATTTTAAAAAAAACCATATTGCAGCGCCTTGGCACTACACTAGGGTTCTTGTTCTAACAACATTCCAGGTCCCCTGGTTTCACAATATTGAAAAAGTACAACACTTTGATTTTCGGATAAAATGATCAGATACGAAGGATTCCGATTAGGTAACGGTCTGCAGGTGTATGTTCACGAAGATCCGGCCACCCCTATGGCTGTCGTGAATCTGACCTACAACGTAGGTTCAAGAGACGAAAATGAAAACCTGACCGGCTTTGCCCACCTGTTCGAACACCTGATGTTCGGGGGAACGGAGCATATTCCTTCCTACGACGAACACGTGCAGAATGTGGGGGGAGAATGCAATGCTTTCACTTCTTCGGATATTACCAATTATTACATCACCTTACCGGCCGCGAATGTGGAAACCGCTTTCTGGCTGGAATCGGACCGCATGAACGGGCTGGACATCAACGACCGCACCCTTGACATCCAGCGGCATGTGGTCATTGAGGAATACAAGCAGCGTTACCTGAACCAGCCCTATGGAGATCTGTGGCTGAAAATCCTGCCATTGTCCTACTCGGTACATCCTTACCGCTGGGCAACGATCGGGAAAGACATTTCCCACATAGAAAATGCATCAACAGCCGATGTAAAGGCATTTTATCAGAAATATTACAACCCCGGCAATGCCGTGCTGGTGGTCGCCGGAAATGTAACTGTTGGCCAGGTTAGGGAACTAGCGGAAAAATGGTTTGGGGGGTTACCGGTAACCGAGGCGATTCAGCGGCGGCTTCCCGAGGAACCGCGGCAGACCGCCCCCCGCCTCGATCAGATAGAGGCCAGTGTTCCCCTCGATGCCATTACCAAGTCGTTCCATATGCCCGGCCGTTTTCAGGAGGGTTTTATCGAAGCAGATCTGCTGAGCGACATTTTGGGAAGGGGGAAATCGTCCCGGCTTTTTCAGAAACTGGTGAATGAATCAGGGATGTTTAACCAGATAAGCGCCCAGACTACATCCACACTCGATCCTGGTCTGCTGATCGTAAAGGGCTTTATCAATCCGGGCGTTTCCGTGGAGGAAGCCGATGGTGCCATTTCTGCAGTCATTCGTCAGCTGGTTGAAGAAGGTCCTACGGAAGAGGAAGTACTCCGCGCGAAAAACCAGGCAGAAACTACCCTCGAATTTTCGCAGGTAGAACTGCTCAACAGGGCCATGAACCTGGGGTATGCCGCGACGGCAGGAGATCCGGATCTGGTCAACAGCGACATCCGGCAACTGCAAAAAGTCACACGGGACGGTATCGCTGAAATCGGCCGGGAGGTGCTGCGAAATGATAACAGTTCGACTTTATACTACCGGCGCAGGCAAGGTTGATACCTTTTGCTGGAATTTTCATATTAAAATTGTATTTTTGACGGTTTTAATTCAAAAAATTCAATTAGCTGATCTGAATGCAATATCAATTCCCACTAAAACTGGTGATGCTGGCCGTCCTGGCAGGATGGATGGGTCAGGCCTGTCAACGTACTTCCAACGCCAAGGTTGGGACGGAAATAACTACTCGTTACGAAGACAAGGCGACGTTACCCCAACGTGCCCGTGAGATTCGGGAAAATACGGCTCTGCAAGTAGCCGACGGTCTAAAAATCGATCTCTGGGCTACCGATTCCCTGATCGCCGACCCGATCGCGATTCACGTCGATGAGCAGGGTGCCATTTACTATAACCGGACTAACCGGACCAAAACGACCGAATTTGACATCCGCGGACATCAGAACTGGATGACACAATCCATTTCCTGGAAAACCCCGGAAGACCGTCGTCATTTCCTGCGGGAAACCTTTTCTCCCCAAAAGAGTGCTGAAAACAGCTGGTTGCCCGATTTCAACAATGACGGAAGCCACGACTGGCGGGACCTGACCACACATAAGGAAGAGGTCTGGAAGGTGATCGATACCGATGGAGACGGCATTGCTGACAAAGCGACGCTCGTCCTCGCAGACTTCAACGATGAGATATCTGACGTGGCGCATGGCGTTCTGGTTCGCGACAAAGATGCTTTCGTCACCGTAGCACCCGATCTCTGGAAACTTGAAGACACAGACGGGAACGGCACCTGGGACAAAAAAACATCCCTCATTCATGGCTATGGTGTTCATATCGGTTTCAGCGGGCACGGTATGTCGAACCCGATCGAAGGCCCAGACGGAAAGATATACTGGAACATTGGGGATATCGGTTCTTACGTTAAGGTAGATGATAAGGGACGCAACCTGTCAGGAAATTCGGCAGGCTTCCTCCATGACCGCTCGAACGAGGGCACCATTTCGAGAATCAACCCCGACGGCACAGGTTTCGAAGTCTTTGCGGGAGGGATCCGGAATATGCATGAATTCGCCTTTGACGAATACGGTAACCTGATCGCCTGTGACAACGACGGTGACCACCCTACGGAAAGGGAAAGACTGGTTTATGTCGTCGACGGGATGGATGCGGGCTGGAGAACCAACTGGCAGTTCGGCAAGTATACCGATCCGCGCAACAACCGCTATAAAGTATGGATGGACGAAAAACTGTCGGTCCCGTACTGGGAAGGACAGGCGGCCTACATCCTCCCTCCCCTTACCAATTTCCACAACGGCCCGACAGGGATGGTTTATAACCCGGGCACTGCCCTGGGCAAGAAATGGCAGAACAAGTTTTTTGTG
>Ga0182792_1002244_pt1 | contig 13949 bp, 12 predicted proteins | sample Passage237B_FD_130497 | JGI IMG/M metagenome (GOLD analysis project Ga0182792, IMG submission 130497) | Cellulose adapted compost microbial communities from Newby Island Compost Facility, Milpitas, CA, USA - Passage2 37B (version 2) (version 2) ...
CCCCCGGTGACCCGCGCCCCGCTCCCCCGCACGCCCCGCCCCGCTCCCCCGCACGCCCCTCCCCCGGCACCGCTCCCCGCCGAGCGGAGCGTCCCGCTCGCCTAGCGCGCACTTCTGGTCGTTCGTGCACGCAGAAACGACCGATGGGTGGCTTCTGCGTGCATAAGCGCCCAGAAGATCGAGGGGACGAGGTGGAAGGGCGGTCCTGGGCGCGGGGTGAGGCGGGCCTGGGTGCGGGGTCAGGGGGTGCGGCGGCGGAGGGTGAGGGAGCCGCCGACGACGGCGAGGACGATGAAGCCCGCCACGAGGAGGATCTCGGAGCCCAGCTCGCTCGCTGGCGTCCCGGCCGCGACGCCGGCGAGGGCGTCGACCACGTAGGTGAGCGGGAGCACGCGCGAGATCGCCTCGAGGACCTCGGGCAGCTGCGCGCGCGGCAGCACGAGCCCGCACAGGACGAGCTGCGGGAAGAGGGTCGCGGGCATGAGCTGCACGGCCTGGAACTCGGTGCGCGCGAGGGCCGAGGCGCCGAGCCCGAGGGCGCTGCCGAGCAGCGCCGAGAGCACCGCGCACACGATCAGCAGCCACAGCTCCCCCGCGACGTCCATGCCGCACACGCCCACCGTGAAGGCCACGAGCACGAGGGCCTGGACCACCGCGAGCAGCCCGAAGGCCAGCGCGTAGCCCGTCACGAAGTCGCCCTTGCCGAGCGGCAGGCTCATGAGCCGCTCGAGGGTGCCCGAGGTGCGCTCGCGCAGGGTCGCCACCGAGGTCACGAGGAACATCACGACGACGGGGAACATCCCCACATAGACCGGTCCCAGGGTGTCCAGGACCGGCGTGCCGTCGAAGATCCATGCGATGAGTCCGAGCACGACGCAGGGCAGGGCGATCACGAGGCCGATGGTCCGGTGGTCGTGGCGCAGCTGGTGCAGCACGCGGGTGGCCGTCGCGAGGGTCAGGTGCGGGCTCATCGCTGCTCCTCCTCGGAGGTCTCGGTCGAGCAGGGCTCGGCCGTGGGCGACCCGCCCCCGGACGCCGCGAGCTCCCGGGACGCGACGAGCTCGAGGAAGGCCTCCTCGGCGTCGCGGGCGCCGGTGCGCTCGAGGAGCTCGGGCAGGGTCGCGTCCGCGAGGAGCTCGCCCTCGCGCAGCAGCAGGAGGCGGTCGCAGCGCGCGGCCTCGTCCATCACGTGACTCGAGACGAGGATGGTCACTCCCTCGTCGCGGAGCCCCGCGAAGAGCTCCCACAGCTCGCGACGCAGGACGGGGTCGAGGCCCACGGTGGGCTCGTCGAGCACGAGCAGCTCGGGACGTCCGAGGAGAGCGGCGGCGAGGGAGACCCGCGAGCGCTGGCCCCCGGAGAGCTCGCCGACGGTCCGCCGCGCGAGCGCCGTCATGTCCACGGCCTCGAGCACGCGCTCGACGTCCTCGCGGCCGGCTCGCAGCACCGCGGCGAAGTAGCGCAGGTTCTCGCCCACGGTGAGGTCGGCGTAGACGCTCGCCGCTTGCGTCGTGTAGCCCACCACGCGTCGCAGCTCGGGGTGACCGGCCGGTCTGCCGAGCACCGTGACCTCGCCCGCCGTCGTCTGCTGGACCCCCACGATCGAGCGCAGGAGCGTCGTCTTGCCCGAGCCGCTCGGTCCGAGCAGGCCGACGATCTCGTGGCGCGGGACGGTCAGGGAGACGCCGCGCAGCGCCTCGGTGCCCCCGCGCACGACGCGCAGACCCCGGACCTCGACCGCCGACACGTTATTCCCCATGTGAGGAATAATGTCACTCGGGGCGCTCCCCCACAAGAGTCTCGAAGGGCTCGGTCAGATAGCGGTGCATCGAGGGCGCGACGGCGCGCACCACGGCCTCGCGGTCCATCGAGGCGAGCGGCTCGATCTGTAGCAGCACGCGCGCGACGAGGACTCCCACGAGCTGGGCCGCCATGAGCGAGACCCGCTCGGGCGCGTGGTCCGCCCCGAGCCGCGACACTGCCGCGCCGAAGACCTGGCGCACGAAGAACTCCCGGAAGAAGCGCAGCTTGGGGTCGGCCGAGACGAGCCCCGCGAAGATCGGCCGGAGGCGCTTGCGCCCGCTCGGGGAGTCCCAGACCTCGAGGACCGTGCGCACGATCCCCTCCGCGAAGACCTCGGGCCCCGCGTCCGCGAGCTCGGAGACGCGAGCGAGAGGGTTGATGCCGGTGGGCATGACGGCCGCCGCGAAGAGCTCCGCCTTCGAGGCGAAGTAGTGGCGCACGAGCCCCGGGTCGACCCCGGCGGCCCGCGCGATGGCCCGGCCGCTCGCCTTGTCATAGCCGTGCTCGGCGAACTGCGCGGTCGCCGCCTCGAGGATGAGCGCTCGCGTGTCCTCCCCGGCCGGTCGCCGTCCGCGGCGCCGCGACGCGCCGCCCTCGTCCCCGCTCACTCGCCCCTCCTCACGGTCCCTCGTGCGCCGAGCCTACGGCTGCGCACGCAGTCGCGAGCCCTCGTGCGCCGGGGACCTGGGACGCACGAGGGCTCGCGGGATCCTCACCGACGACGAGCGGTGAGGAAGCGCTGCAGGATGACGAAGGCCAGGAGGATGACGCCGATGAAGATCTTGGTCCACCAGGCCTCGCCGAGCCCCTCGCGCGAGATGAGCACCTGGATGAGACCGTAGACGGCGACGCCCACGGCCGTGCCCAGGATGTAGCCGCCTCCACCGGTGAGGATCGTGCCGCCGATGACGACGGCCGCGATCGCGTCGAGCTCCATGCCGATGCCCGTGAGGTTGAAGCCGGACTTCGTGTACATCGCGAAGAGGATGCCCGCGATGCCCGCGCAGGTGCCCGAGATGACGTACACCCACAGCACCGTGCGGCCCGTGCGCAGACCCATGAGGTCGATCGCGTTGCCGCCGTCACCCACGCCCACGCCGTACACCGTGCGCCCGAAGCGCGAGTAGTGCAGCAGGTAGAAGGCGACCGCGAGCAGCACGAGGGCGATGAGGCCCGCGGCGTTGAGCTTGAACTGCTGCGACTTCTCCCCGACCGAGATGTTCCACGAGACGAGGGCAGAGAAGCCCGGGTGGTCGATGCCGAGCGAGTTGACGCTCACCGCGTTCGCGAGACCGCGCGCGAGGAACATCACGCCCAGGGACGCGATGAAGGGTTGGATGTGGAAGTACTGCACCATCACGCCGATGATCAGGCCCATCACCGAGCCGATGAGCACCGCGACGAGCAGCACCACCGGCAGCGGGAGACCCATGGGCAGGAGCGTCGCGATGACGAGGCCCGTGAGGGCGACGACGGCGCCCACCGAGAGGTCGATGCCCCCGGTGATGATCACGAAGGTCATGCCGATCGCGAGCACCAGCAGGTAGGAGTTGTCGACCAGCAGGTTCGAGAGCAGTCGCGGCGTCACGAAGCCGTTCGAGCCGCCGTAGCGCATCTCGCCGATCACGAGCATGAGCACGAGCGTCAGCACGGAGCCCGCGACAGGCATGTAGCGACGGTCGCTCGCGCGGCGCAGCACCTTCTTCCAGGTGGGCGTCGTCGACGGCGTCCTGGGTGCGGTCACGGTGGTCATGCCGGCACCTCCTGGTTCGCGATCTCGGCTTGTCGTCTCGAGGCTCTGCGGAGCCGGGACATGTTGATCTTCTGCAGCAGCACGGGCGACTGCGCGATGCACACCGCGATGATCACGACCGCCTTGAACAGCGGCGTGAGCTGAGAGGGGATGTGGAAGATGATCACGACGCGCTCGATCGTGGTGAGGATGAGAGCGCCGACGACGGTGCCGCCCATGTAGAACTTGCCGCCCGCGAGGCTCGTGCCTCCCAGGACGACGCACATGATGGCGTCCATCTCCTTCATCAGGCCGATGTTGTTCGCGTCGGCCGCCATGGTCGGTGCCCCGTAGACGAGGCCCGCGAGCCCCGCGAGGAGGCCCGAGACGGCGTAGGCGAACCACGTGACGTTGCGGGCCTGCACACCGGCGAGGCGCGAGGCCTCCCTGTTGATGCCGATGCTCTCGAGGAGCATGCCCAGGGCCGTGCGCCGCACGACGAGCACGACCACGACGAAGGCCACGGCCGCGATGATCACGGGCATCGGCAGCCCGAGGAAGAAGCCCGAGCCGATGTGCTTGAAGGGCGGGGCGGTGACCGTGGTGATCTGGCCCTTGGTGATGAGCATCGCGATGCCGCGGCCCGCCACCATGAGGATCATCGTCGCGATGAAGGGCTGGATGCCCAGCACCGTGACCATGAAGCCGTTGAACAGGCCGAGCACGAGGGCGACGGCCACGCCGAGGACGACGGCGACGACGGCCGTGGCCGGCTCGCCTGCCGAGCTCGAGGCGTCGAGGTACTCGAGGGACACCGCGAGCGAGATCGCCATGACGGCACCGACGGACAGGTCGATGCCACCGGTCGCGATGACGAGCGCCATGCCGAGGGCGAGGAGCAGCGGCGTCGCCGCCCCGCGCATGATGTCGATGACCTGGCCGAAGAGGTGGCCGTCCTGCACGGTGACGCTCAGGAAGCCGGGGCTGCGCACGCCAGCTGCGACGAGCAGCACGAGGAGCGCGACGACGGGCCAGAAGAGCTTGTGCTGGGTCACGCGCCGCGCGATGTCGACGGCGGGCGAGGGCGTCGTGGTGCTCATGCCGCCTCCCCCTCGCCGTCGGCGGGCGTGCGTGCGATGCGTTCGATGAGGACCTCCGGGGTCACCTCAGGGCCGTTGATGAGCTCGTCGCCCATGACGTGGTCGCGCACGATGCGCACGCGCTCGCTCACGCGCAGCACCTCCTCGAACTCCGAGGAGATGAAGAGCACGGACATGCCGCGGTCCGCGAGCTCGATGACGAGGCGCTGGACCTCGGCCTTGGCCCCGACGTCGATGCCACGCGTGGGCTCGTCGAGGATCAGCACCTCGGGGGCCGTCGCGAGCCACCGGGCGAGCAGCACCTTCTGCTGGTTGCCGCCCGAGAGGTTCTTCATGAGCATGTTCGGGTTGTTGGGGTAGATGTTGAGCGCCTTCATGTAGCGCTCGACGATCTCGTCGACCTCCTTCTTCGGCACGCGGCGCCACACGCCGCGGACCGTCTGCACGGCGAGCGCGATGTTCTCGCGCACCGTGAGGTCGCCGATGATGCCCTCGCGCTTGCGGTCCTCCGAGGAGAACGCGACGTCGTGGCGCAGCGCGGCGTTGGGGGTGTGGAGCCTGACGGTCTCGCCGTCGAGGCGCAGCTCGCCGTGGTCGGGGCGGTCCGCGCCGTAGAGCAGGCGCGCCGCCTCGGTGCGACCCGAGCCGAGGAGACCCACGAGGCCCACGATCTGCCCCGGGTAGATCGACAGGTCGAAGGGCTCGATGCGCCCCTCCTTGCCGAGGCCCAGGGCCTGGACGCGAGGAGCGGTGTCGTGCGTCGCGGCGGCGACGCGGTGGGCGCGCTCCTCGATCGAGCCGAGCTCGTCCTCCGCGCGGCCGATCATCTTCGAGACGAGCTCGAGGCGCGGCAGCTCGGCGGTCATGTACTCGCCCACGAGCTTGCCGTTGCGCAGCACGGTCATGCGGTCGGAGATCTCGTAGACCTGGTCGAGGAAGTGCGAGACGAAGAGGATCGCGACGCCGCGCTCCTTGAGCTCGCGCACGACGGCGAAGAGCTCGTCGACCTCGTTCTTCTGCAGCGAGGACGTCGGCTCGTCGAGGATGAGCACCTTGGCGTCGACGACGGTCGCGCGGGCGATCGCGCACAGCTGCTGTACGGCCACGGACAGGCTCGAGAGCTCGGTGCCGGGGTGCACGTCGACGTGCAGGCGGTCGAGGTACTCGCGCGCCTTGGCACGCATCGCGCGCCAGTTGATGAAGGGTCCGACGCGCGGCTCGTGGCCGAGCATCACGTTCTCGGCGACCGAGAGGTTCCCGACGAGGTTGACCTCCTGGTACACGGTCGAGATGCCGGCCTCCTGGGCCTCGCTCGTGTTGTTGAAGCTGCGCTCGACGCCGTCGACGACGATGCGGCCGCCGTTGATGGCGTACACCCCCGTGAGGGCCTTGATGAGCGTCGACTTCCCGGCGCCGTTCTCGCCCATGAGGGCGTGCACCTCGCCGGGGTACAGCCGGAAGTCGACGCCGTCGAGCGCCTTGACCCCCGGGAACTCGATCGTGATCCCGGTCATCTCGACGACGGGCTCGCGCTGGTCCATCCCCACCTCTCCTCCACAGGTGTCCCGCGGGCGGGCCGGAAGGGGTCCGGCCCACCCGCGGGCGTTCAGGCGTTCAGACGCTCAGCTCAGTAGAGGCGAGCGTCGATCTCCTCCTGCGTGATGGACTGGTCGAAGGTCGCGTCGATGACGATCGTCTCCTTGGCAACCTCCTCGCCCGCGTGCACCTTCTTGATCAGGTCGACGATCTGGTCGCCGAAGACCGGGTTGCACTCGACGACGTAGTTGAACTTGCCGTCCTTGAGGGCCTGCAGACCGTCGCGCACGGCGTCGATCGTGACGATGATGATGTCCTTGCCGGGAACCTTGCCCGCGGCCTCGATGGCCTCGATGGCACCCAGACCCATGTCGTCGTTGTGCGCGAAGATGAGGTTCATGTCGGGGTAGGCCTGGAGCGCGGCCTCGACCGCGGCCTTGCCCTCGGCACGGGTGAAGTTGCCCGAGGCCTTGCCGATGATGTTCTCGGCACCGACGACCTCGTCGAAGCCCTCCTCGCGGTCCACCTGCGCGCCCGAGCCGAGCGTGCCCTGGAGCTCGAAGATCTTGGCGTCGGGGTGGTTCTCCTTGACCCACTCGCCAGCCTTGACGCCCTCGGACTTGAAGTCCGCGCCGATCCAGGTGACGTAGGGGTCCTCGACCGTGGTGTCGACCGTGCGGTCGACGAGCACGACGGGGATCTCCGCGTCCTTGATCTCCTGGAGGACCTCGTCCCAACCGGTCTCGATGACCGGGGAGAACGCGATGACGTCGACGTCCTGGTCGATGAAGTCGCGCAGGGCCTTGATCTGGTTCTCCTGCTTCTGCTGGGCGTCCACGAAGATCAGGTCGATGCCGTTCTCCTTGGAGAGGCTCGCCTTGACGGACTCCGTGTTGGCCGTGCGCCAGCCGGACTCGGCGCCGAGCTGCGAGAAGCCGACCTTGATGAGGTCGCCACCGCCACCGCCACCGGCCGTGTTGTCACTACCAGAACCACCGTTGCCACCGCACGCGGCGAGGGCGAGGACCGAGGCGGCAGCGAGCGCTGCGACCCCCGTCTTTCCGAGCTTGTTGCGGAACATCCTTCTCCTCCTTGAGAGTTCCTGACTGCTACTTCGTGATCCTTGACATCCCCCCGGGCGTCACAGGCCCTGTGCGAGCCGGTAGTACGCCTGGTTCCAGCGGACCTCGCGAGCGAAGCCCCTGATCGTGGTCTCCTCGTCGATGACGAGGAGCTCGGTGCGGGCGATCTCGGCGAAGTCTGCGAAGACCTCGACGCCGAGCGCCGTACTCATCACCGTGTGGTGCGCGGCACCTGCGGTGAGCCATGCCTCCGCCGAGGTGGCGAAGCTGGGTCGCGGCTTCCAGACGGCCCGGGCCACCGGGAGCTTCGGGAGCTCGTGGCCAGGGTCGACGACGTCGACCGCGTTGACGGTGAGGCGGAAGCGGTCGCGCATGTCGGACATGGCGACGACGACGGCCTCTCCCGGGTCCGTGTCGAACACGAGACGGACCGGGTCCTCCTTGCCCCCGATGCCGAGGGGGTGGATCTCGAGCTTCGGCCTCGACGTCGTGAGGGTCGGGCAGATCTCGAGCATGTGGGCCCCGAGGATTTTCTCCTCGCCGGGCGTGAGGTCATAGGTGTAGTCCTCCATGAGGGAGGCGCCACCGGGCAGTCCCTGCCCCATGACCTTGGCGGCGCGCACGAGCACGGCCGTCTTCCAGTCGCCCTCGGCGCCGAAGCCGTAGCCCTTCGCCATGAGGCGCTGGACCGCGAGCCCCGGGAGCTGGCGCAGCGCGCCGAGGTCCTCGAAGTTGGTGGTGAAGGCCTTCGCACCCACGCCGCTCAGGAAGGCCTCGAGAGCGATCTCCTGGCGCGCCCCGTAGCGCAGGGACTCGTGACGCTCCCCGCCGCGGCGCAGCTCGGGGACGACGTCGTAGAGCTCCTCGTACTCGGCGACGAGCTCGGAGACGGCGTCCTCGTCGACGGCCTCGACCGCGGCCACGAGCTCGTTGACGCCCCAGGTGTTCACGCTCACACCGAAGCGCAGCTCGGCCTCGGTCTTGTCGCCCTCGGTCACCGCGACGTTGCGCATGTTGTCCCCGAAGCGCGCGAGGCGCAGCTCGTGCGTCGCGGCCCAGCCGGCGCAGGCACGCACCCAGGTCCCGATGCGCGAGGCGACCACGGGGTTCGACACGTGCCCGACGACGGTCTTGCGCGGCGAGGCGAGCCGCGTGGCGATGTACGCGAACTCGCGGTCCCCGTGCGCCGCCTGGTTGAGGTTCATGAAGTCCATGTCGATCGTGGACCACGGCAGCTCGACGTTCGCCTGCGTGTGCAGGTGGAGCATCGGGGTGCGCAGGGCGTCCAGGCCCGCGATCCACATCTTCGCCGGGGAGAAGGTGTGCATCCAGACGATGACGCCGAGGCACTTGTCGTCGGCGTTCGCGTCGAGCGCGGCCCGGCGGATCGAGGCGGAGTCCTTGAGCACGGGCTTCCACACGACCTTCGCGGGCACGTCCGCGGAGGCGTCAAGGGCGCGAGCGATCTCCTGGGACTGCGCGGCGACCTGGGCCAGCGTCTCCTCCCCGTAGAGGTCCTGGCTCCCGGTGAGGAACCAGATCTCGCCGTCGGGGTATGCCTTGCTCATCGCTGGTCCTCCTGGGGGTGCTGGCCGTACACGTTCTGGTAGCGCGCGTAGAGCGCGTCGATGTGGTGCTGCTCGATGGGCAGGGGCTCGCCCAGGCTCCGCGCGAGGTGCACCGTGCGCGCGACCTCCTCGAGCAGCACGGCGGACTTCACCGCGGCCTTGGCGTTCTTGCCGATCGTGAAGGGACCGTGGTTGCGCATGAGCACCGCGGTCGAGCGCGAGTCGCGCAGGGTCTCGACGATGCCCTGGCCGATCGAGTCGTCGCCGATGATCGCGAAGGGACCCACGGGGATGGGCCCACCGAACTCGTCGCCCATCATCGTGAGCACGCAGGGGATCTCCTCGCCGCGCGCGGCCCAGGCCGTCGCGAAGGCGGAGTGGGTGTGCACGACGCCGCCCACCTCGGGCATGTGGCGGTAGACGTAGGCGTGCGCGGCGGTGTCGGAGGACGGTGAGAGCGCGCCCTCGACGAGGTTCCCGTGCAGGTCGGTCACGACCATCTTCTCCGCGTCGAGCTCGTCGTAGGAGACGCCCGAGGGCTTGATGACCATGAGGTCTGCACCGGGGACGCGCGCCGAGATGTTGCCGGCGGTCCACACGACCAGGCCCCAGCGGGTGAGCTCGGAGTGCAGCGCCGCAACCTCGGCCTTGAGGCGCTCGACCTCGCCGCGGACGGACTCGGGGATCGCGCTCACGCGTCCACCTCCCTCGTCGACTGGCGCCGGCGCAGGGCCTTGAGGCGGCTCATGACCTCGTTCGCCCCGCGACCGAAGTAGTCGTGCAGGGTCGAGTACTCGGCGTAGAGCTCGTCGTAGACCTTGGCGGCCTCCTCGTCGGGCGTGTACGCCTTCTCGACGCGCTTGCCCATCGCCGCGGCGGCCGTGCGCACGTCGGGGTAGGCGCCAGCGGCCACGGCCGCGTGGATCGCCGAGCCGAGCGCAGGGCCCTGCTCGGAGACGATCGTCGAGAGCGGCAGGCGCGTGACGTCGGAGTACATCTGCATGAGGAACTGGTTCTTCAGCAGCCCGCCCGCGACCACGAACTCGGAGACGGGCACGCCCGCCTCGACGAAGGTCTCGACGATCTTGCGGGTGCCGAAGGCCGTGGACTCGAGCAGCGCGCGGTAGATCTCCTCGGGGCGCGTCGTGAGCGTCGTGCCGAGCACGAGGCCCGAGAGCTCGTGGTCCACGAGCACCGAGCGGTTGCCCGAGTGCCAGTCGAGGGCGACCAGGCCGTGCTCGCCGGGCGCCTGCTGGGCGGCGAGCTCGGTGAGGTACTGGTGGACGGAGAGCCCCCGCGCGGCGGCCGCCTCGGCGTAGGAGCCGGGGACCTGGTTCTCCACGAACCACGCGAAGATGTCGCCCACGCCGCTCTGGCCGGCCTCGTAGCCCCACAGGCCCTCGACGATGCCGCCGTCGACGACGCCGCACATGCCGGGGACCTCGTGCAGCTCGGTGCCGTTCATGACGTGGCAGGTCGAGGTGCCCATGATCGCGACCATCTGGCCGGGCTCGACGGCGTTCGCGGCGGGGGCCGTGACGTGCGCGTCGACGTTGCCCACGGCTACCGCGATGCCCTCGGGCAGACCGGTCCACGCGGCGGCCTCGGCGGTGAGCCGGCCCGCGACGCTGCCCAGGGGCACGACGTCGGCGGAGAGCTTGCCCTGGGCGAAGCCCGCGAAGTCGGGGTTGAGCGCCGCGAGGAACTCCATCGAGGGGTACTCGCCGTCCTGGAAGATGCCCTTGTAGCCCGCGGTGCACGCGTTGCGCGAGTACCGGCCCGTGAGCTGCCAGATGATCCAGTCGGCGGCCTCGACCCAGTGCACCGTCGCGGCGTAGACCTCGGGGTCCTCCTCGAGGAGCTGCAGGCCCTTGGCGAACTCCCACTCGCTCGAGATGAGGCCGCCGTAGCGGGAGATCCACTTCTCGCCTCGCTCGTGGGCGAGCTCGTTGATGCGGTCCGCCTGGGGCTGGGCCGCGTGGTGCTTCCAGAGCTTGACGTAGGCGTGCGGGCGGTCCGCGAACTGCTCGGTCTCGCACAGCGGGGTGCCGTCGGCGAGCGTGGGGACCATGGTGCAGGCGGTGAAGTCGGTGCCGATGCCGATGACGTCCCCCGCGTGGACGCCGTGCGCCTCCTTCGCGGCGGCGAGGGCGGCCGGGACGGCGTTCTTGAGGACCTCGACGTAGTCCGCGGGGACCTGCAGGGCCCAGTCCGGAGGCAGCTGCTTGGGCTTGCCCGCCTCGGCCGAGGGGCCCGCGGTGAGCTCGGTGTCCATGACGGCGTGCGGGTACTCGAAGACCGCGGAGCCGAGCTCCTGGCCGTCGCTCACGCGGACGACGACGGCGCGCCCCGAGAGCGTGCCGTAGTCGACCCCGATGACGAGGTCGTCCGGCCTGCGCGCCGTTCCGGTCATAGCGTCCTTGCCCATGCCTATCGCTTCCTTGCGAGTCTGTGGTCGGGTGGGTGTCCGTTGTTATCGTTCACACCGGCCGACGTGAGTGAGTGTTATCGCTCACATCGTAGGTGTCAAGAGAGTTCTCTCAACGGGACCAACCCGTGACCGTTCTGTGACCTGGATCACCCGGACGGGTGAACGGGAGGGCTCGCAGAGGCACTGATACCGGTCGAAAGTGCCCGTCTCGGGACCCCGCGGGGCAGCCCTCGCCACCCTCCAGCGTGGTCGGTTCCGCGCGGGAGGGAGACTTCCGAGGGCGTCAGGACCGGGTCGCGGGACCCGTCGAGCCGCGCACCACGAGCCGCGGCGGGATGGGTGTGTGGTCGAGGGGATGGCCGTCGATCGCCGCGATGAGCATGCCGATCGCCTTGCGCCCGAGCTGGTCGAACTCCTGGCGCACGGTCGAGAGCGGGGGCTGGAAGTACGCCGAGCCGGGGATGTCGTCGAAGCCCACCACCGACACGTCCCCCGGCACCGAGACGCCCGCCTCGTCGAAGGCGCGCAGCATGCCCAGGGCCAGCTGGTCGTTCGCCGTGAACACCGCGCTCGGCAAGCCCTCGGCGGCGAGCTTGCGGCCCACGTCGAAGCCGCGGGCCGCGGTCCAGTCGGCGTCGATCGGCGTCGGGACCTCGAGGCCGTGCTCCTCGAGCTCGGCGCGCCAGCCGACGTAGCGCTGCTGCGCGTCGAACCAGTCCTGCGGGCCGCGCACGTGCACGATCTCGCGGTGCCCGAGCTCGATCAGGTGGCGCACCGCGAGGCGCGCCCCGAGCTGCTGGTCGACGCTGATCGGGTGGAACTCCTGGCCCGCGGGCTGCCCCGCGGCGATCGTCACCACGGGCACCTGGAGCGCGAAGGGGCGGATCGTCTCGGCCACCGAGGACAGCGGCGCGATGACCACGACGCCCTCGACCCCGAGCGCGAAGAAGTGCTCGAAGACGCGCGAGATCTGCTCGGCCGAGAAGTTGGGCAGGGTCGTGAAGCTCACCGAGTAGCCCGCCGCGTGGGCCGCGGACTCGAGGGCGATGATGGTCGAGGTCGGGCCGAACTCGGGCTCGGAGATCGTCACGACGCCCAGCACCCCGGAGCGCCTCGTGACGAGGGCGCGGGCCGCGGAGTTGCGGCGGTAGCCCAGCTCGGCGATGGCCTCGAGCACCCGCTGGCGCGTCTCCTCGCGCACGTTCGGGTGGTCGTTGAGGACCCGCGAGACGGTCTGGTGGGACACCCCCGCGAGCTTCGCGACGTCGTGCATCGCGGGCGGGCGCGGTCGAGCCCCGCGCCCTCGCGCCGTCGTGCCGCCCTCGGCCTCGCTCATCGGGCCGACGATCCCCCGCCCAGCTCGCGCGACTTGTCCCGGCAGCGCTCGGCGGCCGCGAGGATCCCCGCGCGCACCCCGCTCTCGTCGAGCACCTGGAGGGCAGCGACCGTGGTGCCGCCCGGGGAGGACACGCGCTCCTTGAGCACCACGGGGTGCTCGCCGGTCTCCCGCACGAGCGCGGCGGCGCCCTCGACCGTGGCCACCGCGAGCTGGGTCGCGAGCTCGCGCGTCAGGCCGAGCAGCACGCCGGCCTCGGCCATCGCGTCGATCACGTAGAAGATGTAGGCCGGGCCCGAGCCCGAGACGGCCGTGACCGCGTCGAGGTCCTTCTCGGCCACGCGCACCACGAGGCCCGTCGAGGCGAGCAGGCGCTCGGCGAGGGCAAGGTGCTCCTCGTCCGCGTGCGTCCCGGCGGCGACGGCGCTCGCGCCCTGGCCGATCACGGCGGGCGTGTTGGGCATGACGCGCACCACGGGGGTCCCGGCGGGCAGTCGCTCCTCGTAGAAGGAGGCCGGCAGCCCGGCGGCCACGGTCACCACGAGGACGCCCTCGGCGAGCGAGGCCGAGATCTCCTCGAGCACCGCGCCCACCTGGTTCGGCTTCACGGCGACGACGACGACCCCCGCGCCCTCGACGGCCTCGGCAGCCGTGGCAGCAGTCGCGAGCCCGTGCTTCTCGGCGAGCTCGGCCCGGCGCGACTCGCGCGGCTCGGCGACCGCAACCCCCGCCCCGTCCCAGCCTGCGGCGAGCACCGCGGACGCGACGGTCTCGCCCATGACCCCGCCGCCCAGGACGGCGACCTTCGGCGTACTCATCTCTTGCTCCCGACCAGGCCCGAGGCGGACCTCCGGGGCGAGCCTACCGACGCGACACCGAGCCGCCCGGGGGCACGCGACGAAAACTCGCCGAAAGTCGGCTCAGAGCGGGAAGACGGTGTGGACGTCCCGCACGAGGGACTCCTCGCCCACGACGACGAACAGCGCCGTGGTGTTGCGCCACACGAGGGCCGGCTCGCCAGATCCCGCGAAGTCCGCGAGCACGGCCAGCTCTCCCACGGGCGAACCGCCCGCGCTGACCTCGCCCTGCTCGGTGGGCTCGACAGCGATCTTGCCGAAAGCCCTCTCGGCCGCCTTGACGCTCTTGAGCTGGGCCGCGTAGACGGTCACCGAGCGCGAGCCGCCGTCGGAGTAGACGAGGGTGTAGGACTCGATCGGCTTGACCGACTCGAGCTCCCCGCCCGGGGAGAAGTCCGCGAGCGCGAGGTCGAGCACCGTGTCGGGCAGGGCAGCGGTGAACGCCGTCGGCTCCCCCTCGCGGGCGACCGGCTCGACGGTCGGCGTCGGCGGGGTCGCGGTGAC
>Ga0182792_1002245_pt1 | contig 13933 bp, 11 predicted proteins | sample Passage237B_FD_130497 | JGI IMG/M metagenome (GOLD analysis project Ga0182792, IMG submission 130497) | Cellulose adapted compost microbial communities from Newby Island Compost Facility, Milpitas, CA, USA - Passage2 37B (version 2) (version 2) ...
GGGTGGGTGGCGGGGGGCGCCCCCAGGCGCTGCAGGGCCTCGGCGCGGCTCACGCCCAGGGGCAGGCGGGTGGGCTCGCTGGCGCAGCCGGCCAAGAGGCCCGCCGCCAGCGCCGCGGCAGCCAGGAAAAGCCTCTTCTTCATGCGCGCTGCCTTTCGCGGGGCTCGGTGCGCTGGTCCTCGCGCTGCTGCTTCAGCAGCTTGGTCCTGATGCGGTTGCGCTTGAGCGGCGACAGGTACTCGACGAAGACCTTGCCGCGCAGGTGATCCAGCTCGTGCTGGATGCACACGGCCAGCAGGCCCTCGGCCTCGATCTCGCGCTCGGCGCCGTGCTCGTCCAGGGCGCGCACCCGGACGGCGGTGGCGCGCTCCACCCCGTCGTAGATGCCGGGCACCGACAGGCAGCCCTCCTCGTTGACCACCGTCTCGTCGCTGGCCCAGGTGATCTCGGCGTTGATCAGCACCAGGGGCTGGTTGCGCTCCTCGGAGACGTCGATCACCACCACCCGCTCGTGCACATCCACCTGCGTGGCCGCCAGGCCGATGCCGTTGGCGTGGTACATGGTCTCGATCATGTCCGCCACCAGGGTGCGGACGCGCTCGTCCACCGCCGCCACGGGCTTGGCGACCGTGTGAAGGCGGGGGTCGGGGTAGCTCAGAATGGTTCGCAGGGCCATGAATCGGGCAAAAGTTGTCGCTATTTTCGTCATTTCCGCAACCCGGCGCCCCGAAGTGACGCGATTGCCGTTGCCGTGCGGTGGGCTTGGGCGCAAAATTCGTTGCAAATTGTGAGTATTTGTTCACCTCCCAAGGCGCATGGCGCTGCGAAGGTGGGCAACCATTCGTCCATGAAGAACACCCGCCTCAGCCCTCGCCCGCATCCCAACGCCCTCGCGCTGGCCGCCGCGCTCCTCGCCGCGGCCGCAGCGGGCCCGGCCGGCGCGCAGAACTACCCCATCACGCCGCAGCAGCGGGCCATCGCCCAGCAGACGGCGCAGCAGGGCGTGCCGCTGTCGGAGCTGGCGCCCAATGCGCCGGACGAGTACACGGTGCGGCGCGGCGACACGCTGTGGGCGATCTCGCGGATGTACCTGAGGAGCCCCTGGCGCTGGCCGGAGCTGTGGGGCATGAACCTCTCGGACATCGCCAACCCGCACCGCATCTACCCGGGGCAGGTGCTGTACCTCGACAAGACCGGCGGCCGCGCCCGCCTGTCGACGCGCCGGGGCGGCAGCGGCGGCACGGTCAAGCTCTCGCCGCGCACGCGCTACGAGTCGGCGTCCGACCTGTCGCTGCCGACGCTGAACCCCTCGCTGATCGAGCCCTTCCTCACCGAGCCGGAGGTGGTGGACGACGAGAGCGTGCTCTCGCGCGCGCCGCGCATCGTGGCCGGCAACGAGGACCGCGTGCTGCTCTCGCGCGGCGACCGCGCCTACGCCCGCGGCGAGCCGGACGCGCCGCTGGCGATGCCGCCCGGCCCCAGCCAGCAGCTGCGCGTGTTCCGCAACGCCACGCCGCTGAAGGACCCGGGCACGGGCGAGATCCTCGGCTACGAGGGCCAATACCTGGGCAAGGTCCGGCTGGAGCGCGGCGAGTCCACCGAGACGCAGATGAAGGACGGCAAGGAGCTCACGGCCGTCGTGCCGGCCACGGTGGACGTGGTGTCGGCGCGCGAGGAGATCCGCGCCGGCGACCGCCTGCTGCCCGAGCCGCCGCGCCAGCTGGTCAGCTACGTGCCCCGCGCGCCCGCGCAGACGATCGAGGGCGGGCGCATCATCTCCGTCTACGGCAACGCGGTGAGCTACGCCAGCCAGAACCAGGTGGTGGCGATCAACAAGGGCCGCAACGACGGCATGGAAAGCGGCCACGTGCTGGCCATCCTGAAGAACGGCGAAACCATCGTCGACAAGACCAGCGGCACCCGCGAGACGCTCAAGCTGCCCAACGAGCGCATCGGCCTGCTGATGGTGTTCCGCACCTTCTCGCGCGTGTCCTACGCGCTGGTGCTCGAGATCAACGACACGCCCCGCGCCGGCGACCTGCTGGCCAATCCCTGAGAAGGTGTAGGCACCGCTACAGTCGCGCGGGATGGAGCGCGATGAACTGGCCGGCTGGCTGCGCCTGACGCTCACGCCCGGCGTGGGCGACGGCCAGGCGCGGCGCCTGCTCGCGGCCTTCGGCCTGCCCGATGCCGTCTTCGCCCAGGGCGGGCCGGCCCTGGAACAGTTGTGCGGCGCGGCGCGTGCCCGGGCCCTGCGCGAGCCGCCCGAGGGCTTCGATGCGGCGCTGGACGCCGCATGGCGCTGGCTCGAAGAGACGCCGGAGGACAGCGCCGAGCGCCGCATCCTGACGCTGGCCGACGACGACTATCCCCAGGCCCTGTTGCAGACGGCCGACCCGCCGCTGCTGCTGTACACGCTGGGCGCGCGCGGGGTGCGCCTGCGCGACCTCGGGCCGCAGGCCCTGGCCGTGGTCGGCAGCCGCAACCCGACGCCGCAGGGCGCCATCGACGCGCGCCTGTTCGCGCGGGCGCTGGCCGACGCCGGGCTGTGCGTGGTGTCGGGCCTGGCGCTGGGCATCGACGGCGCCGCGCACGAAGGCGCGCTGGAGGCGGCGGGGGCCGCGCCGCCCGTCACCGTGGCGGTGGTCGGCACCGGGCTGGACCGCGTCTACCCCGCACGCCACCGCGATCTGGCGCACCGCATCGCCGGGCGCGGCGTCATCCTCAGCGAGTTCCCGCTCGGCACGCCGCCGCTGACGCCCAACTTTCCCCGGCGCAACCGGCTGATCGCCGGGCTGTCGCGCGGCACCCTGGTGGTCGAGGCGGCGCTGGCCTCCGGTTCGCTCATCACCGCGCGCCTGGCGGTGGAACAGGGCCGGGAGGTCTTCGCCATTCCGGGCTCGATCCACTCGCCGCAGTCGCGCGGCTGCCACGCCCTCATCCGGCAGGGCGCCAAGCTGGTGGAGTCGGTGCAGGACATCCTGGAAGAACTGCGGCCCGGCGCCGGCCGCGCCCCGGCCGCGGAGGCGCCCGCCGCCCTGCCGCGGGACGGCGACGCCCTGCTGGACGCCCTGGGCCACGACCCGGCGAGCCTGGACGCGCTGGCCGCCCGCACCGGCCTGGATGCGGCCACGCTGCAGGCCCGGCGGCTGGAGCTGGAGCTGGACGGCCATGTCGGCCGCCTGCCCGGCGGCCTGTTCCAGCGTTTGGCGAGCGCCTGACCGGAGCGCTCAGCTCAGCAGGCGCTCGGGGTTGGCATCCAGCTTGGCCAGCGCCTCCCGCGTGGCGCGCACGGTGAGCGTCTCTTCCTCGGCCGGCACCAGCAGGCCGGCCTGCAGGTAGGCCGCCAGGCGCCCGGCCTGGATGAGGAACTTGCGCCCGTCCGGCGCCGCGAACAGGTGCAGGTGCTTGCGCTCGCTGCGCCAGACGAACTGCACCTGGCTGGCGCGGCCGTTGTGGTCGAGCATGAACCAGTTGCCCACCTGCAGCTCGTGCGCCCAGGCCAGCATGTCCTCGGTCACCTTGGCGCCGGTGTTGGCCACCACCTCGATCGAATCCGCGTCCACGCCCAACAGCAGCTCGACGCTGCCGGTGTCCATCGGCAGCTCGGTGCCGTTGTCGTCCTGGACGACCTCCTCCAGGTTGGCCAGGCGCGAGGCCATGGCCTCGATCTGCGCCGACGGGATGGCCGCCGTCTTGGACATGAAGGCGTCCGACAGCGTCTTGCCGATGGTCTTGATGTGCTCCTCCTGCGGCGCGCCGGTCACGCCCAGCAGCTCCATGCCCTGGCGCAGCCGCTGCAGCAGCTTGGGCAGCTCCTGGATGACGCGGGCGCGGTCGCTGCGGTTGGGCTTGGCGCTGGCGGCCCACACCAGTTCGGAGGCGACGCGCTTGAGCGTGGCGGTCTGCTCGTCCTGCCCGCCGTACTTGAGCGCGGCCAGCGCCAGCACCTCGGCCCACACCTTGAACAGGAACTCCCGGATCTCGTCGCGCACCGGCATGTCGTTGAGCATCTTGCGCAGCTCGATGGTGTACTGGATCGCCATCGTCTCCTTCTGCTCGACCTGCTGCGCCACGCTCATCAGCTTCTTGGTGGCGTCGCCCTGCGTGAGGTACTTGTTGAGGAAGGCGACGAATTCGTCGTACACCAGCTTGAAGACGCGCTGGCCGGTTTCCGGGTACTGCTCGATGACCTGCACCACGCGGCGGATCTCGCCCTCCAGCGCGCTGCCCGAGATGGCAGCGGCGTCGAAGCCCATCACCACCGAGCCCATGCGGTCGATCAGCATGCGCGCCGGGTGCTGCAGGGTGCCGAAGAATTCGGGCTCGGCGATGGCCACGCGCAGCACCGGCATCTGCAGCCGCGCGAACCACACGCGCGCCGAGAAGGGGATGCGCTCCTCGGCCAGGATGGCCTGGAACATCAGCGCGACGATCTCGACGGTGGCCTTGTCCGCCGTGGTCGGCGCCTGGCGCTTGAGTTCGTTGGAGCGGCGGCGCAGCTCGGCCGCGCTGCGCTGCACCGCGGCGGCGCCGCCGGCCACGTCGGTGCCCACCACGTAGACCGAACTGCCGGCCTGGTAGGCCGCGCCCGCGTCCGCGATGGCGGCCATGAAGGCGGGCGAGGCGGCGCCGGCCGCCGCCCCTCCCCCGCCACCGGCCCCGCCCAGGGCCGGCGCGGTCGCGCCGAAGACGGCCTCCCCCGCGCCGCCCATGGCGGCACCGACGAAGCGCCGCAGGCTGAGCAGCACGCCCTGCGCCCGCTGGCGGGCCACCCCCCGCGGGCGAGCGCCCCGGCGCGGAGCCGGGGGGGGACCCCCCCGGGCGGCGGCCCGCGGCGGCGGCCCCCGCCCCGGGGGGCGCCAGGGGGCCCGAGGGCCGCACGCCGATGGCCGCGGGCGCGAAGCCGGCCATGCCGGGCGGGATCTCGTGCGCCGCACCGCCCTGCGCGCGCCAGTGGGCGGCCGCCGCCGTGCTGGCGGTCATGGACATCGAGCCCGTGGCCGGCGTGCCGGCGAAGCTGCCGCCCAGCGGCACCGGGCCCGACGGCCCGCCCGGCCCGGGCCGGCGCACCAGGCGCTTGAGATCGATCTCCGGCATCACGCCGTGCTCGATGAGGAAGGCGTTGGCGTCCTTGTAGGCGCGCAGCGCGGCCTCGCCCAGTTGCGCGTGCAGCAGGCTCTGCACCTGCGTCCACAGCTGGCGGCTCATGCCGGCGGCCAGCCATTGCTCGACCAGCAGCTTGGCCAGGAACTCGGGCTTGAGCACGTCCCGGCCGTCCAGATCCGCCCTGCCCTCAAGGTGCTGGATGCGCAGGCGCAGGTCGTTGAGCTCGAAGTTGGCCTTGTCCTGCAGCGCCAGCGCCAGGCGCGAGGACAGGATGTTGTTCTCCACCACCTCGTCGCCCACCAGTTCCAGGCGCAGCGAATGCATGGTCGAGGCGCCGGCGGCGTTGCCCGCGCCCAGGGCCTTGCGCCACTGCGCGCGCGCCAGCGAGACCCAGCCCGACTCGGCGCCGCGGTAGGCGACCAGGTTGTCGCGGTGCTCCTGCATCTCGCGGGCCGTCGCCACCTCGTTGGCCAGCGTCACCAGCCGGTCCCGGACGGCCTGCGCGGCCGTCACGATGGCCGCGTCCATGGCACCCACGAAACGCTCGCGCGTCTGCTGGGCGAGCTTCCGGGCGGACTCGGAGGGTGGCGCTGTGCTCATGTATGGGGAGGGTGCGGACAAAAATGGTAACGCACCGCAGCCTATCGTGACACCCAAGCCGTCACGGCCGGTGCGCCATCACGGCGAAAAGGCCCGCAAGCGGGCCTTTTCCGACGGTGTTCAGACCACCGCGCCGGCGTTCGGATCGTCCGGGTCGCGGCCCGGCTTGCCGCCGCCCTTGACCAGGTCCTCGCGCTTGACCCCCAGCCACATGGCGATGGAGGCGGCCACGAAGCAGGAGGAATAGATGCCGAAGCAGATGCCGATGGTCAGCGCCAGCGCGAAGTAGTGCAGCGTCGGGCCGCCGAAGAAGAACATCGACAGCACCACCAGCTGGGTGGAGCCGTGGGTGATGATGGTGCGGCTGATGGTGGAGGTGATGGCGTAGTTCATCACCTCGGGCGTGGACAGCTTGCGCTGGCGCCGGAAGGTCTCGCGCACCCGGTCGAAGATGACGACCGACTCGTTGACCGAGTAGCCCAGCACCGCCAGCACCGCCGCCAGCACCGCCAGCGAGAACTCCCACTGGAAGAAGGCGAAGAAGCCCAGGATGATGACCACGTCGTGCAGGTTGGCGATGACGGTGGACAGGGCGAACTTCCACTCGAAGCGGAAGGCCAGGTAGACCATGATGCCCACCACCACCATCGCCAGCGCCTTCAGGCCGTTGGTGGTCAGTTCGTCGCCGACCTGCGGGCCGACGAACTCCAGGCCGCGCCGCTCCACGGCGGGGTCCTCGGCCTTGAGCGCGTCCATCACCTGGTCGCTCTGCTGCTGCGAGGTCAGGCCCTGGCGCACGGGCAGGCGGATCTGGATGTCGCGCGGGCTGCCGTAGGCCTGCACCAGCACGTCCTGGTAGCCCAGGCTGCTGACGACCTCGCGCACCTTGCCCACGTCCTTGGGCTGGGTGTAGGCGACCTCCATCACGGTGCCGCCGGTGAACTCCACCGACAGGTGCAGCCCGCGGTGGAACAGGAAGAACACCGCCAGGATGAAGGTGATGATCGAGATCGCGTTCAGCACCAGCGCGTGGCGCATGAACGGGATGGTGCGGTGGATGCGGAAGAACTCCATGCGGCCGCTCCTTTACTTCGCGTCGGCCGGCAGGGCCGTGTCGGTGTCGGGCTTCCAGACCGTGCCGATGGACACCGCCTTGAGCTTCTTCTTGCGCCCGTACCAGAGGTTGACCAGCCCGCGCGAGAAGAACACGGCGGAGAACATGGAGGTGACGATGCCGATGCAGTGCACCACCGCGAAGCCGCGGATCGGCCCCGAGCCGAAGGCCAGCAGCGCCAGGCCGGCGATCAGCGTGGTGACGTTGGAGTCCAGGATGGTGTTCCAGGCGCGGTCGTAGCCGGCGTGGATGGCCGCCTGCGGCGAGGCGCCGGCGCGCAGCTCCTCGCGCACCCGCTCGTTGATCAGCACGTTGGAGTCGATGGCCACACCGATCGCCAGCGCCATGGCCGCGATGCCGGGCAGCGTGAGCGTGGCCTGCAGCAGCGACAGGATGGCCACCAGCAGCAGCAGGTTGACGGCCAGCGCGATCGACGAGAACACGCCGAACAGGGCGTAGTACGCGCACATGAAGGCCATGATCGCCAGGAAGCCGTAGGCGACGCTCTTGAAGCCCTTGTCGATGTTGTCGGCGCCCAGGCTGGGGCCGATGGTGCGCTCCTGGATGATCTCCATCGGCGCGGCCAGCGAGCCGGCGCGCAGCAGCAGCGCCAGGTCGTTGGCCTCGGTGATGCCCATCGCGCCCGAGATGGAGAAGCGCGTGCCCAGCTCGCCGCGGATGGTCGCCACCGAGATCGCCTCGCCCTTGCCCTTCTCGAACAGGATGATGGCCATGCCCTTGTTCATGTTCTCGCGGCTGACGTCGCGCATGATGCGCCCGCCCTTGGCGTCCATGTTCAGCGTGACGCTGGGCTCCTGCTTCTGCGAATCGAAGCCGGCCTGCGCGTCGGTGAGGTTCTCGCCGGTGGTCAGCACCTGCTTCTTCACGATCACCGGAATGGGCTTGCCCGACGCGTCCAGGCTGCGGGTCGGGAATTTCTCGGAGCCGAAGGGCACGGGGCCGTTGCCCAGCGCGGCCGCGCGGCCTTCCGGGCTCTCGTCCACCAGGCGCATCTCCAGCGTGGCGGTGCGGCCCAGGATGTCCTTGGCCTTGGCCGTGTCCTGCACGCCGGGCAGCTGCACGACGATGCGGTCCAGGCCCTGCTGCTGGATCACCGGCTCGGCCACGCCCAGCTCGTTGATGCGGTTGTGCAGCGTGGTGATGTTCTGCTTGAGGGCCTGGTCCTGCAGCCGGCGCGCGGCCTCCGGCTTGATGGAGATGGCGAGCTTCCAGTTGTTGCCGTCCTGGCTCTCCACCGCCGTCAGGTCGGGGAACTGGTCGGTGATGACGTTCTTCGCCGCGTCCTTGGCGGCGGCGTCGCGGAAGCGCGCGTCCAGCTCCTGCCCGTTGCGGGTGATGGCGCTGCCGCGGATGCTCTTGTCGCGGAAGGCGGTGCGCAGGTCGCCGGCGAAGGTCTCGGCGCGCTTGTCCAGCGCGCCCTTCATGTCCACCTGCAGCACGAAGTCCACCCCGCCGCGCAGGTCCAGGCCCAGGTACATGGGGAAGGCGTGCAGCGCCGTGAGCCACGCCGGCGAGCGCGACAGCAGGTTCAGCGCCACGGTGTAGGGCGGGTCGGACGGGTCCGGCACCAGCGCGCGCTGCAGCACGTCGCGCGCCTTGAGCTGGTCGTCGGTGGTGACGAAGCGGGCCCGCACCGAGCTGGCGTCCAGCGTCACCAGGTCGGGGGCGACGCCGGCGTCCTTGAGCACCTGCTCCACGCGCGCCTGGGTCGAGGCGTCGACCTTCACGATGGACTTGGCCGACGACACCTGCACCGCGGGCGCCTCGCCGAAGAAGTTGGGCAGGGCGTAGATCAGCCCCAGGAGCAGCACGATCCCCATGATCGCGTACTTCCAGACCGGATAGCGGTTCATCGCTGGTTACCTGAAGAATTGCGGCGGCGAACTTCGTTCAGAAGGCCGCGGAGCAGGCCATGCGGGAACACGCGCGGAACCGGCTTTGCCGGGCCGCTGCGTGTGCCCCCTTGCAGGGGGTTGCCGGAGCGGAACCCTTCGGCAGGCTCAGGGCAGGCCAAGGTCCGCGCAGGCTGGGGGTGATCACTTATATGAACCCTTGGGCAGCACCTGCACGACGGCGCTGCGCTGCACCTTCACCTCGACGCCGTTGGCGATCTCCAGCGTCAGGAACTGGTCGCCCAGCGCGCTGATGCGGCCGAGCACGCCGCCGGCGGTGGCCACCTCGTCGCCCTTGGCCAGGGCTTCGAGCATGGCGCGGGTCTCTTTCTGGCGCTTCATCTGCGGGCGGATCATGATGAAGTACAGCACCACGAACATCAGCAGCAGCGGCAGCATGCTGGCGAGCGAGGACATCATGTCGCCGCCACCGGCGGCGGGGGCGGTCTGGGCGTAGGCGGTGGAAATGAACACGGGGGTCTCCAGCGGGGGAAGGGAAGCAAGGACGAAAGCCGCGCGGACACGCGGATCCGCGCGGCCATCCGGGGGGCTCCCGGAACGGGCCGGCCGCCGGTGGCGGCCTCATGGCGCGGCGCGGGGCCGCGCAAAACCTTGCAATTGTATGCGTCGGCCCACGGCCCGGCGCCGGCTTACCCGGCGCGCCGGCCGGGGGATTGCGGCGCCCGGCGGGCTCAGGCGGCCGCGCGCGCCGGCGCGCCGCCCTGGCGCCAGCGGGCCATCAGGTCGGCCCAGCGGGTGCGCACCGCCGCCAGGTTGCGCTCCTTGACGTGTCCGTAGCCGCGGATCTGCTCCGGCAGCGCCGCGATCTCCAGCGCCAGCGCGTGGTTGTCGGCCGTGAGGCCGGCCAGCACCTCCTCGATGGCGGCGCGGTACTCGCCGATCAGCGCGCGCTCGGTGCGGCGCTCCTCGGTGCGGCCGAAGACGTCCAGCGCCGTGCCGCGCAGGCCCTTGAGCTTCGCCAGCAGGCGGAAGGCGGTGAGCATCGAGGGCCCGTACTGCTTCTTCACCAGCTCGCCCTTGGCGTTGCGCTTGGCGGTCAGCGGCGGCGCCAGGTGGTAGTTCAGCTTGAAGTCGCCCTCGAACATGCCGTTCACCTTCGCCAGGAAGGCCGGGTCGCTGTGCAGGCGCGCGACCTCGTACTCGTCCTTGTAGGCCATCAGCTTGAACAGGTAGCGCGCCACCGTCTCGGCCAGCGAGGTCTTGCCGAGCGCGGCCTCGGCCTGCTGCACCCGCTCGACGAAGGCGCGGTACTCGCCGGCATAGGCGGCGTCCTGGTAGCCGGTGAGGAATTCCGCGCGCCGCGCCACCAGCGACTCGACGGTGTCGCGCTTCTTGAACTCGATCACCTGGCCGGGGTTCAGCCGCTTCGCCATCTCGGCCGGGCGGTGCGCCGCCTGGCGGCCCCACTCGAAGGCGGCCTTGTTGGCCTCCACCGCCACCGCGTTGAGCTCGATGGCGCGCATCAGCGACGCATGCGACAGCGGAATCCAGCCCTTCTGCCAGGCGTAGCCCAGGATCATCGGGTTGACGTAGAGGGTGTCGCCCATGAGCTGCGTGGCGGCGGCATCGGCGTCGAAGACGCCCATGTGCGCTTCGCCCACGGCCTTGGCGATCTGCACCGCGCAGGCCTCCTGCGGGTTCTGCCAGTTGGCGTTCTTCACGAAGCCGGCCGTCGGCGCGCTGTGGCTGTTGAGCGCCACGTGGGTGCGGCCCTCGCGCATGCGCGCCAGCGTCTCGGCGTTGACGGTGACGATCGGGTCGCAGGCCAGGATCAGGTCGGCCGCCGCGGTGCCCACGCGGGTGGTGCGGATGTCGTTCTGCGTGTCGCCGATCAGCACGTGGCTCCAGGTGGCGCCGCCCTTCTGCGCCAGGCCGGCGGCGTCCTGGGTGACGATGCCCTTGCCCTCGATGTGCGCCGCCACGCCCAGCAACTGGCCGATGGTGATGACGCCGGTGCCGCCGACGCCGGCGACCACGATGCCCCACACCTGGCCGCCGTGCAGCGCGGGCAGCGCCGGCTCGGGCAGTTCGCCCAGCTCCGCCGGCGCCGCCGCCTTGGACTTGGCCTTCTTCTTGAGCTGCCCGCCTTCGACGGTGATGAAGCTGGGGCAGAAGCCCTTCAGGCAGCTCATGTCCTTGTTGCAGCTGCTCTGGTTGATGGTGCGCTTGCGGCCGAACTCGGTCTCCAGCGGCTCCACCGACAGGCAGTTGCTCTGCACGCTGCAGTCGCCGCAGCCCTCGCACACCAGCTCGTTGATGACGACCCGCTTGGCCGGGTCCACCATCGTGCCGCGCTTGCGGCGGCGGCGCTTTTCGGTGGCGCAGGTCTGGTCGTAGATGAGGACGGTGGTGCCGGGCGTCTCGCGCAGCTCGCGCTGCACCTCGTCCAGCTCGTTGCGGTGGCGCACGCACACCGGCTCCCCGCCGTAGCTGCCCGGAATCTTCGTGCCGTCGTACTTGCCCGGCTCGTCGGTCACGATGACCAGCTTCGCCACGCCCTCGGCATGCATGCTCTCGGCGATCTGCAGCACCGAGTGGCCCTCGGGCCGCTCGCCCACCTGCTGGCCGCCGGTCATGGCCACGGCGTCGTTGTAGAGGATCTTGTAGGTGATGTTCACGCCCGCCGCGATGCTCTGGCGGATGGCCAGCAGGCCGCTGTGGAAGTAGGTGCCGTCGCCCAGGTTGGCGAAGATGTGCTGCTCGGTGGTGAAGTGCGCCTGGCCGACCCAGGGCACGCCCTCGCCGCCCATCTGCGTGAAGCCGTAGGTGGCGCGGTCCATCCAGTTGGCCATGTAGTGGCAGCCGATGCCGGCCATCGCGCGCGAGCCCTCGGGCACCACGGTGCTGGTGTTGTGCGGGCAGCCGGAGCAGAACCACGGCACGCGGTCCGCGCCCTGCACCCCGCCGGCGTTGAGCACCTGCATCGAGCGCTCCTTGGCCTCCAGGATGGCCATCTGCGCATCGACGCGCGCCACCATGTCGGCGCCGCCGGACTCGAGCACGCCGGTCTTCTTCAGGCGCTTGACCAGCGCGCGGGCGATCAGCGCCGGGTTCAGGTCGGCGTTGGCGCGCAGCAGCGTGTTGGCCGTGGGGTTGGGCATGGACCATTCGCCGCCGGAGTGGTCCTCGCCCAGTTCGTCGAACTTGCCCAGCACGTTGGGCCGCACGTCGGCGCGCCAGTTGTACAGCTCCTCCTTGAGCTGGTACTCGATGACCTGGCGCTTTTCCTCGACCACCAGGATCTCCGACAGGCCCGTGGCGAACTCGCGCGTGAGCTGCGCCTCCAGCGGCCACACCACGCCCACCTTGTGCAGGCGGATGCCGAGCTGGCGGCAGGCGTCGTCGTCCAGGCCCAGGTCGTGCAGCGCCTGGCGCGTGTCGTTGTAGGCCTTGCCGCTGGCCATGATGCCGTAGCGGTCATGGGGCCCTTCGATCACGTTGTGGTTGAGCCGGTTGGCGCGGATGTAGGCCAGCGCGGCGTACCACTTGTAGTGCATCAGGCGCGCCTCCTGTTCCAGCGGCGCGTCGGGCCAGCGGATGTGCAGGCCGCCGGGCGGCATCTCGAAGTCCTCGGGCGTGACGATCTCCACGCGCTCCGGGTCGATCATCGCGGTGGCGCTCGACTCGACGATCTCCTGGATCGTCTTCATGCCCGACCACACGCCCGAGAAGCGGCTCATGGCGAAGGCGTGGATGCCCAGGTCGAGGATCTCCTGCACGTTGGCCGGGAAGAACACCGGCGTGCCGCAGGCCTTGAAGATGTGGTCGCTCTGGTGCGCGGCGGTGCTGCTCTTGGAGATGTGGTCGTCGCCCGCCACCGCGATGACGCCGCCCCAGGGCGTGGTGCCGGCCATGTTGGCGTGCTTGAAGACGTCGGAGCAGCGGTCCACGCCCGGGCCCTTGCCGTACCAGATGCCGAACACGCCGTCGAACTTCTGCCGGTCTTTCGGCGAGAAGCCCAGCATCTGCGTGCCCCACAGGGCCGTGGCCGCCAGTTCCTCGTTCACGCCGGGCTGGAAGACGATGTTCTGCGCCTTGAGGTACTTGCTGGCCTTCCACAGCGCCTGGTCGTAGCCGCCCAGGGGGGAGCCGCGGTATCCGCTGACAAAACCAGCGGTGTTTTTCCCCTGCTGCGCATCGCGCAGACGCTGCAGCATGGGCAACTTCACGAGGGCCTGTACGCCACTCATGAAGGCACGGCCGTAGTCGAGGCTGTACTTGTCGTCGAGGGTGACGGTCTCGAGGGCCTTGCGGATGTGTTCCGGCAGGGGGGCGTTCATCGTGGTGTCTCCAGGCTGTGCCTTGTGGGCGTGGCTGTATCGGCGGATCGGCGCTCGGGTGGAACGCCTCCCCGTCGCCATGATGCTTGCAAAGTGTATGACCGGAGCTGCGACAGGTGTTTGCTTTTGATGCCTCCAAAGGCCCTTTCAAAGAAACAACATTGCGACAATAAAGGCCCAATGGAAAAGATCGATAAGTATGACCTGACCATCCTGCAAGAACTGCAGGCCGACGCGCGCCTGACCAACGCCGAGCTGGCCAGCCGCGTGGGCCTGTCGGCCGCGCCGTGCTGGCGGCGCGTGCGGGCGCTGGAGGCGGCCGGCTACATCAAGGGCTATCACGCCGAGATCGACCGCCACAAGATCGGGCTGGGCGTGCTGGCCTTCGTGCGGGTGGACACCGAGCGCGTCACGCTCGACGCCACGCGCCGGCTGGAGGAGGCGATCCGCCAGATGCCCGAGGTGGTGAGCTGCCACTACATCAGCGGCACCGGCACCTTCGAGCTGCAGGTGGTGGCGCAGGACCTGGACGGCTTCTCGCGCTTCGCCCGCGAGCACCTGATGAACCTGCCCAACGTGAAGGACCTGCACACCAGCTTCTCGCTGGGCGAGGTCAAGGCCAGCCGGGCGCTGCCGCTGGGGCACCTGGAGCGCTGAGCGCGCCGGCGCCGCTCAGTCCAGGGTGTCGAAGAGCCGGAAGATCCACGACAGCTGGTAGGCCAGCGTGGCGGCGACGAACAGCGCATGGAAGCGCCGGCTGGCGGTGCGCGCCGCCACCAGGCACAGCACCACGAGGATCGGCGTGCGCACCAGGTACTCGCGGGCGAAGCGCGCGAAGTGCGCCTCGCCCTTCATGAAGGTGTCGACCACGTCCAGCAGGTAGGTGTCCGCTAGCA
>Ga0182792_1002247_pt1 | contig 13930 bp, 12 predicted proteins | sample Passage237B_FD_130497 | JGI IMG/M metagenome (GOLD analysis project Ga0182792, IMG submission 130497) | Cellulose adapted compost microbial communities from Newby Island Compost Facility, Milpitas, CA, USA - Passage2 37B (version 2) (version 2) ...
ATCATAACTCCAAGATTATAAACAGATTGGTTAATATCTTTCCCTAGGGTTTGTTCGATATCGTGCAGCGAGTGTTCGGAAACGGACAGTTGCGCATCAAGGATTCTCCAACAGCCACGTATACGACATGGCTTATAACGCCTCATTTTCCCACAACCGTGCTTTACGCTTTTCAATGGCTTGCTGCACCTGTGCGTCGTATACGCCGTCTATGATAGCGATTTCCGTGTCGCGGTCCTTACCGGAACGATGGATGTCTACCTTTTGCCGGTCTTGCAAAGCGATATCGTATGCATCGCGCGCGCTCATCAGCTTCACGAACACCGGCAGGCATTCGAAGAAAATGAAGAGGAGCATGATAAAGGTGATGGACCAATAGTTGGCGCTGTTGACACTGCCGTCAGGATGATATTTCAGGTCGCCGAGGGCTGCATTGCGGTCAGCGAATCCCGCCATATTGACGGCGCTATCCAACTGCGCTCCCGTGAGCAACTGTTCCTCCAGCAGCCCTTCGAATTGCTTGCGCTGCCCGATAAAGGACTCCTGCTGCTGGATGGATGCCCTAAGGGTATCCAAATAGCGCTCCTGTTTATCGAGATCGGCTTGTCGCTGTTTGGCATATGGGCCGTAACCCACGATACCGGAGGTCTCCACCGTTTTTTCACCGAAAGTTTCCATTTTCAATTTAAGGCGGTCGGCTTTTATCGTGGCTTCCAGCGAATCCCGTTCGGTTTTCAACGCAGCCAATTTTCCCAGTTCCAAGGTGTACTTGCTTTCAAACGCCCTATTGAGCGTATCGATATGGGCACGTTGGCGATCGAGGTACGTCACCCGCAGCTGATCGCGGATTTCCTTATCGAATACCTTCAATTCCAGTGGCCGCGCGATGACGATGCCGATAAGCACAGCCAGCAGGATACGCGGCGTTGCTTGTAGGAACTGTTTGGTACCGGAAGCGTTTTTATTGATGCTCGATACGATGTAGCGATCCATGTTGAAGATGGCCAATCCCCATAGCAGTCCAAACAGCACGGCATAAAGCAGGTCAAATTGGCCACCGCTGAATACGAAATAGAGGGCATATCCTCCCGACAATGCGGCAAACAGCCCCGTGAAAAATATGGTCGCACCGATACCCACATATTTATTGTGTTCAGCAGGATAGTGCTCCAAAGTCGGCTGGTGCACACCGCTGCACCACCAAAAGAATCGTGTTACGCTCGCCATCGTGTCAGGATATCCAATACATAAGACAGATTGAAATCCAGTTTGTTACATCTGCCTGTTTCTTTTTTCAAAGATATGGGTAATGTGACAAATGGCCTATTGATTGGGACGAAAGGGGCAAAAACAGGGATTAAAAATCCGAATAGTCCGTCGGGCGTAAAAAGATTTGCTGATTCCGGGATACATTGTGCTGGTACTCGGGCATAGCCGACAGCTTTTTCCAATACGCGTCTTTACCGAATGCGCTCCAATGTTCATCGCGCGACTGCCTGTTTTCAAACGTAGTAAGGTACATCAGGTTGGGCATACGGCTACCCGCCACCACCTCGCCATAAAAAACGGCGTTGAACCCAAGCCGTTTGAATAGCCCGATTTCGTCGCCTTCATTAAACATCTGCACCTTATTGCGGTAATAGGCTTCCGTCGGCCCTTCATAGCTCCGCAATTCGTATACGCGCTCGGACTTCGGACCGCTGAGTACCGGAAGCTGCATATGCGGACTGCCGGCAAAGGCATTCAACAGGATGGTTTCAATCCGGTCATAGGGCGGGTTGTCATATGACGCATGGAGATACGCCTTCCCCGCTTCCTGGTAAGTTTCATCTTGCGATAAGGCCGCATCCAACGAAGCAAACTGATCATAGGACGCGTAGGGGATGAATACGTAGACAAGCAATGGGCTATCCGTTTCTGCGTCAGCCGCAATCGGTTTGAACACACCGACGTGGTTTATTCCTACCCGGTGCAGGGCAGGGAGGTAGGCCATCGACAGGAAATCGTCCAATTGCTGCGCTTGCTGCGTGGTTTTCAGGTGGTAAATTTTCAGCTGGTAGAAATCACGGTCTGCGGCAAAGGCGGAACAAAACAACGAAGCCATTGCAGCGAGCAGCAGTATGTTGGTCCTCATGATGGAAAAGTATAAATCGTTAACCGGCCACACAAAATAGCGGTATTTATGTTACTATTGCGTAACAATCCTGCAATGTTCGGAGTTTTTTGGCTAAAACCCTCATTTTTGTGTAATTATGGCAAATCAACTAAAAAGCAACTGGTTTCTGGCTTGCGCATTGGGACTGGCTGTCGCTTCCTGCAACCAAGGAGGCAATGGCATCGAAGGCGATGCCGACAACGCCGGCCTGACGCTGCCGGATGGTTTCGTTGCGCTGAAAGTAGCGGACAGCATCGGTTCTGCACGGCATATCGCGGTCAATGCAAATGGCGACATTTTCATAAAATTGCAGCGACCGGTCAACGGTGAGGGCATCATCATGCTCTCCGATGCCGACGGGGATGGCCGGGCCGATGAACAAACCGGATTTGGCGACTACGGCGGCACCGGGATTTTTCTTAAAGACAACTACCTCTACGCATCGTCCAATAGCGAGGTCTTCCGCTACGCGTTGGACGGGAGCGGCCGGGTGGCCAATCCCATTGCTCCGGACACCATCATCACAGGGCTAATCGATCGCCGCCAGCACAATTCCAAATCGATAGCCTTGGATGACGCTGGGAATATCTACATCAATATCGGTGCTTACTCCAACGTATGCCAAGAAAAGGACCGCACACCTGGGTCACCGGGTATGCAACCCTGCCCGATATTGGATTCTGCCGGTGGCATCTGGCAATTCCGGGCAGACGGTATCCGGCAAAGTTATGGCGACGGCGAGCGCTATGCCACCGGGTTGCGCAATGTCGTAGGGCTCGACTGGAACCAACAGGCGGGCGCACTTTTCGTGATGCAACATGGACGGGACAACCTGCATGACTTTTACCCAGACCTATATGACCCGGAAGTAGGGATCGACCTGCCTTCGGAAGCGATGTACCGGCTGAGCAAAGGTGCAGACGCTGGATGGCCTTATGTTTATTATGACCACCATCAGAAAAAGAAAATCGTCAACCCGGAATATGGTGGCGACGGCAAACAGGAAGGCGGTGCGGACGTACTTGATCCCGTAGTGGCCTTCCCAGGTCACATCGGCCCCAATGACCTGTTGTTTTATACGGGGGACCTATTTCCGGCCCGGTATAAAAATGGTGCTTTCGTGGCTTTCCACGGTTCGTGGAACCGGGCACCCAAGCAACAAGGATACATGGTTGCATTCGTACCTTTCGAGAATGGCCAGCCCAACGGTGACTGGGAAGTGTTTGCCGATGGATTTGCCGGTGTAGATAGCGTTGCCGCGCCCCGCGATGCCCAACACCGCCCCTGCGGATTGGCCCAAGGGCCCGATGGGTCGCTGTATGTATCAGACGACGAAAACGGCACCATATACCGGATTGTCTATACAGGCAAGGAATAAGCGATGCAATATCGGAAATTAGCTGGGACAACATTAGAGCTGTCGGCAATCACGTTCGGCGCATGGGCAGCCGGAGGCTGGATGTGGGGCGGCACGGAGCGAAAAGGCGCCATCGACGCCATCAGGGCTTCCTATGATTTGGGGGTCAACGCCATCGACACCGCTCCCATATACGGGCAGGGCAACAGTGAGGAAATCGTTGGCGAGGCCATCGCCGGCATTCCGCGCGATAGCCTATATATCCTGACCAAATACGGGATGCGCTGGGACCTGGCCAAGGGTGATTTTGCCTCCCATAGCAAGGACAACTCCGGCAAAGCGATCGATATCTATCGGTATGCGGGCAAGGAAAGCATCATCAAGGAATGCGAAGACAGCCTCCGACGGCTGCGCACCGACTACATCGACCTCTATCAGATACACTGGCCCGATACCACCACACCTATCCAGGAATCTATGGAGGCCGTGGCCCAACTTATCCAACAAGGCAAGGTACGCTATGCCGGTGTATGCAACTACAACGTAGCCCAGCTTGCCGAGGCTTCGAACGATGTGGATGTCGTATCCAACCAAGTGCCCTATAGCATGGTCAAGCGGGGTATCGAAGCCGAGATGGTACCCTATTGCATAGCGCACGGCAAATCCATATTGGCCTACAGCCCCATGGAACGAGGACTGCTTACCGGGAAAATGAAACCCGGCCATGTATTCGGCGAGGGTGACCACCGGGCAGGTATCTATTTCTTCAACGAGGAAAACCTGAGGCGCACAGATGCCTTTTTGGAGACCATCAAGCCGATAGCGTCAGGTAAAGGCATTTCCTTGGGTCAGCTGGTACTGCTGTGGACCTTGGCCCAACCCGGCATCACCATCGCGCTGGTAGGCGCGAGGAATGCCGAACAAGCGGCACAAAATGCAAAAGCAACCGATGCCAGCCTGACTGCGGAGGAAGTGGATGCGATCTCGGCTGCCCTAGAACAATTGGAACTGGTGAAACCTACTGCTTGAGGTAAAGGTTATACAGGACACACAGATCATCGTCCGTAAGTGTTGGGCTGACGTCGTGCTGCACATAGTGCAGCTTGAACGCCTTGATGGCTGCCTCGAGATTGCTGGTGTCATACCCGATAATCCGCAAGGCATCCACCGGATTGAACCCCTCCGGCGGTGCGGTCAATTCGTCGTCAGGCCAAAGGCCGAAACCCCTTTCTGCCAGCCGTTTCCAAGGAAAAAAGGCGCTCGGGTCCACTTTTCGTGTGGGTGCGATATCCGAATGGGCAATGAAATTGGCTGTTGGGATGTTATACTTCCTTTTAAGCGTATCCAATAGGTTCAGCAAGCTATGTAGCTGCGGCTCGGAAAAGGGTTCATTGCCGTTGTTGTCCAGCTCGATACCCAACGATACGGAGTTGAGATCCGTCACACTGCCCCACTTGCCAGCACCTGCATGCCATCCCCGTACATAGTCGTTGAGCATTTGGTATACCTCCCCATCGTGGCCGATTACATAATGGGCACTAACCTGGGAATGCGGCACGGTAAACGTACGGAGGGTCTGCTCCAAGCTGTCCTGAGCCGTGTGGTGGATGATGACGTAATTGGGTTTGCGCAGGTTGAAATGGATCGCGCCCACCCAATGCGCACGCTGCCGAGCCGTCGGGTCTTCGGATACGACGGTTACACCGGAAGTATCGTATGCCACGACAAGGCGTGGCGTAGCATAGGGTAGCGGCTGCCGGATTTGCTCAGCAAGCGCCTTCACCTGCTGTTTGTAACGTTTATTTGTCTTTGCATACCGGTTGGCAGAACATGCCGACAGCAAAATCCCCATGCACGCGAAGAGGATAGCGAAGCGGAAATGACCGATACATTGACCCACCATACCTATCGCGGAATTTTATACAACAACCCCAAGGCCAGTGTTTGGCTGGTTTGTACATCCTCGTGCATACGGCTATCGTAGAGGATGATACCGCTGAGGGTCACGTTCACCAACCGGGTAACGGATGCGGTGAGTGTCGCATCCAGCCGATGGGCGGGGTCGCCTAGTTCTTCATAGTTTGCGAACATGTTGTAACGGCTTTTGAGGTTGAGGTTACGACCGATGTTACGGTCCAGGTTGGCCGTCAACTGGAATGCCAGGTCGTTTCGGAAACGCCTTCCCGGTTCGACGCCGTACCGGGGCGTAAAGGTCGGCACCACACGGTCATCGAGGATAAATGTCTGCCTCGCTGTGCCCGTGCCGATACGCAATGAAAAGGTATTATCCGGCTTATATTCGATACCCAACGATTCGGTCAGGTAACCCGGGGCCATAAATGCCGACAAGGTGGTATCGGTCCGTACGAACTCGTTTCCGTCTTCGTCCTTGCCATACATCAACCCGACGTCAAACTGGCTTTCGAACGTAAGCGACGTATACAGCGACCAGTGATTCGAAACTTTCAGGGATAGTTTGTTATCCCAAAAGATACGGTCGTTATTCTTGCGCGGCAGTTGATCCTTGTTCTTTTGCTTACCGTATTGCAAATTCAATTCGGTCACAAAATTGGTGTTGTTGCGCGTATAGTCGGACTTGTGGTTGATGAGCGCCCCTACCGATATGGAATTGACGCCACCACCCGTCCAGTTTTCGCTGAATGAGGACTGATTGGCGTTTATGCCGAATGACGACCAGTGCCGCCAATAAACCACCCTGAGGTCCAAGGCTGATACGGGCAGCGTAACCGGGCGTATAGCCGGTTCTGGCCTATCGACCTTCAGGCTGTTGGAATCCGGCTTCTGCCGCAATTCGTCCAGGTTATAGATCTGGGCGCTGGTTATTGACACTCCGCACACCAAAAGTACAAGCAAAAGGCAAAACTGTAGTCTCATATCTGCCGCTAAAATAGCAAATATCGTGCTGTTTTTTCCGACTGTGCGTTTATTTTCCAGCCGCTGGGAATGGCGGCAGCCGCCGTGCGGCCGGATTTTGGCGGTATTGGGCTAAAGACGAACGGATATAGAAGGCTAGGCTATAGTCGTTGGCTCCCAATACGAAGTAATATGACGGCCGGTACTGTCGCATGAAATCCGCTAGGGTCACCCCGGTAAGCCCGGTCACCCCACTCACCAGATCCGGCGTGAAGCGATAGTCAATCACGGATTCGCGGTAATCGTGTTCGATGATTTCCTGGAGCCTCCGGGAATTTTTCCCTTCTCGGCTAATCAGTTTATATAGCGCATCGATACTGACCCCTGCGCCGGTAGGCCCTACCGAAAAGATGGACCCCGCTTCCCCTTTGGTATAGGCTGTGCTGTATTCCCGTTTGTTTTCCAACAGCCGCTCTTCCGGACTGCGCCGGGCGATTACGGATACTTCGTCGAGCCATATCGTGGAACGTTCCATATTAAACAAAACCACCCGCTTGTCCGACACAATCAGCGTATCCGGATAGTACCCTTTGGCGGCGGCGATAAGGATGTCACCGGGCGACGCGCTGATGGAAAACTCCCCGCGTGTGTTGTTGTAACCGCCATCATCGTTGGCGGTATTGTAGACATACACCTGCGATATGCGCTGCTGGGTATGTTTGTCAAACACGATACCCTGAATGGCAGTCTGCGCCGCGGCCATACCCGGCAATGCCATGCTAAAAAGCAATCCCATGAAAAAACAGCGCGCCTGTTTCACTGTCGTAAAACTACGGTTAAGTTTGCAGTTGACGAAAAATTTAACATCATTTTACAGTCCCATCCGAGGCTATTGGGACACCAGGATAAGCTGACCGATGAACAAAGACTCGGTTTTCAAGCCATTCAAGTCCATCAGGTCGGTAGTAGACATCCCGTATTTGCGGGCTATCGCGGCCAGCGTGTCGCCCTGTTTCACTTCATGGACATCGATGCGGACGGGCGCTTTGGCTTGGGCGACCTGCAGCTCCTCTGGTTTGTTCTCGACGATTTCCGTTTGGACCACTTCTTCGCGCCTACGCTTTTCCACTTGGTTCTCCGGCTGGTCGTAACGGTGGAGTTCATAACGCTCGATGAGGTCAATCAGCAGGTCGGCGTACCGCGGATTGGTGGCGTAGCCTGCCGCTTTGAGTCCTTTTGCCCAACCCTTGTAATCATCCTTGTCCAATTCAAACAGTGCGGCATACCGCTTCCTCAATAGAAACTGGGAGTGGTCCTTGAAGGAGTCTTCGGGCCGTTCATATACGCGAAAGCAGTCATCACGGCGATCGTCATCCTGGTAGGTCTTGCCCCCGATCCATTCCGGCGTACACTTGATGCCGAAGTGATTGTTGGCTTCCCGGGCCAAGATGCTGTTTCCATTTCCCGACTCCAGCAAAGCTTGGGCAAGCTTGATACTGGCCGGGATGCCATAGCGATCCATTTCCGCAATGGCGATAGCTTTGTAGCGCTCGATGTATTCGAATCCCGAAGTGCTGGTATAGGCGGTCGTGGGTCGCTTGGCCCTGGTTTCCGTAGACTCATGTGTCGGCTGGGGCGCATGTCCGGGTGCAGGACGGCGGACTACGCGCGGGTTCTGGAGCACCTCATGCTTGGACAAGCAAGAAGTAAACAACAGGGGGGCGAGCAGCACATATAAAATCCCTTTCATCTATAGCATCAACTGTTGTCCGATCCGCAATCGCGAATCGGAGAGTCCATTGTTTTGCTGTATGGCTTTCACGGTCGTACCGTGTTTGCGGGCTAGGTCATACAGGGTATCCCCTTGCTGCACGATGTACCATTCCCCATCGCCCGGTTCATCCTGCTCGCCAGACATCGCAACCGCCACACCAGGCTCCGGTTGCGTGTCCAATTCGTGCAGGTTGTATTTCCGGATCATCCCGATGACCTTGGCTGACCACGATCCGCTGTGTGCATAACCCGACCGGGCGATTCCCTTCACCCACTGTTGGTATTCATGCGGTTCATACCGGTCGAACAACTGCGCTGTGCTTCGGCGCCTTTTCAAGAAGTCAATGAAATCCCGATAGGATTCTTCCACGGAATCATATCCCTTATACGCCGACCGTATCTCCTTGCTGCTGTTGGGTCCTTTGATACCGAAGTGGTTGTTTAGGTACCTGGCTACGCGGCTATTCCCATGGGCACTTTCGTGCATCGCAATGGCCAATATGATGCTGGCCGGACACCCATGTTCTTCCATGTATTGGACAGCTGCTTCTTTATATCGTTCGATATACGCCTCTGGAGAAATCTGCTGGGCGAATGCACGAATGGTCGACGCGGTGGTCAACGACATCGTGAGGCTTAAGGCGATTACCGTGGTTTTCGTTATTCGGCTCATCTGCTCAGATTTTGATTCCTTTATCGCTTCCGTAACACAAACAGCCCATCGCGGACCGGGAGAATGAGTTTGTCTACACGCTCATCGTTTGCAAGCTGCTCATTCAATGAAGCAATCTGTTGGGTCTGGGTATCGCGCGCATCGGTTACCACCTTCCCCTTCCACAACACATTGTCTATTAAAATCAAACCGCCCGCGCGGCATCGTCCAAGCGCAAGCTCATAGTAAAGATGGTTGTTTTTTTTATCGGCATCAATAAAGACGAGGTCGAATGGGCCGGTCAACTGCGGGATGACAACGGCGGCATCGGCTAGGTGGTAGTGGATGGCATCGCCGATTCCCGATTGGTCGAAATACCCGCGTACACGGTCTTCCAGCTCGGCATTGTTATCAATGGTATGGATTTCGCCTGCTGGAGCGAGGCCTTCGGCCAAGCAAAGCGTGGCGTACCCGGTGAATGTACCGATTTCCAAGATTTTACTTGGCGACACCAACTTGCTCAATAAGGCCAACAACCTCCCCTGATAATGCCCTGACAACATATGAGGCGCCGTCTCCTTCACATAGGTCTCCCTGTTGATATGCTTCAACAAGGCGGGCTCCGCATCGCAGGTTTTTTCCAGATAGCTCGTCAATATGTCATCGAACATATCCATCGCACGCAAACATAGCTAAAATACCCATATCCGCGAAATTCCAAAACACCAAACTTATTGTTAACTTTGGCCGCGATACCAAATCCTGCACATATGAATAGCAAGCAAATTATACCCGTATTGATGATTTCGACTGCCTTTATCGTATCCTGCGACGAGACCAAACAGGTCTCCGAAAATCCCTTCCTGGCGGCTTATGACACACCCTTTGAGGTTCCGCCGTTTGACCAGATCAAGGATGAGCATTTTGCTCCTGCTTTTGAAGAGGCCCTCAAGCAACACACTGCCGAAGTGGATTCCATTGCTTCCATCGCTGAAGCACCCACCTTTGAAAATACCATCCTCGCGCTGGAAAATGCCGGTAGCCTGCTCAACCGCATTTCTGCCGTGTTTTCCAATTTGAACTCATCGACTACCACCCCAGCCCTCCAAGCGCTAGACAAGGAGCTGTCTCCTAAGCTGGCTGCTCACCGGGATAACATCTCGCTCAACGCCACGCTGTTCGGGCGGGTCAAAGCCGTGTGGGACCAACGTGAGCGCCTGGGACTCAATGGCGAACAGGCTATGCTGCTCGAACGGACCTATAAAAACTTCGTCCGCAATGGCGCCAACCTCAGCGATGAAGACAAGGCCACGCTACGCGCCATCAATGCCGAACTGGCCTCACTCAACACCCAGTTCGGACAGAACGTATTGGCCGAAGTAAACGCCTATGCATTGGTGATAGCCAACGAAGCCGATCTGGCAGGGCTGCCGGACGGCATCAAGGCCGCCGCAGCTGAAACCGCCAAGGCGAAAGGCCACGAAGGCAAGTGGGTATTTACGCTCTCCAACTCCAGCGTGATGCCCTTTTTGCAATACGCAGACAACCGCGAACTGCGGAAACAAATCTGGGAAGCCTATAAAAATCGGGCGGGCAACGGCAACGAACACGACAACAGCGACATCGCCGTAAGGATGGCCAACTTACGGCTGCAGAAAGCCAATCTGCTCGGTTACCCGACCCATGCACATTATGTGCTGGAAGAAGCCATGGCCGAGAACCCGGCCAACGTGAGAAAGCTGCTGGACGACCTGTGGGCGCCGGCTGTAGCGAAGGCCAAGGAAGAGGCCGCCGATATCCAGAAAGAAATCGAAGCCACCGGTGGCGATTTCGAGGCCGCACCCTACGATTGGCGCTACTATGCCGAAAAGGTGAAACAGAAGCGCTTTTCGCTGAGCGAAGAGGAACTGCGCCCCTATTTCAGCCTCGCTGCGGTACGCCAGGGGGCATTCGACGTGGCTACCAAGCTGTACGGCATCACGTTCAGGAAACTGGAAGACATGCCCATTTACCACCCCGAAGTGGAAGTGTACGAGGTACTCGAAGCCGATGGCCACCACATCGGTATCTTCTATGTGGATTATTTCCCGCGCGATTCGAAGAAATCAGGCGCGTGGATGAGCTCTTTCCGCAGCCAATCCACCGAAAAAGGCACGCGCAAGGCTCCAATCATCGTCAATGTCTGTAACTTCACGAAGCCTGTAGGTGACCAACCTGCCCTGCTTACGTTTGACGAAGCCAATACGCTCTTCCATGAATTCGGCCATGCCCTGCACGGATTGCTCTCCAACGTAACGTACCGTAGCCTAGCAGGCACATCGGTATCGCGCGATTTCGTGGAGCTACCCTCACAGGTGATGGAAAACTGGATGGAAGACCCCGCCGTGCTCCGGGAATACGCCAAGCATTACGAAACCGGTGAAACCATCCCCGACGCACTGATTGGCAAGCTGGAAAATGCCGGCACCTTCGGCCAAGGATTTGCTACGGTGGAATACCTCGCTTCGGCTATACTCGATTACGATTACCATACCATCACAGAGCCCATCGCGGTCAGTGCACAGGAGTTCGAGAAGGCCTCGATGGCCAAGGCTGGCCTCATCGATGAAATCATCCCGCGCCACAGCAGTACCTATTTCCAGCACATCTTCAATGGCGGTTATTCCGCCGGATATTATAGCTACATCTGGGCCGAAGTGCTGGATGCCGATGCGTTTGCGGCCTTCAAGGAAACCAGCCTGTACGACCAGGCTACGGCCAAGGCGTTCCGCACCAACATCCTGGAAAAGGGCGGAACGGAAAAATCCGCCGAGTTGTACCGCAAGTTCCGTGGTGCGGATCCGAATCCGATTCATTTGATGAAGAAGCGGGGGTTGGACTAAATCCCCGCGGAATGAAACTGGAGGTCGTATAACCGGCGGTAATAGCCATCCAGCCGTAGCAGCTCTTGGTGGGATCCCATTTCTTTCAGCTCACCTTTATCCAACACGATGATTTTATCCGCTTTTTGGATAGTGGAAAGGCGGTGGGCGATAACGATGGATGTGCGCCCCTCCATCAACCTGTCAATGGCTTGTTGGATAAGTTCTTCTGTTTCGGTATCCACGGACGAGGTAGCTTCGTCCAGCACCAATATCCGGGGATCGTGTACCAACGCCCGGATAAACGAAATCAATTGGGCTTGCCCCGAGGAGAGGGTGGCGCCGCGTTCCTGCACCTTGTAGTCGTACCCACCCGGCAGCCGCATGATGAAGTCATGGGCACCGACCTGCTTAGCCGCCGCCACGATGCGTTCCCGCGTTATGGCCGGGTCATTGAGGCTGATGTTGCTGGCCACGGAGTCTGAAAACAGAAACACGTCCTGCAATACGGTTGCGATGGTGCGGCGCAGGTAGTTGAGTTCGTATTCCCGGATGTCTACGCCATCCAGCAGTATCGCACCTTTGTTTATTTCATAAAACCGGCTTAGGATATTGATGGTAGACGACTTGCCTGCCCCGGTAGCGCCCACCAACGCCAGGGTCTCCCCGGGCTTAACGGCGAAACTGATGTCCTTGAGTACCCACTTGTCGTCGTCATAGGCAAACCATACCTTATCGAAGACAATTTCACCCCTTACATGGGCCGGCCGTTTCAATCCCGTATTCGGTGTTTGCTCGTCGGTGTCCAGCACGGCAAAAATCCGTTCGGCGCTCACCATGCCCATCTGCAGGGTATTGAACTTATCCACCAATTCGCGTATCGGGCGGAAAATCATGTTGATGTACATGATGAATGCGACAATGACGCCGGGCGACAGCTCAGCAGACAGCACCTGCTTGGAGCCGTACCATACCAGCAAGCCCAATGCGATGGCCATAATGATTTCAATGACGGGGAAGAAGATGGAAAAATACCAATTGGCACGGATATGGGCATTGCGATGCTCGGCATTGGCGGCCTTGAATTTGCGCATCTCCTGTTCTTCGCGGGCAAAGTACTGGATGACGCTGATGCCCGAGATATGCTCCTGCAGAAAGGTATTGAGGTTGGCCACCCACTTACGCACATCCTGAAAAGCCGATTTCATCGCTTCTTTAAAAATGTAGGTAGCGCCGATCATCAGCGGCATGGGGATGAGCACGATGAGTGTAAGCTTCCAGTCCGTGTAAAACATTACGCCGAGGATAACCACCAATTGGAGGATATCGCCGATAATCTGGATTAGCCCTTCGGAAAAGATGTTGGCGATGGTCTCTAAATCCGAAATCGTGCGGGTGATGAGCCTACCTATTGGGGTATGGTCGAAATACTTGAGGCGTAGGCCCGTGATGTGATTGAATACGTCGATGCGCAGGTCTCGGATGACGGATTGGCCCAATGTGCTGGTCATCAGCGTGTGGAAATAGCGGATGACGGTCTGCAACAGCAATAGCCCCATCATCAAGAGCAGCATAAGCTGCAGGCCATCGATATCGTTTTGGAGAATAAACCGGTCGAGCGTGTACTCCACGAGCATCGGCAACGCTGGGGCTACCCCGGCCATGAGTATGGTAAGCAAGACCGAAATGACGAAAATACCCCGATATGGCCTCACATAGCGCATCATCCTGCGAAGCAGCTGTACATCATACGTCTTGCCAGTTACTTGGGGTTCGCTCATGGGTAGGTGCAAAAGTACGACTTTGCGGCATATCTTCGTTCATTGATTTGTCAAAGGCGCGGTAAGTTCTCTTTTTTGCCTTTGCCCGCAGGGCTTTCCGCCGCTCGCCACGGCGAGGCGTTACTTTCTGACCGCAGAAAGTAACCAAAGACTCGTCGCTCGGATATTCTGCTACGATTGTTAGTGCGTCAACGTGCCTGCCGCAGAATCTCCTAGGCGACATTTTCAGCTGTACGGAGGGTTCCTGCTTGCTTGCCTGCCTGCCGTAGATAGGTGGCATGTACGAGTACCGCCGGAGCCGGGACCGGCTTAGGCGGCGTATGGCAGCTGCCGGCAGCCACCGCAGGTGCGTACGCGGATAAGCGGATTTAAGGAAAGAAGCGAGGGCAAGAAAAAGCCCCGACAGCTTGAGGCGAAAAGAATCAAAGATAAGGATAAACCACTTCTGTCAGGTACAGACCGCATGCTGGCACCGAG
>Ga0182792_1002248_pt1 | contig 13921 bp, 6 predicted proteins | sample Passage237B_FD_130497 | JGI IMG/M metagenome (GOLD analysis project Ga0182792, IMG submission 130497) | Cellulose adapted compost microbial communities from Newby Island Compost Facility, Milpitas, CA, USA - Passage2 37B (version 2) (version 2) ...
CTCGCCGGGCGGCGCTGCCAGCAGGGTGGCCTTGCCGGTGCCGGAGGGACCAAGCACCGCGGTGATGCTGCCGCGCGGGATCGCCAGGTCCAGCCCGCGCAGGATCGTGCGCCCGCCGCGGTCGAGGCGGACGCCCTGCAGGACGACGGCATTGGTGGGCGCGGGGGCCATCGGCGGGGCTGTCCCTGGGAAGCGAAAGGTCGCAAACGGCGCATCATGCGCACGGAATACTGAATCTTAACCTATCGATTGAACGCGCCTGCATGGGAAAAACCCGTTGGGCGCGGCGCACTGTTCCAGCAATGCAGGCAACTCAGGCCTGGGCCGCGACCGCCTGGCGCAGCCGGTGCAGCGGCCCCGGTTCGCCGGCCAGGGCCAGGACCTGGCGCAGGCTCTGGTAGACCTGCTGCGCATAGCCCTGGTCGTTGAGCAGGGAGCCGGCCTCCAGGCCGTCGTACACGCCCTGCCGCACCTGCTGGAACAGGCGCGTGCGGAAGGCGGCGTGGAAGGCCGCCTCGTCCTGGTCCAGGGCCTGCAGGCGCGCGGCGAAGGCCACCGCGTCGCGCTCGCGGCCCAGCGCACGCAGGGCGCGGATCCGGGCGAACAGCTGCGCGCGCAGATCCAGGTAGGCCGCGCGCACCGGCGTGTCCGGCCCGGCCAGGCGCTGGCGCAGGTTCTTCTGCAGGTGCTTGGCGCCCTTGACCGCATTGACCAGCTGCAGTGCCGCCATCTGCGCCTGGGTCCAGAACTGCTGGTGCTCTGCATCCAGCGGCAGCTCCAGCCGGCCCATGAAGGCCAGCAGGTCGCCGTACACGCCCTTGACCCGCTGCTGGTACAGGGCCTCGGCATCCAGACAGGCCGGGGGCGGCAGGCTGCCGTCCAGGCGCGCCGGGTCCGGGCTGGCCGTGTCCAGTTCCGAGGGCGGCAGGCACAGGGCCTGGCAGATCACCTCCAGGCCCAGCCCGGCCAGATGGCGCAGCTCCAGCGCCACCGCCGCGGCGGCGGCATCGGCCGATTCCAGCGCCGGCCCGCTCAGATGGCGGGCGCGCACCCGTGGCAGGCGGGCATCGGCACCGGCCATTGCCGGCACCGCCGGGTCGGCGCGCTCGGGCAGCCAGCGTCGCAGCAGCGCCTCCAGCCGGCCCTGCAGCGGCCAGAACAGGGCCACGCCGCCGGCATTGAACAGGGTGTGGAACAGGGCCAGCTGCAGCAGCGCGTTGTCGGCAAAGCCCAACGTCTGGGCCAGCAGCCGCACCAGCCAGGTCAGCGGCAGCAGCAGGCACAGCGCCGCCGTCGCCGTGCCCAGGTTGAACAGGGCATGGGCCAGGGCCAGGCGCTGGCCGCTGCGGTTGCCGCCGAGCATGCCGACGAAGGCGGTGCTCACGCTGCTGCCGACGTTGGCGCCGATGGCCAGGGCCAGGGCCTGTTCCAGCTGCAGCTGGCCACCGCCCAGGGCCGCCAGCACCAGCATCAGGGTGGCGTGGCTGGACTGCAGCACCACCGTCACCACCAGGCCGGCCAGGACCAGCAGCGCGGTACCGCCGGCGCCGCCAGCCTGGAGCGCGGCCAGGTCCAGGCCGCCGCCGATGGCGGCAAAGCCCTCGCGCAGCTGGTCGATGCCCAGGAAGATGAAGGCCACGCCCAGCACCACCCGCCCGGCGGCCTTGCCGCGCGGACCGCTGAAGCCGGCAAGCACGCCCAGCACCAGCATCGGCAGGGCCAGCGGCGACAGGCTCAGGTTCTGCCCGGCCAGGGCCAGCAGCCAGATGCCGCTGGTGGCGCCGAGGTTGGCGCCCAGGATCACCGCGATGCCGCCGCCCAGCTGGATCAGGCCCGAACCGATGAAGGCGATGGTCAGCAGCGAGACCAGGGTGGTGGACTGCAGCAGCGCGGTGCCGGCCATGCCGAACAGCAGCGCCCGCGGGCGGGTGCCGGTGCTGTGCGCCAGCAGCTGCTCCAGGCGCCCGCCGGCCAGCTGGCGCAGGCCTTCCTCCAGGCACTGCATGCCAAACAGGAACAGGGCCAGGCCGGCGCACAGCTGCAGCCAGCCGGGGTGGCGCCAGAAGCTCCAGGCCAGGGCGGCGGCCACCAGCAGGGCCAGGGTCGGGCGGATCAGTCGGGACAGTCGCGTGCGCATCAGGCTCCGGTCTCGGCGGCCGCGGCTGGCCGGAGCGCGATTCTAGCCGGGTGGCGGCACCGGCCCTGCGTCTCGCCTGTTGCGATGGCGCTGCGGCAAGATGGGCGGCCATGACGCCTGCCGCGCCCGACTTCCGCCTCTATCCGTCCAACTCGCTGGAAGTGCTGGCGGCGCTGCTGGCCGAGGCGCTGCGCGAGCCGGTGCCGGGGCAGCCGCTGCTGGCCCCGGACGTGGTCCTGATCCCGCAGGTGGCCATGCGCCGCTGGCTGCAGGCGCACCTGGCCCACCGTCACGGGGTGGTTGCCAACATCGAATTCCTGGCCCCGGGCGAGTTCGTGGCCCGGGCCCTGGAGGCCAACCTCGGCCCCGGCGCGGACCTGGACGCGACCACCCTGCACTGGCGCCTGTACCAGGCCCTGGGCGACCCGGCCCTGCGTGCGCGCCCGGCCATGGCCGGCCTGGATGCCTACCTGGCCGGCGACGACCCGCTGCGCGCCTGGACCTTGGCCCGCGAGCTGGGCACGGTGTTCGAGAAATACCAGGCCTGGCGCCGCGACTGGCTGCTGCGCTGGGAGGACGGTGCCGACCCGGACGATCCGCAGGCCATCCTCTGGCGCCATGTCGCCACCGGCCTGGCCCACCGCGCCCGCCGCATCCAGCAGTACCTGGACCGTTATGGCCGGCCTGACGGTCCGCTGCCGGCCGGGCTGCCGCCGCGCCTGTTCGCCTTCGCCACCCTCAATGTCTCCCCGGACGTGCTGCGGGTCCTGGCCACCCAGGCCCGGGTGGGCACCCTGCACTTCTACCTGCCCACCCCCAGCCGCGAGTACTGGGGCGACCTGCAGCGCGCACGCGCCGGCGAGGAAGTCGAGGAAAACCCGCTGCTGCGCGCCTGGGGCTTTGCCGGCCGCGACTTCATGGCCCTGCTGGGCGGCTACGAGGTGGTCCATCCCAGCGTGGAGGTGGGCGCCTGGGCCGACCCGGCCGAGGGCGCGCATGGCCAGCGCCTGCTGCCGCGCCTGCAGTCGGACCTGTTCCACCGCCGTCCCGCCCCCGGCGCGCCGCTGCGCACGGAGGTGGACCGCAGCGACCCCAGTCTGCAGCTGCACGCCTGCCACACCCGCCTGCGCGAGCTGCAGGTGCTGCACGACCAGCTGCGCGGGCTGTTCGACGACACGCGTTTCGATCCGCCGCTGCAGCCGCGCGACGTGGCGGTGCTGGCCCCGGACATCGACCCCTACCTGCCCTACCTGGAAGCGGTGTTTGGCCGCCGCGGCCAGGACGATGCCATCCCCTACGCCCTGGCCGACGCCAGCCCGCTGGCCAACGAGCCGCTGGCCGAGGTGTTCCTGCGCCTGCTGGCCCTGCCGGTCTCGCGCTTTGGCCTGCACGAGGTGCTGGACCTGCTGGCCAGCCCGGCCCTGGCCGAGGCCAATGGCCTGGACGCGCCGGCGCTGGAACGGCTGCAGGCCTGGCTGGGCGAGGCCGGCGCGCGCTGGGGTATCGACGCCGAGCACCGCACCCGCTTCGAGGCGCCGGCCGATGCCGCCTACACCTGGGCCTTCGCCCTGGACCGCCTGCTGCTGGGTCACGCCAGCGGAAGCGACACGCCCATCGTCCTGCCCGATGGCCAGGTGGTGGCGCCGCTGCCGCAGCTGGAAGGCGGCGCCCTGGACGCGCTGGACGCCCTGCTGCGCCTGCTGCGGGTGCTGGCCCGGCATGCGCGGGTCCTGGGCGAGGCGTTGCCGCCGGCGCAGTGGCGCGAGCGCCTGCTGGGCCTGCTCGACGCGCTGTTGCCACGGCCGCCGGCCAATCCTTCCACCCAGCGCGCGCTGGAGCGCCTGCGCAGCCTGGTCAGCGAATTCGCCAGGGGCGCGGCCGAGGCCGGATTCGAAGACCCGGTGCCGGCCGAGGCGGTGCGCGCGCACTTTGCCGCGGCGCTGGGCGAAGCCGATACCCGCGCCCCGCTGCTGACCGGCGGGATCAGCATCGCGCGCATGGTGCCCATGCGCCTGCTGCCGTTCCGGGTGATCTGCGTGCTGGGCATGAACGATGGCGAGTTCCCGCGGCGCGATCCGGCCGCCGGGCTCAACCGCCTCACCGCCGAACTGGGCACGGAGCGCCGCCGCCACGGCGACCGCTCCACCCGCGAGGACGACCGCTTCCTGTTCCTGCAGCTGCTGGCCTCGGCCCAGGACGTGTTCTACGTCAGCTGGATCGGCCGCGACCCGCGCGATGGCAGCGAGCGCGAGCCCTCGGTGCTGGTGTCCGAGCTGCTCGATGCGGCCGCGCGCCAGCACGCCGACCCGCAGCAGGCGGCGCGCGAGCTGGTCGTGCACCACCCGCTGCAGCCCTTCTCCCCGGCCGCGTTCGGCCCGGCGGAGGAGCCGCGCCGGTTCTCCTACCGTCGTGACTGGCGCGAGGCCGCGGCGCAGCCGGCCACCCGGCGCGCGCCGCTGCCGCCGTGGTTCCCCCGTGATGCGCTGCTGGAGCCGCCGGCCGAGACCGCCGCGTCGCTGTCGCTGGGCGCGCTGCGCAAGTTCCTGCTCAATCCCGCGCGTGAACTGGCCCGGCATATGCGCCTGCAGCTGCCCGAGGTCGAGGAGCGCGGCCAGGACCTGGAGCCGCTGGCCAGGCCGGGCCAGCCACTGGAACGCAGCCGCCTGCAACGCGCGGTGTTCGAGGCGATGCTGCGCGGCGAGGACAGCGCGCGCGCATTCGCCACCCTGCGCGCCCGCGCCCTGCTGCCGTCCGGAGCGCCCGGGCGCAGCGTGCTGGCCCGCCAGTGCCAGGAGCTGGAGCCCTGGCGCGAGGCCTTTGCCGCCTGGCGCGGTAATGCCGTCCCGCAGTCGCTGCTGCTGGAAACGCGGATTGACGGCGTGCGCCTGCATGGCCGGATCGAGGGCGTGTACCCGCACGGCATCGCCCGCCTGCGTTTTGGCGAGAAGAACGGCAGTGCCGCCATCGGCCACGGCCTGGACTGGCTGCTGGCCAGCGCCGCCGGCCTGGGGCTGCCGCTGGTGGAATTCGACCAGCGCAGCGATGACGAGCAGATCCGCTACGGCCCCTGGCCGGTGCCGCCGCTGGAACCATCCCGGGCGCGCGAGGTGCTGGCGTTGCTGCTGCGCCTGCGTGAGCAGGGGCTGCGCCAGCCGCTGCCTTTCGCTCCCTACAGCGGCTGGGAGATCTACCGGGCAGGGGACGACTACAAGGGCGGCGTGTACCGGGCACGGCAGCGCTGGCAGGGCAATGGCCAGGGCTTTGCCGAGGCCGAGGACCCGGCCCTGCGCCTGGTCCTGCGCGGGCGCGATCCCTTTGCCGATCCTGACCTGCTGCTGGCCTTCGTGCGCGCTTCCGAGGCCATCTACTTGGCCGTGGCCGAAGGCCGGATCTGCGAGGAGGTCGGTCCCGAAGCCCTGCTCGGCCTGGCCACCGGCGTGGAGGAGGAAGAGGCATGAACGCGCCGCAGGACGCCTACCTCACCCTGCCGCTGCACGGCGTGCGCTCGATCGAGGCCTCGGCCGGCACCGGCAAGACCTTCACCCTGGCCACCCTGGTGGTGCGCCTGGTCCTGGAGCGCGGCCTGCCGGTGGAGCGCATCCTCGCCGTCACCTACACCGAGGCGGCCACCCAGGAACTGCGCGCCCGCGTGCGCCGCCGCCTGGCCCTGGCTGCCAGCCTGGCCAGCGCGCCGCTGCCGGCCGATCCGGATCCGGAAGCCGCGCTGACCGCGCAGCTGATCCAGGCCCACCTGCATGCCAGTGGCGAGGCACCGGCCGCGCTGGCGCGGCGCCTGCGCACGGCCGCCGATGCCATCGACCAGGCCTCGGTGTTCACCATCCATGGCTTCTGCGCGCGGGTGCTGCGCGAGCACGCGCTGGAGGCCGGCCAGGGCTTCGATCCGCCCGAGCTGCTGGGCAATGACCAGGGCCTGCGCCAGGCGGTGGCCGCCGACCTGTGGCGCGCCCTGGCCACCGGCGCCGAGCAGGTGGAGCAGCTGGAAGCGCTGTGGCCCGGCGGACCGGACCAGCTGGCCGCCGACCTGTCCGCGCTGGTCCGGCAACCGCGCCTGTACCCGGAGCCTGACCCGGAGCGGGACGATCCACGGCCTGGGCTGGAGCAGGCGGGCCGGGCCCTGCGCCAGGCTTTTGCCGAGCACGGCCAGGCCTTCCACGAGGCATTGCTGGCCGCGCTGCAAGGCAAGGTGCTCAACGGCAACAGTTACCGTGCGGCCTGGATCAACGAACTGTTTGCCCAGCTGCGGCGCTGGTGCCAGGCCGCCGACGGCCCGCCCTTCGCCCATCCCAAGCTGGGCCAGCTGCATCGAGCCGCCCTGTCCAAGGGCACCAGCAAGGCCGGCGCCGGCCGCACCCCGGATTCGCCGCTGTGCGAGGCGGTGGAGTCCTATGCCAGCGCGCTCAAGGCGGTGCAGGACTGGCAGGAGGCCGCCCGCGTCGCCCTGCTCCACCGCATCCGCGAGGACGCGCGCCGCCGCCTGGCCGTGCTCAAGCGCCAGCTGCGGGTGCAGACCTACGACGACCTGATCGACCGCGTGGCCGACGCCCTGGAAGGTCCCCAGGCCGATGCCCTGGCCGCGCGCCTGCGCGGACAGTACGCCATCGCCCTGGTCGACGAGTTCCAGGACACCGATCCGCGTCAGTGGCGGATCTTCGACCGCGTGTTTGGTGCCGGCAGCGCCGACCCGCAGCTGTTCCTGATCGGCGATCCCAAGCAGGCCATCTACCGGTTCCGCGGCGGCGACGTGGAAACCTACCTGGACGCCTGCGCCAGCGCCGAGGCCGCGCCGCCGCTGGCGCACAACTTCCGCTCGCGCCCGGCGGTGCTGGCGGCGATCCAGGCCCTGTACGAACAGGCCGGCGACCGCGCCTTCGTCGATGGCCGCATCGCCTTCCACGAAGTGTTCCCGGGTGGCCGGCGCGCCGACGCCGACTACCAGCGCGGCGATGACCCGGCGCCGGCCCTGACCCTGTGGCTGGCCCCACCGGCGCCGGTGGACGGGAAGGGCCGCAAGAAGCCCTGGCCGGCGGGCGTGGCGCGGGACATGGCCACGGCCGCCTGCGTGGCCGCCATCCACGCCGTCCTCAGCGACGCCCGCGCCGGCAAGGCCAGTATTGGCGGCAAGCCGGTGCAGCCGGCCGATATCGCGGTGCTGGTGCGCAAGCACAGCGAGGCCACGCGCATCCGCCAGGCCCTGGACGCGGCGGGGATCCCGGCGGTGGCGGCCGGCAACCTCAGCCTGTTCGCCACCGGCGAGGCCCACGAACTGCTGGCCCTGCTCCAGGCCCTGCTGCACAACGGCGATGACGGCCGCCTGCGCGCGGCCCTGGCCACGGTGCTGGTGGGCCAGGACGCGCGCCAGATCGCCGCCCTGGACGCCGTTGGCCAGTGCCTGCGCCAGTGGCAGGCCACCGCCCTGGGCTGGCGCGAGCGCCTGCGCCAGGGCGGCCCGCTGGCCCTGGTCAACGAACTGTGTGCGCAGCAGGCGGGCCGCCTGCTGGCCCTGGCCGATGGCGAGCGGCGCCTGACCAACTACCTGCAGCTGGCCGAACAGCTGCAGGAGGCCCAGCGCCAGGCCCTGGGCCTGCACGGCCTGGTGGACTGGCTGGAGCGGGCCATCGCCCAGGCCAGCAATGATGACGAGAACCAGCTGCTGCGCCTGGAATCGGACGCGCACCGGGTGCAGATCGTGACCCTGCACAAGAGCAAGGGCCTGGAGTACCCGCTGGTGTTCCTGCCTTTCGTCGGCATTGGCAGCCGCAGCGAAAGCCCGGGCCGCTACGTGGTCGTGCACGACACCGCGGGCCGGCCGGTGCTGCACTGGCGGCTGCGGGAGGAAACCAGCGGCTGGGAGGAGGCGGTGGAGCGCTACCGCGAGGCCTGCAAGGCCGAGGATGCGCGCCTGCTCTATGTCGGCCTGACCCGCGCCCGCGATGCGCTGTGGCTGGCCACCGGCGAGTTCTACAACCACACCCAGACCGCACTGTGGCCGATGGTCCAGGCACCGCGCGAGCTGGCCGCGAAGCTGCCCGGGCAGATCCACCTCGATGCCAGCGCCCCGCCCGCCCACCTGCCCTGGCTGCCCGCGGCGGCCGAGGGCGAAGTACCGCCCGCGCGCACGCCCGGCCGCAGCCTGGCCAGTGACTGGTGGGTCTACAGCTTCACCCAGCTGGCCCATGCCGATGCCGGCGGCGACACCTCGGCCGCGTCCACCCAGGCCGTGCCCGGCGGCCGAGACGAACCCGCCCTGGCCGAGGTTGAAGCCGAAGCGCTGGCCGACGAGGCCTTCGATACGCGCTTTGCCGGCTCGCGCTTTGGCGTGGTCCTGCACGAGGTGCTGGAGAACGCCGACTTCGGCGCCTGGCAGCACTGGCAACCCGGCCAGCCGGCCCCGGCGGGCGAGCTGCCGCGCATCGTCCAGGCCCTGGAGCGCGGCGGCTATCCGGCCGGCGAGCTGGAAGACGGCATCGCCCTGCTTACCGCCCTGGCCGGCCACACCCTGACCGTGCCCCTGCCCGAAGGCCTGCGCCTGGCCGAGCTGGCGCCGGGCCAGCGCCGGCCGGAAATCGAGTTCCAGTTCGCCCTGGCCCCGACCCGGGTGGACCGCCTGCTGGGGCTGCTGCATGCCCACGGCCTGCTGCACGGCCGCCAGGGCTTTGGTGGCCGTCGCCGGCTGGAAGGCCTGATGACCGGCCTGATCGACCTGACCTACCACCACGACGGCCGCTGGTACGTGCTCGATTACAAGTCCAACCGCCTGCCCGGCTACGGCCCGGCGCAGATGGCCCAGGCCATGGAACACAGCGAGTATCCGCTGCAGGCGCTGATCTATACCCTGGCCCTGCACCGCTGGCTGCGCTTCCGCCTGGGCGAGGGCTACGACTACGCGCGCGACTTCGGCGGCGTGCGCTACCTGTTCTGCCGCGGCCTGGACGCGGCCGCCGCGCCGGTGGACGGGGTGCGGCCGGGGGTGTGGGCCTGGCGTTTCGAGCCGGCGCTGGTGGAAGCGGTGGACGCCCTGTTTGCCGGGCGCACGGCCGCGGAGGTGGCCGCATGAGCCTGCTCGAACCGCTGCGCCGGTCCGGCCTGCTGCGCACCCTGGACCATGCCCTGGCCATGAGCCTGCGCCGGCTGGACCCGGACACGCCCGAGGGCGTGGCCGCGGCCGCGGCCCTGGCTGCGTGGGCGGTATCGGCCGGGCACGCTGCCTTCCCGCTGGCCGCGCCGCGCCAGCTGCTGGACCTGGCGCTGGAATGGCCGGACCCGCAGGACTGGTGCGGCCAGCTGCAGGCCTCGCCCTGGGTGGCCTGCCCGTCCGCGCCCGATGCCGAAGCGCCCGGCGCTGCGCCGCTGGTGCTGGAGCACGACCTGATCTACCTGCGCCGCTACCGCGAATACGAACGCCGCCTCGCCGCCGGCCTGCGGCGCCTGGGCGCCGGCGCGGCCGAGAGCGAAGGCCTGGAGCAGCTGGCGCCCCTGTTCGCCCGCCTGTTCCCCGGGGCTGCCGGCGGTGAGGACCGCCAGGCCCGCGCCGCGGCCCTGGCCCTGCTGCACCGGCTGGTGCTGGTGACCGGCGGCCCGGGCACCGGCAAGACCACCACCATCGCCCGCCTGCTGGTGCTGCTGGCCGAGCGCGCCCGCCTGCTGGGACGGCCTGCGCCGCGCATTGCCCTGGCCGCACCCACCGGCCGGGCCGCCGAGCGCATGGCCGAGAGCCTGCGCCGGGCCGCGCAGAAGCTGGCCGCCGAAGGCCTGGAGCCCACCCTGCTGGAACCGCTGGCAGCCAGTGGCAGCACCCTGCACCGCCTGCTGGGCACGATCCCCGACTCGCCGCAGTTCCGCCACCACGCCGGCAACCCGCTGGAAGTGGACGTGGTGGTGGTGGACGAGGCCTCGATGATCGACCTGCCGCTGATGGCCAAGCTGGTGGAAGCCGTGCCTGATGGCGCGCGCCTGGTCCTGCTCGGCGACCCGGACCAGTTGCCCTCGGTGGAAGCTGGCGACGTGCTGGCCAGCATCCTTGCCGCCGCCGGCGATGGCCTGGCGATGGTGGCCGAAGACGCGCGCGCGCTGCGCCCGCTGCTGGGCGAGCTGCCTGCCGCGGCAACCGGCGCCCCGCCCTTCCCTGCCCGCCATGCCCACCTGCTGCGTGGCTGGCGCCAGTCCGAGCAGCTGGACCTGGCGCCGCTGGCCGCGGCGGTGCGCGAAGGCGATGCCGCGCGCAGCCTGGCCCTGCTGCGCGAAGGCGGCCTGTCCGGGGTGCACTACCACCCGGCCGCCGCCGAGCTGCTGCACGATCCCGGGCGCCGCGAACACTTCCTCGCCCACTGGACCGCACTGGCCAATGCCGCCTCGCCGGCCGAGGCCCTGGCCCTGGCCGGCCGCCTGCGCATCCTCACCGCGGTGCGCGAAGGCCCGCAGGGCGCGCGCGGCCTCAATGCGCGGATCGAGGCCCTGCTGGTTGAGCGCCTGGCCCAGTACCAGGCCCAGGCGCGCAGCAGCGACGGCTTTTTCCATGGCCGCCTGCTGCTGATCACCGAGAACAGCTACCGCCACCGCCTGTTCAATGGCGACATCGGCATCTGCCTGCGCGATGAGGCGGGCCAGCTGATGGCCTGGTTCCCCGGTGAGAGCGCCGATGCGCCGCGCGCCTTCCATCCGGCCACCCTGCCCGCGCACGACAGCGCCTTCGCCATGACCGTGCACAAGGCCCAGGGCTCGGAGTTCGACGAGGTCTGGCTGGTCCTGCCCAACCGCGACAGCCGGGTGCTTTCGCGCGAACTGGTCTATACCGGCCTCACCCGCGCCCGCGATGCCCTGCACCTGGTCGCCAGCCCGGACATCCTGGAGCTGGCCCTGCCGCGTCATGTCAGCCGCATCTCCGGCCTGGCCTGGCGGTTGGGCGCCACGGACTGACGCAGCGCAGCGGTTGCGGCTGACCGGGCCTGCACGCGCGCTGTGCTGCCATGCGCGGTGGCCAGCAGCTGGAAACACGGCATGAAGCCATACCAGGGCAGCGACGGGGATTCGGGCATCGTCGCCTACGAATGCGGGCCAGGCTGGATCGAGATCCGCTTCCGCCATGGCGGAAGCTACCGCTACGACCACCGCCACCCCGGCCCGGCGCATGTGCTGGAAATGCAGCGCCTGGCCGAAGCCGGAGACGGCCTGAACACCTACATCAACCGGCACGTGCGCGACGACTATGCGCGGCGCCTGGAGACCGGATATTGATGCGGGCGTTTGCGCACACGGACGCAGTGATGTTGTCCCCGACGAGGGCCACATATGGCCTCAATGGGACGATCCCTGTGAATCAGCGGACGAGGGCACGATGTTAGCGAGCAACACATCACATAAATAAATTCGTTCAGCGCATACCCCAAAGTCCAAATTGACATTCGTCACGATGACGCTAGCGTCGTGTGAATGAAGCGTGCACACGACCGTGCCGGCCGCGAAAGCGGCTGGATGAAAACGCTGTTCTCCGAATGGACCTGGCCGGCCTGGATGCTGGGCGGCGTTCTCGGCTACCTGGCGTTCGGCCATGGTCTGCCGGTATGGCTGGGCCATCTGTCCGAGTCGCCGGCGTACGCGTTGCTCGTGGAAACCGGCCTGCACCGTCCACTGGCCTGGATGGCGCTGGCCGCGGGCCTGGTGGGCTCGGGCATCGGCCTGGTGGCCGACCTGCGCCAGCGCGAGCGCCAGGCCATGCGCGTGGAACTGGATATTGCCGAGCGCGATGACGCGAGCGAACTGGAGCACTGGGTCTGCGAGGCCTACCGCGGTCGCGGCTGCCTGGTCGAGGCCCGTGGCCTGGGCGATCGCGAGGGCGGGACCGACCTGATCCTGCGCGAGCCCGACGGCCGCCGCGTGCTGCTGCAGTACCGGCACTGGCAGCGCGAGGATGTCAGCGCGATCTGCGTGCGCGAGATGTACGGGCTGATGATCCACCACCACGCCGATGCGGTGCGCATCGTCGCCCTGGGCGCGCCCACCCCCGAAGCGGCGCTGTTTGCCGAGGGCAAGCCGATCGAGTTCATGCCCGCGGCCGAGCTGCTGCAGATGATCCGCCGTGCCCGCGTGGCCGGGTACACCGGCCCGGCCATGGCCGGGCAGGACCGCGCCTCGGCCTGAGGCTGCCAGACGCCGCCCCGGCGCCCCTGCCCAGCATCCGGCCCCAACTAAAGGCACCTGCCGTAAGTAACGCCGGCAACTACCATGTGCGGCCTGATCCAAAGACGGAACCGCCGCCTTGAAGAAGACCCTGCTGACCGCCGCGACCCTGCTCGCCCTGGGCCTGGCCGCCCCGGCCATGGCCCACGAAGACCACGCCTGCCTGGATGCCGCCTGCACCCTGCAGGCCCTGTACGCCGCCGATGACGCCGCCGGCGGCACTGACATCGCCGCCCCGCGCTTTGGCACCTGGGGCTTCGATACCGCCGGCATGGATACCAGCGTGTCCCCGGGCGCCGACTTCTTCGCCTATGCCAGCGGCACCTGGGCCAGGAACACCCAGATCCCGGCCGACATGTCCAGCTACGGCGCCTTCCGCGCCCTGCGCGACCTGTCCGAGGCCCGCGTGCGCGCCCTGGTCGAAGGCCATGCCCTGGGCAACCCGGAGACCGATGGCAACGGCGCCAAGATCGCCGCCATCTACCGCGGCTTCCTCGACGAGGCCGCCATCGAAAAGGCCGGCGCCGCTCCCCTGCAGCCGGTGCTGGCCCGCGTCCGCCAGGCCGACAGCCACCTGGCCATCGCCAGGCTGATGGCCGCGCGCGACACCTTCAACACCACCCTGTTCGGGCTGTCGGTGGGCGATGACCAGCGCGACCCCGAGCACTACACCCTGTATATGAGCCAGGCCGGCCTGGGCCTGGGCGACCGCGAGATGTACCTGCGCGAGAACTTCGCGCCGCAGCGCGAGCGCTACGTCGCCTATATCGCCCAGCTGCTGGAACTGGGTGGCTGGACCAACCCGGCGGCCGCCGCCGAGGCGGTGATGGCCTTCGAGACCAGGATCGCCGAGGCCCACTGGACCCGCGCCGAGAGCCGCGACCGCGACAAGACCTACAACCCGGTCCCGTTCGAAGGCTTTGACGCCTACGCCCCGGGCTTCCCCTGGGCCGAATACTTCAAGGCCGCCGGCGTGGACCATGGCAAGGTCGCGGTGGTCCGCCAGGGCAGCGCCATCCCGAAGATGGCCAAGATCTTCGCCGAAACCGACCTGGCCACCCTGCAGGCCTGGCAGGCCTTCCACGCCATCGACGGCGCCGCGCCGCTGCTGTCCTCGGCCTTCGACAAGGCCCACTTCGAGTTCCGCGACAAGTTCATGTCCGGCCAGCCGCAACCGCGCGAACGCTGGAAGCGCGCCGTGTCCCTGGTCGAGTCCGCCCTGGGCGAGGCCGTGGGCCAGGAATACGTGGCCCGCTACTTCACCCCCGATGCCAAGGCCAAGATGGACGCCCTGGTGGCCAACGTGAAGGCGGCCATGGGCGCGCGCCTGGACACCCTGGAGTGGATGAGCCCGGCGACCAAGGCCGAGGCCCACGCCAAGCTCAAGGGCTTCGGCCTGAAGATCGGCCACCCGGACAAGTGGCGTGACTACAGCGGCCTGCGCATCGTCAATGGCGACGTGGTCGGCAACGTGCTGCGCTCGCGCCAGTTCGAATGGGACTACCGCCGCGCCCGCCTCGGCAAGACCGTGGACAAGGACGAGTGGGGCATGACCCCGCAGACCGTCAACGCCTACTACAACTCGGTCAA